>JAEEGL015966067.1_pt1 | contig 10204 bp, 8 predicted proteins | sample 9134231 | NCBI WGS metagenome assembly JAEEGL01 (sample SAMN16246548, study PRJNA631951) | gut metagenome | biome: gut microbiome; feature: rumen; material: fiber-attached | host: Bos | place: Iran: Karaj | collected 2018-10 | reverse complement strand
GACCGCAAAACCGATCATGTTTGCGCAGCATCCGACCGTTGCAGCCCCTGCTGCCAGACCGTTTAAGCCAAGGATCACACCGATCGCAGCCGAAGAGATCGGCAGGGTTAAGATCATACCCATCAGGACCGATACAACGATCCCCATCGTAAACGGTGCCTGCTCCGTACCCCAGTTGATCAGGCTGCCAAGCCAGGTCATGAAGGCACTGATCGGAGGCCCCAAGACCAGACCGATCGCAGAACCGGAAACAATACAGCAAAACGGGGTGATCAGAATATCGACCTTTGTCTTTCCGGCCACGAGTTTTCCGATATAGATCGCCGTCATCGCAGCAAGAAACGCACCCAGCGGTTCCCCGGGACCCGTTAACGTCACGGCACCGTCCACCAGCACAGTTCCCGCCAGCAATTTGGATGCAAATGCACCGACCATACCGGCAACCGCGGAAGATACGATCGTTAATGGTTTTGCCTGTAACTTCACGGCACAGCCGATCCCGATGCCGGCTCCCGTTGCCGCGGACGCGATCTTGCCCATCATCACGAGCGCTTCTCCGACCGTTCCGGGAATGAACGAAGCCACCTGAATGATGATCGTTCCGATGATCAGCGTGGCAAACAGACCGATCGCCATACCGCTCAATCCGTCGATAAAAATCTCATGCAGGATTCCTTTGATCTTTTTCATAATGTTCTCCTCACTGCGCCAGCACTTTGTCGACCAGTTTGGCAACTTCCTCGGCATCATAAGGTTTTGTGATGAACTCGGCGGCACCTTCTTTGATCGCCTGCATCATCTTCTCTTTCTGCCCTGCTGCCGTGATCATCACGACCTTCGCATTCGCGTCTTCCTTATGGATCAGCTTCAGCGCTTCCAGTCCGTCCATCTTCGGCATCGTGATGTCAAGCGTCACAAGATCGGGCTTCAGTTCCTTGAATTTCAGATACCCTTCCTCGCCGTCAGCCGCTTCGCCGATGATCTCATGTCCGGCACCTTCCATGATCTCTCTAAGCATTTTTCTCGATGTTTTGGAATCATCCACCAACAAAATCTTTCCCATGATCTACCTCCCGCACACTTGTATATTCTCTTCTGTCAAATCCCATCCGATAAGTTTTAACCCCTGACAAACTGCAGAGGATAACCGAACGATGCAGCAAAGATCACTTCCCTGCCGCCGACAACAAGCGGCAGATACAGCATTTCCTGCGACGTGATCCCGAGGATCCCATCCGTATATTCCGGCGGAAACAGTTCCAGTTCGACTCCTTCCCTGCTTAACGCCGACGCATAAAGCCCGTTCACACAGTTGACAAACTCCGCGACCGCATCCAATGCATCCTCGTTCACCGTTTGAAAATCATCCTTTCCAAACAGACTTGCAAGCGGCAAAAGCGCACCGTCTTTGCCGGCCATCGCCACATATACGGAAGGGTCACCCTGTGCCGTCTGCATGGCCGCATGATCCGCAGCAAGCTCCGAGACGATCACCGCCTTTTTCGGAAATACTTCCGTATCCGCAAAACGGATCAGCGTGCGCAGCGTTACACCACACAATTCGGCAAAATCAACCGCTTCCGGCGGCAGATACAGCCTGAGGATCCGGTCCGGATCATCGCTTTTGATATCATCCATTTCCGAATTGGTAAAATTGTTTTCCTGTTTAAAATCAACCAGACACTGTTCGAGCTGTTCGATGTTCATCAGTTCCATGTCGGAAAGTGTCTGCGCAAAAGCCATGTATGCATTGCCCTGCTTCTTCAATAACTGCGCGATCTGTTCATCTGTTAGGAGTCCCATCTCGATCGCGATGTCACCGAAACGCTTATCGCATCTGGCCTGTGCTCTGTTGATCTTCTCCGCATCCGCCGTATCCAGAAGTCCTTCTGAAACCGCGATCAGGCCAAGTTTCACACGTACTTTCTTCTGCTCATACAAAATATCCCGCAGTTGTTCTTTGGTGATCAGATTCTTTTCGACCAGATAAGTACCGATAATACTTGAAACCATGAACCGCCTCCCAAATCATAAATCTCTGTATCCGTGAGTATATCTGCTATGTACTATAGAATAGCGAAACGAGCGAAATTCGTCAAGCGACAGCCAAGGTTTCCCGCCTTCCAATGTGCGTGGTCTTCCTCAACATTCATGAGCGCAAAAAGATCCGCGGAATCACTTCCGCGGACCTTCGCTTTCTTTCAGATCAATCCGGTTTCAGGAAGCCTCACGCTTCTATTCCAGATTGAATCTGTTGATGATCTCTTCAAGATCTGCAACAGCTTTCTTACATTCTTCCAGTTTCTCGATACTGCCGGAGGTTTCATCCACCATTTCCGTGGTCTTCTCGGCGATATCGGTAACGCCTGTAGAGGATTCATTGACAGTGGTATCGATCCCGCCGATCGCATCGGCAATGCTTTCGATATCTTTGGCAAGGCTTGCGATACTGGTCTTGATCTGTGCCATGCTGTCACCAAACGTGTCTGCATCCTCTCTGTACTGTTCGCTGACTTTACCGAATTCCTCGTAGTCTGCCAAAACGCTTTCCTCCAGGAACGAGGTGGTCTGCTTCAGGCAGTCGGACATCTGCGATACTGCCGAATTGACTTCGGATACGATCTCGCCGATATTCGTTACGGCCTGAGCCGTCTGCGTTGCCAGGTTGCCGATCTCAGTCGCTACAACCGCAAAGCCTCTGCCGGCCTCTCCTGCTCTTGCTGCCTCGATCGAAGCATTGAGGGCCAAGAGACTGGTCTGCGAAGAGATCGCCATGATGGTGCCGGTCAGTTCGTTGATCTTTTCAACCGCCTGGGACGCAGCGATCGCTTCTTCGGATTTGACTTTGACGGATTCATACATATCGATCGTCTTCTTGCTGGCCTGTTTGGTGGTTTCGGCAAGTTCTTTCGCACGGTCGGAAACGGTGACGGATAAGTTCGTGCCGTCTTCCGCCAGCTGATCGATACTCTGTGCATTCTCCTGCACGTTACCTGTTTTTGCCGTAATGGATGTGGTGGTCGCGGCCGCTTCCTGCATGCCTGCTGCCAGTTCCTCTGTCGTTGCGGAATTGTTCTCGCAGATGCTTTCCACGTTCCGGATCGTTTCATTCAGGCTGACAATATTCGAATTGATGTTGGAACCGGCACCGGAAATGGAACTTACGATCTCGTGCAGGTTCTCTCTCGTCTTTGCAAGAGACTGTGCGATCAGGCCGACTTCGTCTTTCCGCTTCTCGAACTGCTCGCTGGTTGCATCCTTGGTAAAATCAAGGTTTGCAGTCTTATCAATGATCGGAACGAGCTGTCCCAGTGCCTTCATCATCAGGATCGTGAAGAATGCCACCAGAGCTACCGAGATGATCAGGCAGAGCAGACCGAAGAGGATCAGCGTATTGCGCATCTTGGTCACATTTGCCATCATCACGTCTTTGTCGGCGGTTACGATCACGATATCGCCGTTCTTGGTGAACGCGTAACCGGCTGCTTTATATGCGCCCTTATACTCGTAAATGCAGGAGCCGTTCGGTACTTCCTTGCCGGCCTCGAGATCAGCAACAATGCCTTTGACCGCGGCATTCTCAACCGGCTGGCCGATCTTCTCGGCATTCTCGTGATAAAGCATCGTGCCGTCCGGGGATACCATGTATGCGTAAGATCCGTCTACGCCCGAGATCTCGATCTCACCGATCAGGGTGCTGTAGTCGATGTTGATCAGTTTGTCATAGTCTGCCGTAACAAGGACGATGTTGCCGTCTCTTGTGAAGGAGTAGCCGGCCATCTTGAGTGCGCCCTTGTATTCGTAGATCACAAAGCCGTCCTCCACGGTCTTGCCGGCCTGCAGATCGGATACGATCCCTTTGACCGCTGCATTTTCAACCGGCTGGCCGATCTTCTCCGCATTCGGATGCCACAGCATCGTGCCGTCCGGTGATACCATATATGCATAGGATCCTTCGACACCGTCGATCGTGATGTTACCGAGCAACGTGTCAAAATCGATCTTCATGAATTCGTTATAGTCGGCGGTTACGATCAGAATATCGCCGGCTCTCGTGAAGGCATAGCCCGCAAGCTTTAAGGCGTCCTTGTATTCATAGAGGACAGAACCGTTTTCGACGGTCTTACCGGCCTTTAAGTCTTCCACGATCCCCTTTACCGCTGCGTTTTCAACGGGATTGCCGATCTTCTCGGCATTCGGATGCCACAGCATCGTGCCGTCCGGGGATACCATGTACGCATAGGAACCTTCAACACCGAGGATGGTCACGCTGCCTAAGATCGCGTTCAGGTTCGGAGAGGACTCTTCGGTGCTCGTGATATCAATGCTTTTTGCGGCTTCTTCCGCGAGGTTCTGCGCATAGGACTTGTAGACACTTTCACCGAATTCCTGCGAAAAGTTGATGGATACGGCAGCTTCTTCCGCCAGGTTCTTGGTGTATCCGCCATAGGCGATCTCACCGAATTCCGTGGCAAAATCAACACCGATCGCAGCTTCTTCCGCGAGATTCTGTGCATAGTTCAGATAGGTCTGTTCCATAGCCGAGGATGCGTTATTCTGCGCCACAAGGACCTGAACCAGCACCGTCACAAAGACGATCGCACTGATCAGCAGTGTGATCTTGGTACTCATTTTCGAAAGGAGCGTTCCTTTCTTCGTTCGAATTTTCATGCATTCTCACCTCGTTTATATTTTTTATTCCGTATGCCTGTTACAGCATTTCACACATTTTAGAAAAATTCGATCGGATATCGTATGCAGATTTTTGTATGAATACTCAAAAACAGTCCTGCCTAAATTTTCTTACATTTTGACGAAAATTGCAATAGGATAAGAGTATTCTGTTAATTTTTCTGTACAGTTTACGACATGAGCGAAAAGTGATACCATCAAAACAAAAAAAACGAGTGCAACATCATCGGAGAAAACATGACAAACAGATTATATGAAACAGACGGCATGCTGCGCGAGTGCAGCGCAGTCATAACAGGCTATGAAGAGATCAATGGATGCCACTATATCACTCTTGATCAGACGGTCTTTGCACCGGAAGGCGGCGGTCAGAAAGCAGACAGGGGATTCCTGTATCCGGTCGCAGACGGCAAAGTCAGCCCCCCGGACGAACAAAACAGGATCACCCTTCTTGATGGCCAGGATAAGATCAAGGGCTGCACATTGGAAGGCCCGATCTACCGGATCAGTGAAAAACTCACGCCCGGTACATCGGTATTATGTAAACCAGACTGGGATCTTCGCTTCATGCGCATGCAGCAGCACAGCGGGGAACACATCCTAAGCGGTCTGGTACATCAGCACTTCGGATATAACAACATCAGTTTTCACTTAAGCGATACGGAGCCGGTCATCGTCTGCTTTGACGGGATACTGAATGAGGACGACATCGCAAAGATCGAGGCAATGGCCAATCAGGCAATTTATGTAAACTTGCCGATCCAGGTTTCCTTCCCCGATAAAACAGAACTTTCCCGGATCGAATACCGCAGCAAGATCGAAATACAGGGACAGGTACGGCTGGTTACGATCCCGGGAGTCGATATATGCGCCTGCTGCGCGCCTCATCTTATGTCAACCGGACAGATCGGTCTCATCAAGATCGTTTCCATGCAAAGCTACAAAGGCGGCACGCAGCTCAATATCCTCTGCGGACAAAGAGCGCTTGCGCTTTTGAAAAACGAACACGACATCCTTGCAGGCCTTGCAAGGGAATACTCCACTTCTGTTGAACAGGTAACGGATGCGATCTTAACACAAAGAGAAGAAGGGAAAAAAGCAAAAGAAGAACTCGCCTCCCTTACGGAAGCACAGCTTTTAAAAACGATCGATGAAATGCCTGATACTGCCGTTCCCTGTCTTTTTGCACCGTCACTTAGCCCGCATGCCATGAAGATCTGCTACAACGCGCTCACGCAAAAGTATGAGCGCTACTGCGGCGTCTTTAACGGAGACGATGAAACCGGCTATCAGTTCTATGCAGGGCATCCGGCACTTGATTCCATGCAGCTTGCCGTACGGATCCGCGAAGATCTTAAAGGCAAGGGCGGCGGTTCCAAAGAAATGATCCAGGGAAAACTTGCAAAAAAAGAAGAAGAGATCCGTCTCTTCTTCCAAAATCTGTCATAAACAGTGCTTCAGTTTGACACGTTAAAATAATCCTCAATGCCGTCCACACAGGCAGTGGCAAGCCCCGCGAGGTTTTCCTCCGATGTATCGGAACACTGGTTGCCGAATTCCACATCCACGGACGGGATCGTGGAATAACTTGTCTGCGTCAGATCGATATCCATACTCCCGCCGTTAAAGATCTTATACCCGTGATTGCCGAGCGCCTTGATGAGCCTTGCCCCAAGTTCCTCGCTCATATGCCAGTTGCGGTCTACAGGCGGCATGGATTTGAGCTGATCGGGCACCGACATAAAGAAACAGCCCTTGTCATAATCCAGCTGGTCCCCGTCAAAATGGATCGCGATATGAATGTCTGCCACGTTGTTGCAGATCACGGTCCTTGCGATATTGTCAAGCTGCACGTCATCGCCGTCACGGATCATCAGCACATTGTAGCCGGCAGCAAGAAGCTGATCGCGCAGTTGTTTTGCAAGTCTTAGATTCACGGACGCTTCCGAATTTCCATCCTTAAAACTCATTCCCCCGGATACCGCCACGGCTTCGATCGAGCCCGCAGCCGTCGTTCCGCCGGTCACCTTGGGCGTCATATCCGGATGGCAGTAGGTTTTTACATCCGTACCGCCCTTCGTACCATGTCCGGCATTCACGCCGACCACGAGTCCGTTGTTATTCTCCGGGGCAGCATAATAGATCGCAGCGCCCGAATGGATCTTTGAAAAAGAGGCATATTCCCAGCTTTCGTCAAGATAGACCTCTTCACCGTCCTCACAGCGCAGCTGGTCGATATTGGTCGCTTCCGGCGGCGCAGCGTCCGTTTCCAGAATATCGGAAGCCTCCGCTTCCAGACTGGCAGCGTTTTCCAGTTCCTCCTCCGTGACATCCTCCGCAAAGGTTTCCTGTGAACGAACGATGATCGTCGGCATTTCGGCTTCTTCCGTCGCATTTTCCGTTATGATGACATCACCCTCTTCGTCATCGCCGCCAAACAGACCGCAAGCACTGAGGCAACACGTCTGTATCAGAAACAGTGCAAGGATCGCTACGATGACAGACCGATGATGATTCCTGTCTTTACATGTTCTCATAAAAATTATCCCCTGTTTGTTATTTCCCCTCAAGATATCCGATCACAGCATGTAGATCAGGAAGTACCACGTCTGCAAGTTTTCGCATTTCCTCCGTTGCAGGAAGCATGTCCGGCACCATGATCGGATGCATATGCGCCGCGCTTGCTGCCCTGATCCCGTTATAGGAATCCTCAATTACGTAAAAATCATCCGCCGTGATCCCCTCTGCAGCCTTTATAAAAATATCCGGCGCAGGTTTGCTTTTGCTGATCTGATCCCCGCCGATCACGCGGTCAAAATACGCTGCAATGCCGGCTTCGGTAATCTGCAGCTGTACCGTCTGCGTTCTGGTCGATGAAGCGATCGCAATATAATCCCCCTGCTCTTTCAGATACTGCAGAAGTTCTAAAACGCCCGCTTTCATCGGCAGATTGCCGCCATCATATTTTTTATGGTAGTTCCCTGATTCCTCCCTTGCATAGTCCTCAAAGGGGAAATCCTCCCCGTAAAAATCAAGAAAGATCTCTTTTGTTTTTGCAAAATTGACGCCGATGCATTTCTCATAGGGCGTCCACAGATCGTCAAATCCGTACCTCTTTGAAAGCTCCAGCCAGCATTCGTAGGTGGCATGCTCCGAATCAAAGATCACGCCGTCCATGTCAAAGATCACCGCTCTCATGACTGCTCTCCTTTGCCGCCCGTTTGCTCCGCGTCCGATTTTGCCGCATCCGCAAATCTACGGATCCATCCGAAGAGCGGTTTACATAATGCGTGCAGGAGCAGCCCGGAAACCGCGGAACAGATGAAATTTAACGGCACCGTCAGGAAGAAATACCAGAAAAAATCGCCCGCCTGCGGGTTTACCTGTTTGATCGTCTGTTTCAGGTACGAGAAGATGATCACGTCATACACGCCCGTAAACAGATAGATCTCAAGGGATACGGCGGACAGTTTCGCAAGCACCGTGCGGATCCAGTATGTACGGAACTCAACCTTGTAGAACAGCAGGAAAAATGCAGATGCCGCAACCACGACCGTCAAAACCGAATATCCGCTGTCGATCTGCGATAAGATTTCCCAGTTGAAGAATCCGCCTTTTGCGCCGATAAAGGAAATCCCGGCACTGAGCGTTGTTGCGATAAGCAGGATCAAAATCGCAAGCCACTTTTTCACATCCGGCCGGTAGGTGCGGATATACGCGCCCAGGAAATAATACACGAGCGGGTAAAGCATCTGCCAGTAGGACGGCACCACATACAGAACCAGCGGATAGAGACTGCCGACGATGGCAAGCATCACGATCAGCCATTTATGCATTCTCTGATCCAGGGCTGCCCATAGTTTGTTTAAGAACGGGATGATGAGCATCAGTGCCACATACATGCCCACGTACCAGGCCAGCTGATAGGTGGCGATCGCCTTAAGACCGGAGGAAAATGTATAGTATCCTGCGCCGTAATAAATGTTGCTGATCACGATCTTGACGACGGAGATCAGAACGTACGTAATGAGAACAGGGACCAGGGAAAGATAATGCGACAGCCCGAAGGTCTTATGGCACTTAAGGTACCCCGTTAACATCATAAATAGAGGCACACAGATCATAAAAAACCATCTGCCCCATGTCATCACCATCATCTTGCCGCCGATGAGCGGTGTCTGGTAATAATTGCAGTTCAGGTAAAAGTGCACTGCCACCACAAACAGTGAGGCAAAGACACGAACCAGATCAAGCCCTGTTTCTCTGCGCATTACAGTTCCTCGATCATGGATGCTAACGAGGAAAGCCACTCACCCTTGCACTCTTCGATCATCCCTTTATCGGAAAGAGCTGAAAGATTCGGATCCACCGGGATCTGCGCCGTATGCGCAATGTTGTATTTCTTTGCGATCTTATCGATATTGCTGTCACCGAAAATGTAATGCTTTTCCTTGCAGTTCGGACACTCAAAATATGCCATGTTCTCAACGATCCCGAGGACCGGGATGTCCATAAGGCCTGCCATCTTAACGGCTTTGCCGACGATCATGCCGACCAGTTCCTGCGGGGATGCAACAACGAGAATCCCATCCACCGGCAGACTCTGGAATACGGTAAGGGGCACGTCACCCGTTCCCGGCGGCATATCCACAAACATATAATCAACGTCATTCCAGATCACGTCTGTCCAGAACTGCTCAACGGTACCCGCGATAACGGGACCTCTCCATACAACCGGATCATCCTCGTTTTTCAGCAAAAGGTTAACGCTCATAAGCTCGATGCCGCCGTTTGTAATTGCAGGCAGAATGCCCTGCTCTGTTCCCTGGGCCTTCTCGTGGATCCCGAACATCTGCGGGATCGACGGCCCCGTAACGTCCGCATCAAGGATCGCGGCCTTGTGGCCCTTCTTCTCCATTGCGATCGCCATCAGAGACGTTACCATCGATTTTCCGACGCCGCCTTTACCGCTGACAACTGCGATCACTTTATTGATCTTTGAAAATTGATTCGCCGGCTTTAAAAAGCTCTTCGGGTCTCTTTCCCCGCAGCTTTCGCCGCATGTCGAACAGTCATGTGTACATTCACTCATCATAGCCTCCAATCATTCCGTTCTGTTATTTTTTTGTCAGAACACTCAAGCATTACTATATCAAACTCTCCGGCCGCTGGCAAATGCCGCGAGCCGGAGCAGATAATATATGGGTGTTTTTTACATAAAGGTAAATCCGCTTGACATCGCAAGCGGATTGCCTTAAAATACTCAATGTTTCGGGGTGTGGCTCAGTTTGGCTAGAGCGCTACCTTAGGGAGGTAGAGGCCGCGTGTTCGAATCACGTCACTCCGATACCAAAAAACGGGGATTCCTAAATAGGAACCCCCGTTTTTCTCTTTTTTACCTCTCCCAATTCCGTTTTCAGCGCTATTCCAGTATGTGGCACTCGAAAATGATGTTGATCACTTCTCATACGCATGTCTAATCGTCAGATGACTATCAGTACTCGACACTCAT
>JAEEGL015890249.1_pt1 | contig 10204 bp, 5 predicted proteins | sample 9134231 | NCBI WGS metagenome assembly JAEEGL01 (sample SAMN16246548, study PRJNA631951) | gut metagenome | biome: gut microbiome; feature: rumen; material: fiber-attached | host: Bos | place: Iran: Karaj | collected 2018-10 | reverse complement strand
GAGATAGTTGTAGAAGCAGGGAATGTTGCCCGTGCTGCGCGGGAAGGAGACATTGAGCCGGCCCGAGGGATTGACGGCACCGGTCAGGATGTCGGCCAGGGCAAGTCCCTGCTGCTCACCGCCGTACCATTGGACCAGGAAAGCATCGGCGTTGTCCTTGACCCAGGGCATCGCGAAAGGCTTGCCGGAGATCAGGACGACGACCAGGGGCTTGCCGCTCGCCTTGACTGCCTTCAGCAGGTCCAGCTGGCGCCCGGGGAGGTCCAGCGACGAAAGGTCGTTGCCTTCGCCGGAGGTATTGCACTTGGATTCGCGGGCGAGGAAGGTGCTCCGGGAGCCGACCGCCACGATGGCGAGGTCGCTTTCCGTGGCCAGCCGGGCCGCTTCAGCGATGCCGCTCCCGTCCTGGCTCCACCAGTCACAGCCTTCGGCGTGCAGGATTTCCACACCGGCGGGAAGGCGCTGCCGCAGGCCTTCCAGCAGGCTTACGCCCTCGCGGGCGAAGGCGTCCGGCCAGGCGTAGTCGCCGAAGATGGTCTGGTCGCTGTTGGGTCCCAGGACGGCGATCTTGCGGATGCGGGAGAGGTCGAGGGGCAGGATGCCGTCATTCTCCAGCAGGATGGCGCTCTCGTCGGCGATGCGCTTGGCGAGCGCTTTGTGCTCCGCACTCCGGACGGAGGCAAGCTCACCGGCGCTGAAAGGGTCCTCGAAGAGCCCGAGGGCAAACTTGACGCGCAGGATGCGGCGGACCGCTTCGTCGATGACCGCGATGTCGATACGTCCGTCCTCCACCAGCCTGGCCAGGTTCGAGTAGGCGTTGAATACATTGAGGTCCACGCCGGCCGTAATAGCCATGCAGGCAGCTTCTTCCAGGTCGGCGGCCACATGGTGGTAGTTCTCCAGGCGCTCGACGGAGCCCCAGTCGGAGTAGGTATAACCTTCGAATCCCAATTCGCCTCGCAGCAGATCCGTCATGTAGTAGCGGGAGCCCGTCACCGGCACGCCGTCGTAGCTGCTGTAGCAACTCATGATGCACCAGGGCGAAGCCTCTGCGATCACGCGGGCGAAGGGGTAGAGATAGAGGCTGCGCAGTTCGCGTTCGCCGCCGCTGACGCTGGCGCAGTTGAGCCCGCCGGTCGGCGAACCGTGGGCGACGAAATGCTTGGGCGTGCAGGCGATGCCGGCCTCCTGGTAGCTCCGGACGAAGGCGATGGCATTCTCGGCAATGAGGAAGGGGTCCTCTCCATAGGTCTCCTCCACACGGCCCCAGCGGGGGTCGCGGGCGATCTCGAGGACGGGAGAAAGGACCTGGCGCAGGCCCATCGCCCGGGCTTCCGACGCGCAGGCGGCGGCCATCTCAGTGATCAGGTCGGGATGGAAACAGCTGCCTTGTGCGAGGGCGTGCGGGAAGAGGGTCGCGCCGTTCATCAGGATGCCCTGGATGCCTTCGGCGCAGGGAATGGCGGGGATGCCGAGGCGGGTTGAGTCGCGCAGGTAGCGCTGGACGGCGTCCATCAGCTCGCGACATTGCCGGGTGTCTGAATGCAGGGTAAAAACCGTACCCCAACTCTGGCCGCCAAGGACTTCCGACAGGTTGCTGCCGGCCTCGACGAAGCGGTTCTGGAGCTGGCAGACCTTTTCCTCCAGCGTCATCCGGCTCAGCAGGCCTTCGACGCGGTCTTCCACGGGCGTCGCCAGCAAGGCGAGACATAGCAAGATGACATTATTCATGGCTGCGGAAGAATTTGTCGTGGAAGAGGAGCTGGTAGTCGATGGCGTTCTGCCAATAGGTGAACCAGTGCGTGCCCGGGCGCGTGATGAAGTCGTGCCCGATGCCGGCGCCCAGCAGGCGTACATGCAGGTCCTGGTTGAGTGGCAGCATGAAATCTTCCTCCCCGCAATCGATGATGAGGGCCAGGTCGCCGTTCTTGATCCGCGAGATCTGGTTGACCACGCAGGCCTCGTCCCAGACGGTCGAGCGGTCGGCGTAATTGCCCAGCACATCCTGCAGGTTCCAGTTGTTGGGATGGACCCGGATGTCCGGACAGCCGCTCATCGATCCAGCACTGCCGAACACGTCCGGATGCCGCATCGCGAGGAAAAGCGCTCCGTGGCCGCCCATGCTGAGGCCGCTGATTGCGCGGAAGTTACGGTCGGTGCGTGTGCGGTAGTGCGCATCCACCCATTCGACCAACTCCCGGCTGCAGAAGGTCTCGTAGCGGATCTCCGGATGGACGGGCGAATCCAGATACCAGCTGTTGCCGGCGTCGGGGCAGACGAAGAGGAAACCATACCGGTCCGCCACCTGGCCCAGGTCCTTGCGGATCGAAGGCCAGAACTTGAAATCCCCGTTGTGTCCGTGCAGCAGGTAGACGCTCGGACAGGCCGGACCGCGCTCGCTGAGTGCGGCGTCCGGCACGATGACGATGGCATCGATGTCTTTGTTCATCGACGGGCTCCAGACCTTGACAGTATCGCGGCGGAAGGCTGCGGCCGAGACGGCCAGGGTCAAGGAAAGGATCAGAAGGGTCAGTTTGCGGATCATGGTCAGGATCGTTGTTATGCCGGAATCATTGAATGCTCTCCACGATGCCCCATCCGGAGGGCTCGGGGCCCATCTTCAAGACCAGTTTCCCACCGGCGGCGATGTCGCTGAAATCCAGCCAGGGGGTGTCCAGGGCCTTTCCGTTGAGGGTGGCGGACTGGATGTAGAGCTTGTCGGGCCCGTTGCCCTCAGCTACGACCGTGAACGTCTTGCCGGAAGCATAGGCCGGATCCGTCCGGATCTCGATCCGGTCGAAGACGGGACTGGTGATCTCCATCTTCGTGTCGCCGGGACAGATCGGGTGCAGCCCGGAGGCTGCCAGCACGTACCAGGCGCTCATCTGGCCGCAGTCATCATTGCCGACCAGTCCCGTGGTCGGATTGTCCGAATACGCGTGGGAGCAGATGAAACGGGTCCATTTCTGGGTATTCCAGGGCTGTCCCAGCTCATTGAAGAGGAAGGGGACGAAATGGACCGGCTCGTTGGCATGGTTGTAATAGGGGTTCCAGAGCATGTGCTCGGGCGTCTGCTCGAAGAAGGCTTCCAGGTCGGCGAGGACCTTCTCCCGGCCGCCCATCAGTTCCACCATCCCCGGAATGTCGTGCGGGACGAACCAGCCTTGCTGGTAGGGATCGCACTCGATGCTGCCCAGCCACTCCTGGGTGCGGGCGCCTTCCGGCCAGGGGCCCCAGGATCCGTCCGTGAGGCGGGGGCGGAGCCAGTGCGCTTCCTCGCTGTCGAAGATCAGGCGATAGGCCTGACCGCGTGCATAGCCGGTCCGGGCGGCAAGGGTGTCGCCCAGCGCTTCGGCGTAGCGGCCCAGGCACCAGTCGGCGTATCCGTATTCCAGTGTCTCGGAGATGCTGAGCCCGCCCGGCGTCCAGCCCAGCGGCTGGTTGGGCGAACGGTCACTGCTGTTGACGGCATAGGCCAGGGCCTTGGCCATATCGAAGCGGCGGATGCCCTTGGCGTAAGCGTCGGCGATGACCGGGAGGGCCGGATTGCCGATCATGCAGCCGGAATAGGAATTAAGAAACTCCCAGCGCTCGAAATACTCCCTGCCACTCTGCTCCGCCATTGTGACGAGGGAAGCGATGATGTCATCCACGACCTGCGGGTTGATCAGGGTCTGGAGCGGCATCTGGCTGCGGAAGACGTCCCAGCCGCTGAAAATGGTGCGTTTGGTGAAGGACGGATCGGATTCGTGAACCTTATAATCGCCGCCCACATAGCGTCCGTCGCAGTCGGCGTAGATCCGGGGGTCGATCATCGTATGGTACAGGGCCGTGTAGAAGACGGTTTTGTCGGCTTCCGACCCGCCGCTGACGCTTATCTTGGACAATTCAGAATCCCACTGGGCGCGGGCTTCCTTGCAGACGCTGTCAAAGTCCTTGACGCGGATTTCCTGCTCGAAATTGCTCCGGGCTCCTTCGAGATTGACGAAGGAGATGCCGACTTTCAGGACGGACTGTTCTCCCTCCCGGGTTGGAAACTCGCTGAAGAAGCCCAGATGTGCGCCGCGCAGGCTGTCGGCGTCGCGGATGACGGCTGCCCGCGTCACATTCTCCAGGTAGGGGAGGCTGACGACCTCCTTGCGCTTGCGCACCTGTCCTTCCGGAATGTCCGCGCTCCAGAAGCCGGTCTTGCCGAAGGGACGGTCCAGTTCGGCATGGAAATAGACCGTATAGCGGGCCTGCCCGTCTCCGTTGCCCCAGCCGCCCGTTTCGGGCGTGCAGCGCATCCAGCCTTCGATCGTATGCTCGTCCACGATCCGTACTTCCTGCTCTTCGGAGGCGCCGGCGACCCTTCGCGCCAGATCGACCTGGATGCGGGACAGCTCGCTCTGGGGCCAGGTGAAGCGCAGGATGCCGCAATGCGGCGTGGCGGAGCATTCGACCTGGATGCCGTAATCGCTCAGCCGGACGCTGTAGTACCCGGGCGTGGCCTGCTCCGTGGCCTTGTCATACACGGAGCGCCAGCCCTGGATGGAACCGTCTTCCAGGCCGGCGATGGTGTGCAGGGGACCGGTCGTCGGCATCACCAGGAAATTGCCCAGGTCGCCGAACCAGCCTACTCCGCTCATCTGGGTCATCGCAAAACCTTCGATGGTCTTCATCTCGCCGCTGTATCCCGGTGCATTGTCGCCGCCGGTGATGGTGTTGGGACTGACCTGGACCATGCCGAAAGGCGTCGTGGCACCGGGGAAGGTCTTTCCGAGGCCATGATAGACGCCGGCCGCATCCGTGCTGGTGCTGGCTCCGATGAAGGGGTTGACGTAGTCGGCCGGGGACTTTTCGCCTGCCGGCCGGCAGGCGGCCAGCGCGAGGCCGAGGGTCAGGAAGAGAAAGGGCTTGTATCTCATAATGTCTCGATGATGAACGTTTTGAATCCGAAGCGGGGGAGAGCAGTCTCCCAGGAGGTGCAGCCCGCTTCCGTGCGGAGGATGGGTCGGCCGGTGGTTTCGCCGCGCAGGTTGGTTTCGCGGACAGAGGCCGCCTTCAGTTGGAGTTGCAAGGTCTTTGCCGTATCGTCGCCGGAAGCGTTGTAGATCCGCAGCAGATACCCGCCAGGCGTGGACTGAAGGGCGCTGAGCAGGTAGCCGGTGCCGCTGAGGTCCAGCAGGCTCTGCTTTTCGTAGCGTCCGGGAAGGACCGTGAACGGTTCGTTCCAGGAAAGATTCTGCTCCTGGATACAGGCTTCATCCCAGCGGCCGTCGTGGGGCAGGATGGCGCAGCTCAGGCACGTCGGCCCGTCGAGCCGGTAGTCGCGGCCCCAGAGTCCGTTGCCGGAGTACTGGACAGTCAGGGCCAGCGGATGGCCGGGACCGTAGGTGTAAGAGGTCGTATGGTCGCTCAGCAGGGCCAGGCTGTGCCCGTTACTGCCGCAGAGATCTAGCCAATCCAGGATGACATTGTGCTTGATGTCCTCCCAACGCTCGAAAAACGTGTCTTCCAGGGCGCTTTGGCAGACATCGAAAGGAGCGTCCTTGTAAAGGACTGGGGATGACAGAGCCGCCGGGAACAGCATCCGCAGATCGTGCCTCGTATCGTAAAAGGCGCGGACTGGATTGTTATAAGCATCCTGCTGGGCGTAGGCGCCGATGCCGGTGCTCCGCTCCCAGCCGATTTCCAGGTCGAAGCGGATCAGCGGGCTGTCATCTTCCAGACTGATGATCTCCGTGAAGGGAGCCGGGCCGATGAAGCCCCGGATGGTGATGCGCGTCTCCAGCCCGGTGGCTCCGGTCACCTGGATGGTAGCGGGTGTTTCGGTGGAACTGCGGTCACCGCCCTCTTCCAGGAACCGGCCGCGCAGTTCGCCCAGCTTTTCCCCGGAGGGGATCGTCTCCCGTCCGTCCCGGGTACGCAGGCTGATAACGGCTCCGCCCTTTTCCGGAGCGAGCGTCAGGGCATAGAATCCGGTCCGGACCGTGACGGGGCCGTCTCCCGGTCCGTAAATCCGGGTTTCGGGCTGGATCTGTGTGGTCTCTCCGTTGAAACGGAAAGAGAGGGGGAGGATGCCGGTGGCCGGCACGGTAGCTTTCAGGACGGCATAGCCGTCTTGGACATAGTATGGGATTCCGGTCCCCTCCGCATCCTCGATCCGGAAGCGCTCCGGATAGCCCTGGGGGATCTTTACCCGTGCCAGGGCGGTCCGGGGGAAGGGGGTCGTGTTGACGATGCCGAAGGAGCGGGTCCGAAAGTCCCTGCCCTCCGGGATGACCAGGGCAGCGAGTACCTCGTCGCAGTTCCGCCCGGTGGCTTCGGTCCACAGGGCGACGTTGTCAGCCCAGGAGCCGCGGCCGTTGAGCCGGTTGTAAGGGACGATCCAGCAGTCGTGGTGCTGGGAAAGCATCAAGGTGCGCCAGGCTTCATCCAGCCGGGCCTGGTCGGGCTTCCGTCCGCCGGCGAGGCTGAGCAGGGCGGCGGTTTTCTCCGTGGTCAGAATCTTGTTTTCCGCATGGCGGACCTGCCGCGAGAGACGTTGCAGGACCTGTGAACCCCAGACCAGGCCGGGTCGGACATCCTCCTGGGACATCCGGTAGGTCTCGTGGACGGCACCGGCGGGCTCCTGCTCGAAGTAGGCGCGCCAGGTAGTATAGCGGTAGTCTTTCTCCTCCATGACGGGCTCCATGCCCAGCCAGGGGCCGAAATGCCAGCCCGCGTCCTGGTAGGTCATCCCGACGGGGCGCCTGATGCCGGTGCGGCGGCAGGCCTTCCAGTATTCGTTGTAGCGGCCGTTGGCCTTGGTCTCCCAGACCTTTTCGCTCAACTCCTCGCAGGCGTAGCGCGGGACGGCCAGGAGCGTGCTGCCCTCCGGCCCGGTCCACTCGACGATCCCCTTTCCGAAGGGAGCGCTGTAGCCGCCCCAGCAGGTGTTGGGGCATTTGAGTGAAGCGTATTTGAATCCCAGGCTGCCCAGGATGCCCGGCAGGGCGGAGGTGAAGCAGGGCTCCTCGACGGCGTAGGTCAGGAACTCCGCATCCGGGAAGTATTCCCGGATCTTGTCCATCCCGTATTGCAACTGACGGATAATGCTTTCGCCGTAGATATTGTACATGTAGGGCTGGGCATAGGCCGGATTGGTGAACTCGACCCGGTCTGTGGAGGCCAGGGCCCGGAAACGTGCCAGGGCGGCCGGTGTCCGTACGGCGACGGAATCCCAGGTCTCCGGCTCGATCTCCAGGCAGATGCTCCAGCCGGGATGGGCTTCAAGTTGATCGGACATGAAGTCCGTGTAGGTATCCAGGGGATAATGACCGTAAACCCCTCCGTGGAACCCGTCCACGAAGGAAACCTTCCGTTTTTGGGCGGAGGCATTCCCCGTTGACAGGCAGCAAGCCAGGCTCAGGGCAAGGAGAAACAGTGTGCCGGCTTTCTTCATATCTTTTCCAGTCTGATAGTGCGGGTGACGGGCGTATTGATCGAGTAGATGGTCCGGACGATGTCCTCCATCTGCCGTTGCCAGACCTGCCGGATCTCAGGGTAGCGGCTCTTCTTGTACCAGTAGTCGGAGTAGGCGACGAACCAGTTGGTCTTGGCTTCCTTCTCTACCATCTCCACGGACTTCCAGTCGTCCTTGAAGAGCTGGTCAGTGCCTCGGAACATATTGTACTCCATCCAGACATATTCCCGCAGATGTTTTTCAATCTCGAAACGCTCCTCGTTAAGGTACATGACGGCGCTGGCCTGGCGGTACTGCGGGGTATTGGTCAGGACGGCCATGTTGATCCCTTGGGACAGCTCCCGGGATGAGAATTCCGCGACGGGTTCGTCATCGATGGTCAGGCGATATTGCCCGGAGGGCAGATGCCGTACGCGAAGCCGTTCCTTGTTGAACTCCTCCTGGAAGGGGATCAGTTTCATCGCATCCCGCTGGGAGTGGATATTGCCCCAGCCGTGCTCGGAGATGGAGTCGCAGGGATAGGGGAGTGCTTCTGCCAGATAGTCGAAGGAGATGCCTCCGTCCTTTTTGCGCACGTTCGTGATCTGGCAATTCTCACTGAGGCGGATCTTGCGGGAGGCAGCGTCCAGGTCGATGTCGGCAACCACCTTTCCGGAGAGCCCCTGGGCCTTGAGGAAGAGATAGGCCATCACCATCTGCCCGTCCTTGTCGGGATGGATGCGGTCCTGGGGACAGAAGGAGTAGCTGGAGTCGGCCGCCTGGGCGGTCCGGGCGATTTCGACCATCGGTGCGTTGAAGTCCACGAAACCCCAACCCCGTTTCGTGGCTGCATCCTCCTGTGCGGAGATGAGGGTCTGGATCGCCCGGTTTTTGCCCGGGAGGATTCCCACGTCCATGGCGGAGGCCTCGTCGTAGGGCGAGCCGCCGATCATGACGACCGGGGTACCGGCGGGGAGGGAATCGAGTTTGTGCTGCAAGCCTTCGAATGCGGCCAGCGAAGCCTCGATCTTCACCCGGCTCAGTGAATCCGCTTCCGGCTTATCATAAATGTCCCAGTAGCCGGTATCGTTCATCCCGAAGGTCAGGGTGACGTAGGTCGGCTCTCTCCGGGTGACGTCCCAATCCCAGCGCTCCAACATGCTGCGTGCCTCGTCACCGCCGACTCCGCAGTTGAGCAGGGTGATCGGCATCCCCGGGAAACGGGTCATGTAGTAGAGCCAGATGTAGGAATGGTAGTGCCCTCCATGGGTGATGCTGTCCCCGACCAGGGCTACGACTTCGCCAGGTCGGAAAGCAGGGATGCTTTGTTGGGCGGAGAGAGGGGACAGGGACAGTATAAGGCCAAGGATCGGGGCAAGGATTTTTTTCATTTTTTTACCGGATAGTGTGTGCTATAAGGCGGGTTCGATGTACTCCCGGATCAGGTAGAGTTCTTCTCCCATGTTGCCGATCTGCGCCGTCGTGACGATGACGGCATCCTTGTCCGGAAAGACCAGGATAAACTGTCCTGCGGCGCCGTCAGCACGGAAGGCGCCCTTGCGGCAGCGCCACATCTGGTATCCGTAGCCCTGGAGCCATTCGTTGGATTCCTTGTCCAGGCCTCGCTCTTCGACTTCGATGCTGGTCAGTCCGGCGGGGGCGGAATCTACCTGGCGGGCGCTCATCTGGGAGACCCATTCTGCGGGGATGACCTGCTTGCCGGCAAACCGGCCGCCTTGCAGCAGACACAGTCCCATCCGGGCCATGTCTTCAGTCCGGAGGTACAGGCCCCATCCGCCGCAGTTGATGCCCTGCGGGCTTTCTTCCCAGTGAGGTTTCGCGATGCCGAGCGGCTTCCAGAGCCGGGGCTCCAGATAATCGTTGATCTTCTGCCCCGTCACTTTCTGGACGGCGGCGGAGAGCATGTAGGTGCCGAGACTGTTGTAACAGTAGCATGTGCCCGGCTCATAGGGTTGGGGCCATGCAAGGAAATGCCGGACCCAGTCCGTCACCTTGCCGCGCCAGACGGCGTTGGTCGGATCTTTGGCGTGGCCGCAGTTCATGGTCAGCAGGTGGCGGATCGTGACCCGGCGCAGCGTGTCGGAAGCCCCTTCCGGCACCTCGTCCGGGAACAGGTCCGTGATCTTGTCGTCCAGATGCAAAAGTCCTTCGTTGATAGCGAAGCCCACCGCCGTTGCGGTGAAAGTCTTGCTGACGGACATCATGAAATGGGCGGTGTCCGGAGCGAAGTGCTCTTCTTTCAGGACTTTGCCGTGCTGAAGGATCATGATGCTATGCAACTCTTCTTTTCGTTCCTTCACTTCCTGCAGGTAGGATGCGAAGGCCTCATCTTGGGCGGGTGTCGTCTTTCCGCGGGGAAGCGGACGGTCCGGACGCGCGGTACAGGAGAGAAACAAAGTGGCAGCGAGCAAGGCTGCCAGGCATCGGGTCGTAGTCATGGGTCGATTAGTTTTAGTCTTGGGTAAAGTTCGCAATTATTCTCGAGATCACGAAATCTGGCTGAAATCCTTGATGGTGTATTTTTCCTTCTTGAGCTCCAGGAGTAGCGGTGCGTTGCGGGGCAGGGACAAGGTCGGATCGGCGTCCAGGACCTTCTCCGCGTATCGGCGCGCTTCGCCGAGCAGGATGCCGTCCTTGGCAAGGGAGGCGATGTTGAGGGCGACGGGCAGTCCGCTCTGCTGGGTGCCTTCCAGGTCGCCGGGACCGCGCATCTTCAGGTCCGCCTCGGCCAGTTCGAAGCCGTCTTCGGTGGAGCAG
>JAEEGL015841452.1_pt1 | contig 10204 bp, 10 predicted proteins | sample 9134231 | NCBI WGS metagenome assembly JAEEGL01 (sample SAMN16246548, study PRJNA631951) | gut metagenome | biome: gut microbiome; feature: rumen; material: fiber-attached | host: Bos | place: Iran: Karaj | collected 2018-10 | reverse complement strand
TCGTCAGGTTGTCCTTGATACGAAGGATCTGCTGGGCGTGGATCTCAATGTCCGTCGCCTGCCCCTGAAAGCCGCCCATCGGCTGGTGGATCATGATTTCCGAGTTCGGCAGTGCGATACGCTTGCCCTTCGCACCGCTGGACAGAAGGAATGCGCCCATGCTGGCCGCCATGCCGATGCAGATAGTTGATACATCGCATTTTATGTACTGCATCGTATCATAAATGGCAAGACCGCTCGTAACGGAACCGCCAGGGCTGTTAATATAAAACTGGATATCCTTGTCGGGATCCTGCGCCTCAAGATAGAGGAGCTGCGCAACGATCAGAGATGCGGTAGTGTCGTTAACATCCTCGCTGAGCATCACGATCCGGTCATTGAGGAGTCGGGAAAAAATGTCATAGGAGCGTTCTCCCCGGGAGGTCTGCTCCACGACGTAGGGAACTAAACTCATCTTCAGCAAAATCTCCTTTCGGTCATGCGTCTTCGGCGGGAGACAGTGTGAGAGAATAACCGGCTGTTGCCCGGGTTATTCCTCAGCGGGCTTCTCCTCGTCCTTCTTCGCAGCCGTCTTCTTCGCGGCAGGCTTCTTTGCAGCAGCCTTCTTAACGGGCGCTTCGCTCTCCGTATCGGGCGTCGTTTCACTCTCCGCATCAGCGGCTTCCTTTTTCTCGACGGCAACGGCATTGGCAACGATCAGATCAGCCGCCTTACGCAGTTTGAGATCACGTTCCATCATGTCGGTGGGGACGCTGCTTTTCACGCGCTCAATATCCACGTTGTATTTTTCTGCAGTCTCCTGAAACTCTTTCTCAATTTCTTCTGCAGATACCTCAATTCCTTCCACCTCGGCAACCTTTTCGAGCAGAAGCTCGTTTCTGACCGCCTTTTCAGCGCTGGGACGGATATAGGTACGGAAGGTCTGCTCATCAGCGCCCATCATGGAGAAATACTGCTGAAGCGTCAGACCCTGCATCGCGCAGTTGCGGGCATAATCACTGACGATCTCATTGACGCGTTCGTTGACCATCACATCCGGAACGTCTGCCTTCATGGCTTCGATTGCCTTGTTCATCACGGCCTCACGGAAAGCGGTTTCCGCGGAAGCTTTCTTCTCGGCTGCGATCTCCTTCTTCACACTGGCCTTGTATTCCTTGAGCGTGTCGAACTCAGAAACGTCCTTTGCAAACTCGTCGTCCAACGCGGGGAGCTGTTCCTCCTTGACCTCGTTGATCTTCAGTTTGAACACGACGGCGGCGCCCGCAAGCCCCTCATGATAGTTTTCCGGGAAAGTGACGTCGATATCCTTTTCATCGCCGGCTTTCAGTCCAACGACCTGCTCCTCAAAACCGGGGACGAAGCTGTGGGAACCGAGAACAAGATCGTGCCCTTCGGCCTTGCCGCCGTCGAAGCGTACGCCGTCCTTATAGCCGTCATAGTCGAGGTTGACTGTATCGCCCATTTTCGCTTCGCGGTCGACAGTAACAATCCTGGCATTGCGCTTGCGGACAGACTCGATCCTGCTGTTTATCTCGGCTGCAGTAACCTTTTCTTCGGCCTTCTCTGCTTCGATGCCCTTATAATCGCCAAGCGTTACCTCGGGATAGAGCGCAACTTCAAAGTCGACAGTGAGAGCTTTGTCGTCGTCGACGTTGTAAGCTGTAATCGCGGGATCGCCGACCGTGCGGTCCTTGGCCTCCTCCGCGCCGGCCTTGAATGCATCCAGCGCAAGGCTCTCGACGGCATCGTCATAGAAGACCTTCGCGCCGTACATTCCCTCAATGACCATGCGAGGGGCCTTGCCCTTGCGGAAGCCGGGGACGGTGATGCTCTTCTTTGCCTTCAGGTATGCGTCGTTAACGGCTTTTTCAAACGTTTCGGCGTCAACGGCAACCTGGAAGCTGAGCTTTCCGTTTTCTCTTTTTATGTTGTTGATGTCCATGGGGTTTCTCCTCCTGTATTTGATCAGCGTACCCTGATTATTAACCGCAAGTACGGCAGATAAAAGACTCTGCCCGAGAATGCCATAGAAGTATATCAGAACTAAAGGCAAAATGCAAACTATTTCATTGAATTATCGCAATATTTTTTGAGGAATGAACTGTACGTGGTCGGCGGAAACGAGACGGAAGCGGACATTGCGGTATTCTCCCTCGAAAGCCTGCGCGCAGCCCGGGCCATGCAGGTGACCGTACCAGCAGTTGCGGACGCCGTATGCGCACAAAAGGTCGATCGCTTCGGTCCACTCACAAGTGAGGAGTTTAGGCGGATAGTGAAGAAACACCAACTTTTCACGCTCCCCCGCCGCTTTCAGACTCGTCTCCAACCGCATCAGTTCGCGGCGAAGCAGCTTGCGATCCTGCTCCGAACCGTCCGGATCGCAGGACCAGCCGCGGGTACCGCACAGCGCAACAGCGCCGTAAAACAAGCAGTTGTTGTTAAGGAATACGATACTGTCGATCCCGTTCTCTGCAAGGAAGCGCATTCCGTTTGCCGCAGTGGTCCACCAATAATCATGATTGCCCTTGAGAATGATCTTTCTCCCGGGAAGCGAATGAAGAAACAGAAAATCTTCCCTCGCCTCCGCAAGGTTCATTCCCCAGGAGATGTCGCCGCAAACGACGGTGGTATCTTCCTCTCTTACCGTCTCAAAACCCGCGCGCAGTTTTTCCGCATGGTTTTCCCAATGCGGGCCGAACACTTCCATTGGTTTGTCGGTTCCGAAGGAGAGATGCAGATCGCCGATCACATAGAGCGCCATTTTGGTATCACCGCCTTTCTTCCGCATCCCGGTCATACGCGAAGGCAGACGGGAAATGGTGCTTACTTCAGGAATGCGTCAACGACGGCGCGCATTTCCGCTTTGTCGGTCACGCCGTCAAAGCGGATCTTACGGCTGTCCAGACCGCTGAGCGGGGCGGGCGTCGGGATCGCGCAAAACTGTGAAAGCACTGCGAGGGGATCCTCCCCCGCTTCAGCGCCGAGCGCGGCGCAGACATCGGCTGCAAACTTGAACGGGCTGGCCGTTGAAACGATCACCGCGGGGGCTCCGTCGCCGGTAGCGGCACGGTATTGCGCTATTGCGTCCGCAGCGACGGCGGTATGCGTGTCAATCAGATAGCCGTGATCCTTCCAAACGCTTGCGATACGGGCGCGCGTCATGTCGTCATCGCAGCATTCCGCATGAAACAGCTTCGCGATCTCTTCGTGAACGGTTTCACCAACGTCGTAATGACCTTCAGTATTGAGTTGCGTCATGAATTGCCCGGTCTTTTTATCGCCGCAGAGCATATAAAGCAGACGCTCAAGATTGCTGGACACCAGAATATGCATGCTTGGGGAGATGGTCAGGTGGAAAGGACGGTTTTTGTTGTAAACGCCGGTGCGGATGAATTCGGTCAGCACATCGTTCGCATTGGAGGCGCAGATGAAGCGCTTTACAGGCAGGCCCATGCGGCTTGCGAACCAGCCCGCAAGAATATTGCCGAAATTTCCTGTCGGTACACAGTAAACAAGTTTGTCTCCCGCTGCGATCTTTCCGGCGTTGACATAGTCACAGTAAGCAGAAAAATAATAAACGATCTGCGGGAGCAGCCGGCCCCAGTTGATCGAGTTGGCAGAGGAAAGGAAAAAGCCGCGGCCGCTGATCTCCTCTGCAAACTGCGCATCTCCGAATATCTTTTTCACGCCGGTCTGCGCGTCGTCGAAATTGCCCTTCACGGCGCAGACACCGACGTTATCGCCTCGCTGCGTGACCATCTGCAGACGTTGGATCGCAGAGACTCCGCCGGAAGGATAAAAGACGAATATCCGCGTTCCCGGCACGTCAGCAAACCCTTCGAGCGCAGCTTTTCCGGTGTCGCCCGATGTGGCGACAAGGATGCATACCTGACGCTTCTCGCCGGTTTTCTTCAGTGAGGCGGTCAAAAGATAGGGCAGCATCTGCAGAGCCATATCCTTGAACGCGCAGGTCGGACCGTGCCAAAGCTCGAGATATGCGGTTTTATCATCGGTGAAATGCAGCGGCGCGATGCCGGGATGATCAAAATTGTCCGCATAGGCGTGCGTGACGTAATCAAGAAGTTCCGGCTCGGAAAACTCTTCAAGAAAGCGACGCATGATGTTGACTGCTCTGGCGCGGTAATCCATTGCACAAAGGTCCTTGAGTTCCTTGGGCGTAACGACCGGGATCGTCTCAGGCACAAACAACCCTCCGTCCGGCGCCAGGCCCATTGCCATTGCCTGCGCTGCTGTGTAGGTATTCCTTTCGTTTCTTGTGCTGAAATACTTCATAATGCCACCTCAAATGCGTTTTCAATATGTTGGATCGAACGGATGTCGCCGTCCGTACTGTAGACCTCTACCACGTCGAAACGCGGCTGCTTCTCAGTTGGGTTTTCGGAGAGCCAAAGCGCCGCCGTCATTGCGATGCGGCGCTGTTTCGAAGCAGTGACAAACTCGCGAGCCTGCGCAAAGCGCGCATCTTTCCGACGTTTGACCTCCACGAAAACGATGAAATCGCGATCTTCCGCGATCAGATCGATTTCCCCGCAGCGTCTGGTATAGTTCAGACCGACGATGCGGTATTTCTTTTTTCTTAGATACTCTGCCGCTGTCTGTTCTCCGATGCGGCCGATTAGTTTTTTGTTTTCCATCAATGCTTTTTTTTCAGGAACGAAGGCCTGTGGATCGGGCAAGGTCCGAACTCCCGGAGCGCGGCATAGTGAGACGCCGTTCCATACCCTTTGTGCGTTTCAAATCCATACTGCGGGTATTGCTCCGCCATTTCCAGCATATAGCGGTCCCTGGTCACCTTGGCGAGGATCGAAGCTGCGGCAATGGAGGCGCATTTCGCGTCCCCGCCAACGACGCATCGACTGGGAAATTCGATCCCTTTGTTTCGGTTACCGTCGATGAGCGCAAGCGCCGGGGTGGGATCGAGGCGGGAGATCGCACGGTTCATCGCAAGCATGGTCGCCCCGAGAATATTCAGCGTCTCGATCTCTTCTACCGATGCAAAAGCAATGCCGTAAGAAACAGCGCCGGCGGTAATCTCGCCGAACAGCTTTTCCCGTTTGGCGGAACTGAGCTTTTTTGAGTCGTTCAGTCCGGGAAGGGCCTGCCCTGTTCGAAGCAGCACGGCTGCCGCACAGACGGGTCCGGCCAGAGGACCTCTGCCGGCCTCGTCAACGCCGCAAACAGGCGAAACACCCGAAGCAATGATCTCTTTTTCAATTATCCACAGATCCATTTCATCATTTATTCTTTCGGCGGGCGCTCCAGCGAGATACGCCCCAGCTTTCCTTCGTGAAACTCCTTCAACAGCGTTTCCGCCATACGGTCGATATCGATTTCGCCTCCGGAAATGCGAAAGCCGCGAAGCCTGCCGGCTTCTTCCAGAAGTTCAAAGCCGTTTTTTCCAGGGTCGGGCGTAAACTTATAACGTTCTTCGATTCTCCCCGGGTACATCTCTCCCAGGCGAAGCATGAAGTTCGCTGCCAACGCCGTTCGGTCAACGACGTCAGCCTTGATCGCGTTGGTAAGCGCCAAGGCCTCGCCGACCGCCTGCGACTCAAACTTCGGCCAGAGTATTCCGGGGGTGTCAAGCACCTCCAGGCCGCTGCCGACGCTGATCCACTGTTTTCCTCGTGTAACGCCCGGCTTGTCGCCGGCAACCGTGGCACGCCGTCCGGCAAGCGCGTTAATCAGTGTGCTTTTTCCAACGTTCGGGATGCCGAGGATCATGATACGCAATGGGCGTCTGCCCTGCCCTTTCCTGTCCAAAACTGCCAGAGCATCCTTCAGCACGCTTCGAAGCGCTTCAGGGACCTGCTTCACCCCGCGCCCGCTCTTTGCGTCGGTTTCAAGCACAGCCAGCCCTTTTCCCCGGAAGTATTCCCGCCAGAGCGCCGTGACGGCCGGGTCCGCCAAATCTGCGCGGTTCAGGATCAAAAGATGCGGTTTGCTTCCAGCCAGCCGGTCCACATCGGGGTTCCGGCTTGACGCAGGTATGCGCGCGTCAAGCAGTTCGCAAACAGCATCCACGAGGCGCATCTGTTCCCCAATCATCCTCTGGGCTTTGGTCATGTGGCCGGGATACCATTGAATGGCAATCTTTTCAATTCTCTCGTCCATTATCATCCGATCTTTCCAAACTGGTTGAGCGGCGCCAGACGGAATAATGCTCTGCCGATCAGATAGCGCTCATCCACGCATCCGATGCGCTCATCCCGACTGTCTGTAGAGCGGTTGCGGTTATCGCCCATGACAAATACGTGTCCCTCCGGAACTGTGACAGGTTCAGTGAAACTCTCCGACTCATAGGTCGGTTCGTTAACATAGGGCTCGTCGAGCGCTTCACCGTCTACATAAACGATGCCTGCGCCGAAGTCGATGTCTACGGTCTGCCCCTCTGTGGCGATGACACGTTTTACAATTGGATCAAGCATGAATGAGTCCTTGCGAAGCACGACGATGTCACCGCGCTTCGGATGATAAAAGAGCCTGCTGACTATCAGAAGATTCCCATTCTCCAGCGTCGGAACCATGCTGCTTCCGACGACTGTGATCGTCCGGGCTGCAAAGGTGAAGATCAGTATCGCGGCAATAAGCGCCGAGACGATGCACTGCAGCCAGTCCAGAGCCTCGCTGTTCTTTTCCTTTTCCTGATTCGGTTTGCGCTTAAGCGGTTCTTCGTTCATTTTCCTGCTCCGTCGTTTTTACTTAACTAATTTATTATACTACCGAAATAATTCTTTTCGCAACAGAAAAATCGGCGCAACGCCTACAGCGCTGCGCCGATTTTTTACTTTTTTCGGTCCAAAGACCGCCTTACAGGCGCTCCTTGACCTTTGCCGCTTTACCGACGCGATCGCGCAGGTAATACAGCTTCGCTCTGCGAACCTTGCCTTTGCGGACAGTATCGACAGAAACGATCGTGGGAGAGTGCACCGGGAAGACCTTTTCGCAGCCAACATTGTATGAGATACGGCGAACTGTAATGGTCTCGTTGATACCGCCGTGTTTCTTCGCAATGATAGTGCCTTCAAAAGCCTGTGTGCGCTCGCGATTGCCTTCCTTGACGCGGACGGTTACACGAACGGTATCGCCGACGTTCATTTCGGGCAGAGCAGCTTTCATGTACTGCTCGGTCAGGGTTTGGATGAGATCTGCCATTTCAGGTGTTCCTTCCTTTTATAGACGTTCATACCGGAGGGCGCCCACTCATACGAAACTCAGTTCATATGCGCCGCGGAAGCGGACCGTCTTTTCTCGTGCCTCATAAGGCCGACATATAATATCACGGTCATTTACATAATGCAAGCATTTTTTCCGTGATTTCTGAAAAACTTACAAAGCTCAGCGAAACGCATGCATCCCGGCATCATAAACTTCAATGCGAGTGAAATGAGCGAAGTCCGGGGCGAGTTCCGGGGTTATCTGCGTAAGTGCCGAAATGAGATGTTCCGGGTTCAGTGTCGGATCCTGCGCTGAGATCACTGCGTTAAGCCTGACAATGCCCTCCTCCGCCTCAAAGCCGATGGATCGGATGGCCGGGGCTATGTCGCTCTCCCCTTCCCCTCGCTTGGTCTTTTTACGGATGATAATCCGCTCGGCGGCAAAAAAGCGCTGCAATCCGTCGCGTATTGTATGCACGTCTGCAGTATCGTATTCCATAATACCGGAAACACGAAGCCATTTCAGATCCCGAACCTTTCGCCCCTGGGGATAAGCCTCCAGGACGCGTATCCCCTCTGGCATGACCGATGTCAGACGCACTGGAAGCGAGTCAAGCGCGGAATGCTGCGCCAGTTCGAAGTCCATCAATTCACAGAGGCTTTCTACGCCGACGCTGAGCGGCAGCAGGATTGAAAGGATCGGGTGCGGATTGAATCCCTCGGAATACTTCAGAGAAAGATCTGCGCGCTGGAACGCCCTTTGCATCGTACGCATCAGGTCAAGATGGGAGATAAAGACTGCCCTGCCCTCCTTGGCAAAGCGCAATCGCAGCTTTTCAGACATCGCAGGCACCTCCGTTCAGCGCGCGGGCGCCGCAGTTTTCACAGCCATGCCTGCAGTCCGGGGATAGCTCGCCCGCATACGCTTTGGCGCGCTCACGCTGCAGAAAGCACTTCGTGACGCCCATGTTGACGCGGTCCCAGGGCAGAAGCTCATCGCAGGAACGGGCGCGCGTCGTATAAAAAGCTGCTTCCAGACCACAGCGCGCAAGCGCATCGGACCAGCGGTCATATCGGAAAAAGTCGCTCCACGCCTCCAGTTTACCGCCATCGCGCCAGACGCTCTCGATCACACTCCCGACACGACGGTCGCCGCGGGAGAGAACACATTCGATCTCGCTGGTCTCGGCGTCATGCCAATTGTAGACGACGCTGCGGGCATTGATATGCTCCCGAAGCAGGCGGACGCGCCGCAAGTATTCCTCACGCGAGATCTGGGCCTCCCACTGGAAGGGCGTGTGCGGCTTGGGAATAAAGCAGGAAGTAGAAACCGTGATGCGTACGCCGCGGCTCTTGTTCGCCGCGTTTTCCCGCCAGCAATGCAGCACGTCGGAAGCGATGCGCGCAATGCCTAGAACATCTTCATCGGTCTCAGTGGGCAGGCCGAGCATAAAATAGAGTTTGACATTGTTCCAGCCGCCGGCAAAGGCCACACGGCAGCTTTCGAGCAGATCTTCCTCCCGGACGTTCTTGTTGATTGCGTCGCGCAGGCGCTGAGTGCCTGCCTCAGGTGCAAATGTCAGACCGCTTTTACGTACTTTTTGCACGCGCTGCATCAGATCCATTGAAAAATTGTCCGCACGCAGCGACGGCAGCGCAAGTCCGATGCTCCGTGGGACGCAGTAATCCAGCAGTCCGTCGCATAAGTCGCCGAGCCCGCGGTAGTCGCTGCTGCTGAGTGAGGACAGCGTGATTTCCTGATAACCGGTCGATCGCAGCGCGGCGATCCCCTGCCCGACGAGTGTCTCGACGCTGCGGGAGCGCACCGGACGATAAATCTGCCCCGCCTGACAGAAGCGGCATCCGCGCACACAGCCGCGGAAGAGCTCCAGATTGACTCGGTCGTGGACGATTTCGGTGCCGGGAACAATCTGATCCGTAGGAAAAGGCGCGGTATCCAAATCGCGCACAAGACGCTTTGTAACCGTTTCCGGCGCGCCGGGAAGCACTGTCATGGATGCAAGCGTGCCGTCCGTATTGTATTCGGGCAGATAAAGGCCGGGAACATAGACGCCTGGAATCTGCGCCGCGGCAAACAGGAAGCGCTGCTTGTCCCAGCCCTCGTGCTTGGCCAGGCGAAGAAGCGTCAAAACCTCGTTATCAAGCTCTTCTCCCTCCCCGAGTACGAAAAGATCCATGAACTCCGCCATGGGCTCAGGGTTGCAGCAGCTGCTGCCCCCGGCAAATACCAGCGGGAGAAGAGACGCCCGTTCATTCGAATGGAGCGGTATTCCTCCGAGATCAAGCATATTCAAAACGGTCGTATAAGCCATCTCGTAGCCGATGGAGAATCCGATCACGTCGAAGTCTGTGAGCGGATCGCCGCTTTCCAGCGCGTAAAGAGGGACATTGTTTTCGCGCATTTCTCGTTCCATATCGTCCCAGGGCGCGAAAACGCGCTCGCACCAGACGCCGTCAAGGGCGTTGATCGTGCTGTAGAGGATCCGCATGCCGACGTTGCTCATGCCGATCTCGTATACGTCCGGAAAACAGAATGCCATCCGCAGATCGACGGCGGACCTGTCTTTTATGATCTCGTGGTACTCTCCGCCTGTATATCGCGCGGGTTTCTGCACCCGTGGAAGGATCCGTTTCAAACGCTTGTCCATAAGCATCTCCAGTCAAAAAGTGATGCTATTTTATCGCATCATGTCGGAAAAGACAAGCATTTCGTATCATCTCAAATGCTGCGATGAGTTCGGCGACACGACCGCAACATGAAAGGTATGAACAGGAAGGATGTTGTTTCATACGCGAATAAATAACATTTCCGCAAACCACGCTGCTGTATGAATGGTATTGCCGTACTTCGACTGGTCAACAATAAAGCCGAAAAGAAATCCTTGACAATCCGGGAATTATCATCTATTATAATTTAGCTTGCATTTCCGGGTGTAGCGCAGCTGGTAGCGTGCATGGTTCGGGACCATGAGGCCGTGGGTTCAAATCCCGCCACTCGGACCACG
>JAEEGL015443540.1_pt1 | contig 10204 bp, 4 predicted proteins | sample 9134231 | NCBI WGS metagenome assembly JAEEGL01 (sample SAMN16246548, study PRJNA631951) | gut metagenome | biome: gut microbiome; feature: rumen; material: fiber-attached | host: Bos | place: Iran: Karaj | collected 2018-10 | reverse complement strand
TCTGTTTTATTTGGAAACCAAGAAACCCTCTGTTGACATCACTTCAGACAATGCCCCCGCATTTCAATTAAGGCGATATGGTTGGAGTGGCAATTTGAAAATCTCGATACTCACCAACTATACCGATTTGTATATCTACGATTGTTCTGTTCGTCCGATTGAAACAGACAACTTGTCCGTAGCGCTTATTGCTCACTATAACTATACAGAGTACGTAGATAAGTTTGATGAGATTTACGATCTAATTTCTAAAGAAGCAGTTATTTCAGGGGCGTTTGCCACACGTTTCAACAATATCCGAAGCGCCTTCCGGCATGAACCTTTCGATGAATTCTTCCTGCAGCAGATCAAAGACTGGCGCCAGAGCCTCGGAACCGATATTTGGCACAATACGCCAGAATTAAATGAGGAGACCCTTAATATCAGCGTTCAGAGGATTCTGAACAGAATCATCTTCCTTCGTATTAGTGAAGATCGCAGTTTTGAGCAGTATGAGACCCTGAAGAAAATTCATACCTTTGATGAGCTGAAACAGTTATTTCTCTCCGCTGACAAGAAATATGATTCTGGTTTGTTTGAAATGCTGGAGGAAGATACGTTTTCTGTTTCAGACGATGTGTTGCTTGACATCTTCCGAGATCTATATTACCCGAACAACTCATATGAATTCAGCGTTGTTGATCCATTCATTATAGGGCAGATTTATGAAATGTTCCTGGCTGAAAAGCTCGCTCGCGCAGCGGATGGATCTGTTCAAACTGTGCGCAAGCCAGAGGTTGTTGACTCCCAAGGTGTAGTAAACACCCCCAAGAATATCACTGACATTATCGTTGAACAGAGTCTATCTATCATTTACGAAGGGAAATCCATAGAAGATACTTCGGGGCTTAGGATTGCAGACATTTGTTGCGGGTCAGGTAATTTCCTCTTATCGGCCTATGAGTATATCGTGAACTATACTACAGAATGGCTAATTAACCATGAACTGAATGATTCATTGAGCGATGGAAGGTTGGTTCGTGTGCCGGGGTCCAACGGCTACCGTCTTTCCTATGCTTTGCGTCGGGCTATTCTGCTTCAAAACATCTGGGGCGTTGATATTGATCCATTGGCTGTAGAAGTCACAAAGTTCAGCTTATTCCTGAAACTATTAGAAGACACGAGTGCAGAGGAAATAGATGCATATGCACGGGTTAATTCCGACTATATTCTGCCTTCGCTTGAAGGGAATATCAAAAACGGGAACAGTCTTGTTGGACCGTCCTATGCACGGTTTGATCCAGATGTTTATGAACGTGATGGCGCATTGGAAGAAATCCGCATGTTTGACTGGGAAACAGAATTTGGCGGAAATGGATTTGATGCAATAATTGGCAATCCTCCCTATATTCGCGTCCAAAATATGGTTCGCTATTCACCCATGGAGTATAGGTTCTATAAAGATCGACATTCTGGCTACAGAACTGCAAGCGCGGATCTTTTAGACAAGTATTTCCTTTTTATTGAGCGTGCATGGACCCTGCTTAATGAAAACGGAGTCGTTGGCTATATTGTTCCACACAAATTCATGAATATTGCATCTGGGTTACAGCTAAGACGCTTCCTGTCCGTCACCGGCGCGGTACGAAAGATCATTCACTTCGGAACACAACAAGCTTTCAAGAACAGAAGTACATACACTTGTATTTTGATTCTTGGAAAGCGTGCGGTTGATTCTTTCCAAATTGTGTTTATCAAAGATTGGGCGCGCTTTTTGTTTGATCATCAAGTTACATTCGATAGCTATCCTACAGACGTGCTAACTGATAAGCCGTGGACATTTATTCCCAGTCAAATCAGCAAACAGCTTGAGATGAAGGCTGGAAGATGTGTTCCTTTAGGCGATCTCGTTCATGTTTTTGTTGGACTTCAAACCAGCGCTGATGATATCTATGCGATCATTGCAGATTCCGAAGATGAGAATTACGTTTATTTCCATGATAAGAACGGAAAAGAACGTAAAGCTGAAAAAGGAATTCTCCGTAAAAGCATATATGATGCACAATTAGAGAAGTATCTTCCCATAAATCCAAATTCTTATCTCATCTTCCCATATTCAGTAGTCGATGGAAAGCAAAAGCTGATAGAAATTGATTTCATCAGGGAAGCGTATCCATGTGTATTTGATTACCTTTGTGACTTTAAAGCTGACCTTGATAAGCGCAAAGTTAACACAAGGAGAACGGATCGGAACTGGTACGTTTATGGTCGTAGTCAAAGCTTGAATCGTTTTATCCGGGGAGAACACTTGATTTGGCCAACTCTATCTGTAGGGTCAAATTATGTGTTTGATAAAGAGGTTGTGTTGTTTACCGGAGGTGGAAACGGCCCTTATTATGGAATTGAGATGAAAGAGGGCTCAGAAGAATCTATCTTCTATATTCAAGCGGTTTTGAACCACTGGCTCATGGAACTCTTGGTGAAAAACAGTGCCAGCAGTTTCCGGGGAGACTACTATTCTCATGGCAAGCAGTTTGTTGAAAGGTTACCGATTTTCAAAATCGATTTCTCTGATGCTGCTGAAAAAGCTAAACATGATGCAATTGTTGAAAAGGTTCATCTCCTCGAAAGATTGAAGCTGCGGATGAAAAACGCTCAGAACTCAACGGAAAAGCGGACGCTTGAGCGCGCCATAAACGATCAAGAGCGCGAACTTGCAAAGATCATAGATTCCCTTTATGGAGTTGAGGGTTTACAAGTGGAGGAAACAGATGAAAGCAATTGACGGGTACGATAAACTGCGTGGCGGTTATTATACACCGCCTGCAATTGCAGATTTTATTGTAAAATGGGCAATTAGAAACATCACTGATACTGTTCTCGAACCGAGTTGTGGCGACGGCAGTTTCCTTGCCTCAATAAAGAAGCTAACAAAGGCACCACAAGATCAAGTAATAGGAGTAGAGCTTGAAAAAGGCGAAGCGGAGAAAGCGTCTGTATATGATTATTCTATTATTAACGGAGATTTCTTTTCCTATTATCGAGATTCTATCGAGGGCATTCGATCATTTGACGTTATTGTAGGTAATCCTCCTTTCATTCGCTACCAAAGCTTTGATGAGCGGTACAGAGCTGTTGCTTTTGCACTCATGGAGAAACACGGTTTTCATCCCAATAGGCTAACGAATATTTGGCTACCATTTTTGTTGCTATCCTGTGAAGCGCTGAGCAAATCGGGAAGAATTGGAATGGTTATTCCTGCTGAACTGTTTCAAGTTGATTATGCTTCAGAAGCAAGAAACTACCTGAGCTCTCATTTTGAGCAGCTTACTCTGGTAACGTTCAAGAAGCTTGTGTTTGATAACATTCAGCAAGAAGTCGTATTGCTTCTCGGTGAGAAAACCTCTGAAAGAAAAGGAATTCGCGTAGTTGAACTCGATGATCTCACAGAACTCACCTGCCAAGGCCTCTCTTGTCTAGATAAAGCTGAAACAAAGACACTCGACCACAACAGCGATAAATGGGTGAAGTATTATCTTTCCAATGAAGAACTGGTTCTCCTCCGCAGGCTGAATGATGACCCGAGGATTTCAAAAGCTACAGATTTGTTTGAAGTCAATGTCGGACTCGTTAGCGGAGAAAATGATTTCTTCCTTTGCGATTGGAAAAAAGTACTAGAATTAGGCTTGGAAAACGAAATTCAACCTATTATTAGCCGTGCTGATCAGGTCAAAGGGGTTTCTCTATCTGCCAAAGAGTTTCTAAAGCTCCGGGAAAGCGGAAAGAAGGTATCTATTTTCATGCCAAAAGATCTCCCGGTTGAAGAACTGAGCCAAAGCGCGCAGCTCTATATCACTTGGGGGGAAAGCAAAAACTTTCACAAAAACTATAAATGCAAGATCAGGAAACGATGGTATATCGTGCCGAATTCATGGACGGCGGATGCTTTCCTAATCCGGCAGGCAAACCTCTACCCGAAAATGATATTGAATCCTACCGGTGCGCTGGTGACTGATACTTTGCATAAAGTCAGATTTCTTAATGGGATAGATGGAAATGCGGTAGTTTCTGCATTCATAAACACCTATACCCTTGCTCTGAGCGAAACACTAGGAAGAAGCTATGGGGGAGGAGTGCTCACTTTTGAGCCTGGTGAAGCACGAAAAATGCGCATCCCGATGGTCGGCGCAGAGAAGCTTGATATTTATAAGATTGACCAGCTCCAACGAGAAGGCAAATATGAAGAAATCCTTGCTTATACTGACAAACACCTTCTCGCTGAGGGCCTCGGGTTAAGTCAACACGAGATACTGCTTCTCCATTCGATTTGGGACAAAATGCGGGGCCGCAGGCTGGCAAGAAAGCAACGCGAATAACAAACGTTAAGTGCTATTTATCTATAATTTAGAATTGAATTCGCTATTAAGCCACTGAAACAATCTATAATAAACGGATAACCGCTAGCAGGTTAGAAGGAGTTAACATGAATATTTCCTTCGTTGAGATATCACACTTTAGACGGCTAAAAAGCTGCAGGATTGATTTAAGCCCCAAATCTACAGTGTTTGTCGGAGCAAACAATAGCGGAAAAACATCTGCGATGTTTGCTTTTATCAAGTTCCTAAAGAAGCGGCAGCTGCAATTGGACGACTTTACCATCTCTAACCAAAGCGCACTTATTCAGTTGGGAAAGAAATACTTCGATGAAGCAGGAGCGGTTACTCCGACAATTACCGATTGGATAGATATTTGCCCATTTATGGACATATGGCTTGATGTTAGAGAAGACGAGCTGCGATACGTAGCTAACATTATCCCGAATCTTTCTTGGCGAAGTGGAAAGATCGGCATTCGTTTGATTTATGAACCCAGCGACGTTGAAAAGCTTTTCCATTCGTATGTGGAAGCATACTCTCTAGCTCAAGAGCGTTCTGGAAAAACCCCGCTTTGGCCTATTAACCTTGCTGACTATCTACAGCAAAAAATGAGAAGCTTTTTTGTTATGAACGCATATGTTCTTGATGAAAGGAAAATCACTCCACCCGCTGATGATAACATAGCTTGCCCACAAGAAACCCCTTATCATACCGCACCTCTTGATTTTGATCCCTTCAAATCGCTCATTAGGATTGACATAATCTCTGCACAAAGATGGTTTGAAGATTCGGACGGAAGTGATGGTACAATCCAAAGCGATTCTCAGTTGTTATCCAGCCAGTTACGGGAGTACTATGATAGGCAATTAGATCCTGAGCGTAAACCATCTCAATCTGATATCAAAGCTTTGAACGAACTACAAGCAGCAAAGGACGTTTTTGATAAGCAGATTACAAAAAGATTTAAAAGTGCAATGGCTGAATTAGCAAAATTTGGCTATCCTGGTCGTTATAATCCAAAGATAGTTATTGAATCAAAAACATCAGCTGGGGACATATTATCTCACAGTACGGTTGTAAAATACCCAGTGTATTCTGATGGAAGCGTAGAGTATAAACTGCCGGAACGGATGAATGGTTTAGGATATCAGAATTTAATTTCAATGTCATTTAAACTGATGAACTTTCGAGATTCTTGGGTAAACGGTAACCGTCGCAAAGCAGATGATGAAGAAATTGAAGCTATTCCTCCTATTCACTTGGTATTGATAGAAGAACCAGAAGCACATTTACATGTTCAAGTTCAGCAGGTGTTTATTCGTAATGCATATGATATTTTACGAAATAATCCATTGTTGAAAGCAAAGAATAATTACTCGACGCAATTACTTGTATCTACACACTCTAGCAGTATTGCGATAGAATGTAACTTTGCAGATCTTAGATATTTTAAACGTATTAAGGACGCTAACGGATTATCTGTATCTGTTGTAGCAAATCTATCCTGCGTTTTTGGGCCGCGCAATACGACCGCTCGCTTTGTAGCAAGATATCTGAAAACAACACATTGTGACTTGTTCTTCGCCGATGCAGTTATTTTTATCGAAGGAGCTGGGGAGAGAATTTTTCTCCCATACTTTATCGACAAATACAAGACCCTTAGGGACGCATATGTCTCTATCCTAGAAATTGGAGGCAGGTATGCGCACTATTTCAAACCGCTAATCGACATTCTCGGAATATCATGCCTTGTGATTACAGACTTGGACAGTTGCAAAAACCAAAAAAATCGACCGGGCGTAAGACCAGAGCGGAATAAGGGATATATTTCTTCGAACCCGACCATCGCAAGCTGGGTGATTATGAACAACGACTTGGACTATCTGTTGGATCTACCAGAAGATGCCAAATTGTCTGTCAATCCGACTACATCCGGCGCTTCAACACGAATAGCGTATCAAACACCTGTCAGATTAACACTTTCTGATGGAACAATTCACGAGTTTATTCCTACCACCTTTGAAGATGCCTTGGCGTATTCTAACCTATATTTGTTCAAAAGCATTAGAGGAAATGGGCTCATAAAAAAGTTTAAAAATGCGTTTTCTAAAGAAGATGCTACGCTTATTTCTCAAAAAGTATATGATGCTGTTACAGAAAAAAACGCTAAAAAAGCTGATTTTGCTTTGGACCTAATCTTTAGTAAGGACCCTTCAATGATAGTTATACCCCACTATATATCGGAAGGGCTTGCATGGCTGGAAGACGTTTTGATAAACTACGATTCCGGTGATTTCTTGAGCAAGGAGACATAAAATGTGCGCTACAAACGACAATACAAGGGATGACATTGCTGACGAAACTATTCGAGCGTGTCTCGATACGAAGCAATCAAAGAGTTTCTTTCTGTTTGCTGGCGCAGGAAGCGGAAAAACAAGGAGCTTAGTAAAAGCGCTAAACCATATTAATACATCTATGGGACGCGACCTCAAGTTATCCGGAAAGAGAGTAGCCGTAATCACCTACACAAATGCTGCAAGAGATGAAATCACGCGAAGAGTACAGTTTAATTCGCTGTTTGATATTTCCACAATCCATAGCTTCGCTTGGAACCTAATATCACCTTATACAGACGATATTCGCCAGCTTCTTAAATGTGAAATAGGCACTAAAGTAAACGAACTCACGCGTAAGCAAGCTTCCGCAAAGAATAAGACAGCAAAAACTTATCAAGACAACGAAAAAAAGATAAGAAAGTATGAGCAAAGGCTTGAACGACTCGCAAAAATAAAGCGCTTCATTTACAGCCCTGAAGGCAATAATACAGAACAAAACTCATTGGATCATGCTGAAGTAATTAAGCTTACTGCTCAGTTGCTATCAAATAATGAGACGTTGCAAAAAATCCTTATTGACAAGTATCCGATTCTATTAATTGACGAAAGCCAGGATACAAAAAAAGAGTTAATGGATGTGTTTCTGCAAATACAGTGTTGTTATCCCAGCCGGTTTGCGATTGGATTATTTGGAGACACAATGCAACGCATATATACTGATGGTAAGGATAATATGGTAGCCGCAATACCAGATTCATGGGAAAAACCCGTGAAAATCATGAACCATCGTAGCAGAAAAAGAATTGTGGAATTGTGCAATAGCATTCGCTCTGGCGTTGATGGAATCCAACAACGCGCTCGCGAGGATCGGCCAGGAGGAATTGTCCGCGTTTTTGTTACAGAGTCTCCTGACTTCTATCAAACAGAGCAAGCTGTCCTTACTCAAATGTCACAGATCACTCATGACGATGAATGGCTATCAAGAAATAGTGTAAAATGCTTAACGATAGAGCACAAACTTGCAGCTGCTCGATTAGGGTTTCTTCCCTTCTATGAACCTTTGTATAGCGTTAATTCTTACAAGCAAGGCTTACTGGACGGATCTTTGTCAGTTATTGGGGTGCTAACACGAATTCTAATCCCGTTGCATAAGGCTGTAATGTGTAATAATCAATCTGAGATTATGCGGATTATTCGTAATAACTCCGTGGAGTTTGCGAAAAGAAGAGACGATATTTCCCCAGAAGTACTTACTTCTCTGAATGAGTTCATAAGTGAAATAACTCAATGCTGGACAAATGCAGATCCATCGTGCCGGGAATTAGTTGAACTCGTTTACAGAAAAAATGTATTTCCTCTTTCTGAAGACTTAGTGAGACTGATTGACAATCCACCCGCTCCTACTGATGAGGAGTATTCAAAATTTGCTAATCTTGAAAAAGCACTAAGCGCGTGTTTTTCTCAAGTTGAGCATTACTTCGAATACATAAGCGGAAATGCGAGTTTTGATACACATCAAGGAATAAAGGGCCTGGAATTCAATCGAGTTATGGTTATAATAGATGACCGATCTTCTCGGGGTACAACTTTTAGCTATGATAAGCTGTTTGGAATTGCGGAGAAGTCGAAAACAGATATTGAAAACGAGAAAGCAGGAAGGGAAACTACCCTGGATAGAACTAAAAGACTACTATATGTTACGTGCAGCAGAGCGAAAGAAAGTCTTGCGATTGTCTACTACACAGAAAATGTTGCTGTAGCAGTAGAAAGGATTTGTCAATCTGGGTGGTTTGAGCCTGAAGAAATAACGGCAATATAGCGCCGTGCATATTTCTCGCGAAATGCTATACGGTAACAAAAAAGCTGCACAGAGGGTGAAACTATAATGGTATCGATTGGAGTGACGATCTATGAAGGTTGATTTTAAGCATTTGCAACGGACCTTGGCTGAACATAAGGTTTATAATGCGTGGCCATATGTCTCCAGTCTATATGAAACAATGGAGTATCTTTCCGTTTCCTTCAATCTTATACAAAAAGTATATGACCATAGGAGAAATGAATTAGCAAGCATAGGAGATGAAATACTTCAGGGTGCTCTTTCACACCCTGGAACGCCGATAGCATTGACAACGGCTCATCTTCAACGGACAAATCTCAATATTGTCGGATATGAAATTAATGATATTGTTTTTCTTAGGAAAACCACAATTGAGTTTATGCACTATGCCCGTGTATGCATGGATTTGCTGATACAAATAACAAACGCTGCACTATTTGGTGATGAGGCTTTTGATGTAGAAGATATTAGAATAGCTGTTGATGTTTCTCACAAGCTTTCGACGGATGATGATTTCACGGTTCTCAAAGCTTTATTTGACAGCATCCTTAATAACGCAGAGTACAAATACTTACTGGCTTTTGATAATTATTTGAAACACATTAAGACCATTCTAATAAAAGTGCAAAACAGTATCGTGCTCGGCAATAAAAATGAATTCATGCTGGATTCTTTTGTTTACAAGGGAACTAATTATTTAAGAAGAGATGCCATTTCTGCGGCAAATGCCGTATATCAAATGGTCATCGATAAAACGGATGAAGTTTTGTCAGAAGTGTTAGTACAGATCCCAAACGTTAAAAACACAGCAAGCAGAATTCACGAACTCCAGTTTGAACAGGTTGTAAAACAGTCACCGGAATCAACCGCCGTTGAGAGTATTACATTCTTCATTACTGTTAAAAATGACCTGTCAGAGGTGCCAGAGGAAATATCTGTGTACCCCCTAATAATAAAACCGTCAGGAGAAATCTGTTCATTTGATTTCCGCTTAGAGGAGATTTTTATTAGGCGGATGCGCAATGATGAGACCTACGATATCCTTGGATATGCAAAGATAAAAAATGGATTTGACACAAATGAATTTTACCGAAAGTACGTTGTGTCTTCATGTGATTATTCTGATTACGCTAAGTATCTGTATGATTTTACAAAAAAATATCCGTCCGTATCTCTAAACTATCATGCTTTATCTGGTAGAATAATCTGTGTTTAAGCACGGGCCTCACGCACAGATATGATCAAAAAACACCATAGGCGGCATAGGTTGCCCTGTGCCGCCTATGGTTGCTATCTCTGAATTAGGCGTAGATCAGTTCGCTGTTCACAACTTCGTCTGCACGGTTTCGGATATTGTTCATGCGCCGGACCCATTCCATTTGATCGGCGGCCTTGAGCTGCTCGGTGACGCCCTCTCGCTCGGCCATTTGACGGATCAGCAGTTCCAGCATGGAGTTGGCCTGCTCGTCGATCTGAGCCAGGTATATGCCGAGCTTGTATTCTGCGACGAACTTGGAGTAGACGGAGCGCTGGGTGCGTTTCAGGTACTCGCCATGTGCTCGGCCGAAGCGACCGATCTGGAGAGGCACTTCCTCCTCGGCTGGTTTCTCAGGGGTGGAGGCTCGATGCATTTCCTCTGTAGGAGACGCTTCCGACACCGTTGAATCAGGCCG
>JAEEGL014986816.1_pt1 | contig 10204 bp, 7 predicted proteins | sample 9134231 | NCBI WGS metagenome assembly JAEEGL01 (sample SAMN16246548, study PRJNA631951) | gut metagenome | biome: gut microbiome; feature: rumen; material: fiber-attached | host: Bos | place: Iran: Karaj | collected 2018-10 | reverse complement strand
GGGGATTGGGGATTGGGCCCAATCCCCAATCCCCAATCCCCAATCCCCATCAAAATTTCGTTTGTTTGATTTTTAATTAAAATAAATAATATTAAAATTTTTCTATAAATAATAGATAAATTATTATATATTATAATTTAAAGTATTTTTATTGAACTTTTCAATATAAAAACAATAAAAATTAAATTGAATTAATGACATTTAATATTAAAAAATAAAGAACAAATATTAAATAAAAAATTATACTAAATAACAAACAACTTTTAAAAAATAAAAATATGAAAATAATAATGTGTAATTTTTCAATTTTTAATAACATAATATAAATTAAATTTAATATAAATAAAATTCAATAAAAAACTTAAATATAATATTTTATATAAGAATTAATTAATAAATGAATCATAGGAAAAATATAAAAAGTTGTGAATCTTTAAATAAAACATTGACTTTAAATAGACCAATTACTTATTTTTCTCCTTTAGATAATTCATTTGTTACTATATCTGAAAAGCCAATTGAACCAAAAAGAAAAGTTTCTTTTAATCCTAATATACATGTTGTTGAAATTGAAAATACAAAAAATTTAAATTTACAAAATAGTATTTCAAGGTCTAAAATATTTGAAAATTTAGTGAGTGAAAAAAAAAGAAAAATTCAAGAAAAAAATGATAAAGAAGAAGAAATAAAAAAAGATGAATCTTGTGTTGGTTGTTTTATTTTTTAAAAAAATTATATTTATAAGTTTATAAATAAGAATATTTTGAGTTTATTCAAAGGAAAAATTATAAATTAAAACAATTTTTTCTGTTTATAAATTAATTTTTGAAATTTCGGTGAAAAAATATAAGATATTATTTTAAATATTCTGAAAAAAATGAAAATAAAGCATTATTTATAAATAGATAGGAGTTAATTCTTAAAAAATTAAAAAATGAATATTTTTTATTTTTTAATTTTAATAATTAATAATATAATTTACTAAAAAATCATTAACTATTAGTTACAAAAAAAATAAAAAGTATTATTTATTACTTATTTTCGTGATTGTAATAGATTTAGTTATATAATCAGATAATTGTTTTTTAAGAAAATTTTTTTTTTTATCAACTTCTTTATAAGAAAAACAAGAAATCGAAGAATAATGATGATGAATTTTGTTAGATTGAATTTTATTTTTTTTTGAAATTATAATTGGATAAGAATAATCAATAATACTTTTCATATATTTTATTTTTTCCATAACTGAATCTACTTTCTTATTTTCTTTATTTGCTATTTTATCTAAATTTAAATCATGAGTTGTTAATAATCCTCGTTTTAATTTAAATTTATTTATTTTTTCTATTCTATATCTAAATTCATTTTCACTTTCTGAAAATATTAAATTATATTTATTATTAATTTCCTTTTTTTTTGGTTTGAAAAATTTATTTTGATCTTTAAATATTTCTTTATATTTTTCTTTTATTATATTTTCTTTTAATTTTTTTATATTTTTGTGTGTATTTAATGTTGAATATTTTTTTTTTAAAACATTAACTGGATGAATATTTAATAAAGAATTAGATTTCCAATTTCTATTAATTGTGGTATTTGAATCTGAAATATCAATACTTTTTGTTTTTTTATTTAATGAATTATTAATACTTATTATTGAAGATAAAGGTAAATTTAGATTTTTTGAATTATTTCTTACTGAAAAAAAACCAATTTCATTTTTAATTTTCAGAGATTTCAATTTTAAATCTTTTAAATAAGGTTTCCTATCAGTTAAAAATTTTTTCTTTTTTGCAATAATCATATTTAAAAATATAATTTAAAATAATATTTATTTTTTAAAAGACATTAAAAATTTTAAATTAACAAACAAAGTAATTTTTGAATAAAAATGTCATTATTAAAAAAAAATGAATCCTCAAAAACAATAAACGAAGAATATAGAATATTAGATAAGGCCTATAATAACAGTAGAAAAACAATAACATATATATGCGATCCCAAAAAAGATTTAATAGGAGAAGGAGGTTTTGCTGAAGTTTACAGAGTGAAAAAAGAATCAAATAATCAGGAAGAAGAAGAATATTTTGCTTTAAAAAAAATAGATAAACAATTTTTATTAGATAAAGAAAGAAAACATAGAATTTTAACAGAAATAAAAATTCATAGAAATTTAATCCATAAAAATATATGTAAATTTGAACATTCTTTTGAAGATAAAAACTTTGTATATATTTTAATAGAATATTGTCCTTTAAAATCCTTAAATGAACAATTAAAAAAAAGAGGTAGATTTAAAGAATATGAAGTTCGATATTATATGTTTCAAGTATTAGAAGCATTAATGTATTTAAAAAGGAGGAAAATAATTCATAGAGATTTAACATTAGCGAATATATTTTTAAAAAATAATCAAACAGTAAAAATAGGTGATTTTGGTTTATCATTTATAGAAACAGAAAATGATGAAAAACCAGAATTTTTTTGTGGAACTGATGGTTACTTTGCACCAGAAACTTTAACACATAAATTATTTACTTATAAAAGTGATATTTTTGCTTTTGGAGTTTGTATTTATATTGCTTTAACTGGAAAAAATTTATTCAATAATCCTATTATTATTTCAGATATAATTTTAAAAAAGGAAATTCCTTATGATTTAAACTCTTTTTGTAGTGAAGAATGTAAAGATCTTTTAAATAAAATATTCACTTCTGAAAATGAAAGAATTTCATTAAATGATATTTTCATTCATCCTTTTTTTAATAAGGGTATTGGATTAATTGGAGAAAAATTACCTCTTTATCCTTTTAGTAATGACTATGATAAAGAAAATTATTATATTGTGAGAAAAAAATTTGAAGAAGAAATTGAAAAATTAAATCAAAAAGTGAAAATGAGTAATATTAAACCTTTTAAAAAATTGAATTTCAATTTTGATGAAAATAATAATAACAATAATAATAATAATAATAATATGAAAAGTACTCCTTTAAAACCTAGGAAAAAAAGATTTACAGGTGAAAATTTTAGTTTAGAAAGTCCTAAAGTTAGTTTTAAAAAACATTTTGGTAGAATTAATTCTAATGTAAGGAAAAATACCTGTAATTTAAAATCTCAAATGTCAAATAATTTAGATATAGTTTTAGAAGATAATAATAATCCAACTATTGATGAATTAACTGATGTTCCTTTAAATTTAAATAAAGAAGAAAATATAAATGAAAAACAAATATTATTAAATCAAAATAATTTTGAAAATTTATTAGAAAAAGAAATAATTAAAAAAAATAATTATTCTCAATTTGAAGATAATATTATTCAATTTATTAATTTAGGAAAAAAATATGGTTTAGGTTATAAATTATATGGAGGAGACATTGGAATTTTATTTTGTGATGGAACTGGAATGTTAAAATTAAAAAATAGTCTTTTATATCTTTTTAAAGATATTTCCAATAAAAAAGATATCATTCAAGAAATTAATTATCCTCAATGTAAAGAATGTTCACATGAAATTTTAAAAAAAATTAAAATTTTAGAAAATGTGATTTCTGAATTTGAAAAAATAAATTTTCCACATTATTCCTTTTTAAGATATAATTTAGATGAATTTGTTTATTTGAAAAAATGGAAAAAAAATTCAAAAGCATATTTTTTTATTTTATCTAATAATAATATTCAAATTATTTTTGATGATAATATTCAAATTATTTTTTATTGTCATTGTAATGAAAAAAAAATTAAATATATTGATGAAGAAGGAAAAGATTATATTTTTCTTTCAGAAAAAGAAAATTTTTTTGATATAAAATGTGAAGATAATAAAATAAGAAAAAAAATAAATTATGCAATTAGTGAAATTGTAAAATAAATTTTTGTGTTTTTTATGGAAAAAAATATATATATATTTTAACTAAAAATATGTTAATATATAAATTATTATTTTTTTTTAAAAATATTATTTACATTTCTAATTATAATACTCAAAAAAAAATTTATTTATATTATTCAAAAAAAAAATCTTCAATTTCAGTGAAATGCTTATATTTCATATCTCTTTGACTATAATTATATTTTTTATCAATAGTTTTATAAGTAACATTATCAAATTTTTTCAACATACTTTGATGAATCAAATCTTCACAATTATTTTTATAAAAATCAATCGTTTTATTAAAATATTTATTTAGCATACTACTATTTCTTTTGCTTTGACAATTTTTAATGTTGGTGTTATCAGAATTTAATAAATTTAAATTGATTAATTTATTAAAACTTTTCTTAGGATAAAAAGAATTATAACCATTGAAAAATTGACCTTGAGAATAATTATTCATTTCTAAACTTTTATCATTAATAGAAAAAGAAGAAATTCTAGAATAAATACCTTTCATATAAGAAGGTAAAGGAGATAAATTTGAATTTGATCTACTAATCATATCTTTAAATAAAGGAACAGAAATTTTTTTATGATTATTATATTTATAATATACTTTATCTATATTATATAATATTGATGAATCCATTCCTTTAAATTCATTATTTTTCTTCTTATATAATTTTTTATCATATATTACCATCATTATTGGTCTTTCTTGAATAAATGAGTAATTTGGAATTAAATTTGATTCTAAATTTTCCCTTTTATTTATTATTTTATCTACTTTACTTCTACTCATTGTTTTCTTAAAATCTGGAATTAATTTTACTTTATTATTTAATATTGAATGATAGTTCTTTTGAGATAAATTTGTTTTAAAAATACTCATCTTTTTCCTTGGAGTTACATTTGGTGTTTTATTAATTTTTTGAATATTCTTAACAAAATACTTTTTCTTTTTTTTTGGAGGTGAATATTTTTTTTCATATCTAATTCTTAAATCATGAGTAATAGGAAATCCATATCTCATAGTTTGTTTTTTCATATTAACAACACATTTAGATTCATTAATAAATGATTTTTGATTATTTGAAATTTCCCAATTATTTTCTAAATATTTAAATTTTCTTGAACTTAAACTTTCCCATTTAGGACCTGATAAAGATCTTGACCATATATATTCCATTTTTGGAGTATATTTTGATAATGAAGGTCCTTCTTCATTAAATTTACTTTTTTCTTCTTTTTCTTTCCTTTTTTTTTCCATTCTTATCTTATTGTTATTATGATATTTATATCTTTCTTTTTTCATTTTTAATTTATTCTTTATTAAGTTTTCAATATTTTGAAAAATAATTATTTTCTCGTTTTTATTTTCCGCTTTATTTTTTTCTTTGTTTTCTGCATTAAATTTAAATAAATCTATTTTTCTTTCTTCATATTCTTCTTCATCTTTGAATTTATAATTATCATCTGGACTTAAAAATTCTTTAAAAAATTTTTTTTTTATTTTTTCATCAAATTTATCTGGTTTTCTAGGTATTCCATATTTTTCAGCTGATTCTTTACCTGCTATTGAAAAACTTCCATACCAACCTTTTGTATCATTTTCTACCATTTAATTTTTCTGGAAATTAATTTTCTTTTTTTTATATTTAATTATACTTTTTTTATATATTTATTTTAGTATTTTTTTTAATAAGTTATTAGAAATTAATGTATTATTTGTTGTTTTAAACTATTTTCTCTTATTTTAATCATTTAGAATTGGTTAATCAATTTATCAAGAAATTCATTTCACACAAAATAAAAGATGGAAGATTATTTTAGAGAATATTTATCAAATTATATTTAACGAATATGATAAATATTTATAAAAAAAAGTAAATTGTCCATGATATAAATTTTAATATATGAAGTCAAAGATAATTACATTCAAATAATTAAATTGTAATCATTTAATAAGAAAATATGAAAATAATAGAGGGTAATTTAAAAATTAAAATATTGATTTTTTAAGTTTTAATAATATTTTAATTCATATCAAAAATAATCATATATATATTTAAAAACACAAAATAATTACTTAATATTACTCTTATAAAATTAAATAATTTGGTTTTTTCCTATTTAAATAAAAAATATTATTTTAAAATAAGTATAATTATAAAAAATAAATACATTATTATTTTAAAAATGGAAAATGTTTTTACAAAAGAAGAACAACAATATTTAAATGAAAATTGTGGAATTATAAGTAAAGATGAAATAAATGATTTAATGATACAATTTTTATATGAAAATAACTATATTGAAAGTGCAAAATTACTTGAATCAAAAACTTTAGATGTAGAAAAGAGAAATGAATCAGAACATTTTTTATCTCTTTTCAGAGTCCAAAATTATAAGGATTGTATGAATTTGTTAAATAATTATTCATTTTCAGATGAACAAAAAAATCAATTGATGAAAATATTAAAAATAAAAGAATTTATTCAATTAATAAAAAAAATTAATAATAGTGAAGGGGATAAAATAGAATCTTTACAATATTTAAGAAATGAATTATCTCCAATTTTAGAACAAGAAAGTTTAAAAAAATTTTCAATTCTTCTTTTTTGTCAAACACAAGAAGAAACAAATCAAACATTAAAAGAAAATTTTCAAGAATATATAGATGAGCATAAAATATTATTAAGAATAAAAAAGATATTAAATATAAAGGGAGATAATACATCAATAAGTTTAATAGAATTATTAAAACAATATAATGATATTCAATCATATTTAAATCCTCCAATATTTAAAGAATCAAAAATAATAGAAAAAATAGGATTAAATAATAATATTGAAGGTGAAATATGGTTTTTAATATTATCAAATAAAAAAGATTACTTAGCAGCAGCTTTTAGTAATAGTTGTGTTGCAATATTTAAAATAGAATTAATAGAAAATACGTTTAATATTATTTGTGTTTCATATTTTAAAGCTCATCAAAAATTAATAACTTCAATTTCATGGTCTTATAATGATCAATATATATTAACTTCTTCAAATGATGGTTCTGTTAAAATTTTTAATCCTTTAACAAGTGAATGTATTAAAAGTATAAATGAATTACATCAAAATGGAAATAATTCAGTTAAATTTTTATTTAATTCAAATGATACTATAATCTCAGGTGGAATAGATAAGAAAATAATATTAACAGATATAAATCAAATAAATAAAAAATTAGAAGTAGGAAATAATTTTTATAGAATAAGACAAATAATACTATCTGATTTTCTTCGTTCAATAATAATAGTACCAGCATCATTAAATGATATAGTAGTATATAATATAAATTCAAGTTCTATATTATTTAAATTAGAAATAACAGAGCAAATAATATCAGCAAATATAAGTAAATCAGACAGAGGAAAATTTTTATTAGTAAATCAATCAACAATAAATTCAAATATTGCGTTATATGATTTATCGCAAAAAAAAATAATAAATAGATATTATGGTCATTCTCAAAAAATGTATACAATAGATTGTTCTTTTGGAGGAGAAAAAGATGAATATATAATAAGTGGAAGTGAAGATGCTTCAATATATATTTGGAAAAGATATTATGAAAGTTTCCCTTTATATGTTATTAAAGGACATACTGGAACTGTTAATGCTTGTCAAATGTTTAATAAAAATATTATTATTAGTGCAAGTGATGATTTAACTATTAGAATTTGGACTTATGGAAATATAGATGTTAATTATGAAAATAAAGTCATTAATTTTATTGGAATGGAAATAGAAGATGATAATGTAATGACTTTTAATGTTTCTGATGATGGAAATAGTGAAAATGATGGAAATGTTCATATTGAAAGTGAAGGTTCCAATTCTGAAGCTGAAAGTTTAGATAATTAAATTTATTTATTTATTTTTTTTGATATTTTTTTATAAAATTAAATTAAAACAGTTATGGCTGATGTTAAAGAAATGAGAATTTTCTGCGCTGAACAAATTGAAGTTCCTGAAACTTTACCTGATATTCTTAAAAATTATTCTAAAGCTGTTATTAGGAATAATCCAGAAAATATAATTTCTTTTTCTAGAAAATATTTTGAAGATTTAAAAGCAGAAAGAGATAAAAATAAAAAAGAATCAGAAGCAACACTTGATGTAGAAGCTAAAAAACCTTAAATAATAAAAATTAAAAAGTGAAATAAATCTTTTATTAAAAAAATAACTTTTAAATTTTTAAATAAACTAAATTTTAAAAAAATGATTTTTTATTTGATTTAAAAATCTAAAAAAAAGAAAAAAAAATTTTTAAATAATTCAAATATAATAATAAATATTATAATTAAAAATCGAAATTATCATCATTATCCTTACTAAAAATTTTTCCAGATTTATTTGTATCATTAGTAACAAAATAATTACTAGCAATAACACAATCAGTAAGAATACAATTATTTCCAATTTTTGCATTTTCTCCAATAATACAATTAGTAATATTACAATCATTTCCAATATTAACATTATCGTATATTATACAAGAAATAATTTTACTTTTACTTTTAACACTTAAATTTTGACCTGATATTGTTCTATTAACTCTAGAACCATTTTCAATTAAAATTATTGGATCTGCTATATAAGAATCCATTGATATTGAAGATAATTCTTTTATTTGATCATTAAAATTTTTTTTATTATTTATATTTTCTTCTATTTTTTGAGCAAAATTCATAAAATAATTTTTTATATTATTTCTTGTTTGAAAAAAGATTAGTGGTATTTTATCATAAGGTTTTCTAATTTCATCAATTACAGAAATTAATCTTGGATAATCTATTATTGAATATACAAATTCTTTTTCTTTTAAATCTATTATTTTACATCTTATATTTACTCTATTCACTAAATCTCTATTATTTTTTGATGAATTTATTAAAATATTATTTAAAGTTGATGAATATGACTTTTCTACTAAATATGGAATTAAATTATGATTAATTGAATTTTCTTTAAATTTTTTTGATTTTTTTAAATACATTTTTGATTCTAACAATGGGAAAATATTTTTATTAAAAATATAAAAATGAGTATCTTCACAAGTTATTAAATCAAAACCATAATTATATGAATGTTTTAAAACATTTTTTGGAATTTCTAATGGTTCATGACTATCATCACTTTCTCTTTTAGTTGTGTAAACTAATCTTTTTAAATTCACTGAATTATTATCTTCAATACAATATAATTCTATTTCTTTCTTTTTTAAAAAATTTAATTTTTGAGTATCATAATTATCTTCATTTAAAACTAATGTTATTAATGATCTATTATCTATATGTTCATCTATTAATTTAAATAAATCAAAATATAAAAGTGATTCTACTGACATTAAAATAAAATTATTATGTTTTATTTCATTTTTTATTGAGTTTAAAATATTTATTCCTTTATTATTTGTTGTAAAAATTTTAATTTGAAGTTCTCCTTCATAACTTAATAAAAAGTCATTAATATTTTTTGAAAAATTTTCATTTGTTATTATTGTTACTTCTTTAATATTATTTCTTTCTAAAAATTCTAATTGATATGATAATAATGGTTTGTTTAAAACATTTAATAAACTTTTATCTTCACAAATTTCTGTTAATTTTTCATCATAAGAAGTAATTTGAATAAAAACACTTATATTAGAAATATTTAATGTATTTCCAATAAATTGACTTAACATTTTTTTAAATAAATATCTTAATGAATAAAAAATAATTAATAAATTATAATAGAATTAAATTTAAAAAAATATATTAAAAATTATAATATCTTCTATCTCTTATATTTTGATAAGAAAAATTTGAATTATTTCCTAAATTATTAATATTATGTGTGTAATAATTTGAAGAAGAATAATTTGTTAAAGGATTATTTAAATAACTTCTATTATTATTAATATAATTTATATTATTATTAAAATTAATATTCATATTATTAATATCATTATTATTTCCATAATTTCTCAAAGGATAAAAATTGTAATTTTGAATGTTATTATTTCCATATAAATTTCCATATTTTAGAATTCTATCTTTTCCTTGATTAAATATTTCATTATTATTATTTCCATATTGATAAGATCTCTTATTTTTCATATAATTATCATAATTTACAAAATTACCATTTCCAAATTTTAAATTATTTTCTCTTTCTTGAAGAAAAGGAGTAGAATTAATTTCAACTCTTTTTGGTCTTTCAACACTTCTACTATTAGTTAAATGATTATTATTAATATTAATAATATTATCATATCTCCTATTT
>JAEEGL014777976.1_pt1 | contig 10204 bp, 1 predicted proteins | sample 9134231 | NCBI WGS metagenome assembly JAEEGL01 (sample SAMN16246548, study PRJNA631951) | gut metagenome | biome: gut microbiome; feature: rumen; material: fiber-attached | host: Bos | place: Iran: Karaj | collected 2018-10 | reverse complement strand
CATATCTGGGCATGGAATGCATCGAATACAAGTGAGAATTACACAGGCGGCTCATGGCCTGGTGCAGCAATGACTGATGAAGGCAGTAACTGGTATGGATATACTTTGCAGGCCTGCCCTGTCAATGTGATATTCAGTTACAGCGGCAGCAATCAGAACAGTCAGAGCGGTGATACACTGTCAGATTATGGCGAATATTGGTATAAGAACGGTCAGTGGTATGCATCCAACCCGGATGACGCTGTCGCTCCTGTACTTACATCATTCTCATCGGATAAGACAGGCACTGTATCGGGAACTGTTACATTCTCGATCTCTGCAACAGACAATGTCGGACTGAAGAATGCTAAGATTACGATAGGCAGCAGCACGATAGCAACAGCAGCATTGTCGGGAACATCGGCTGATAAGACAGTTGAGTGGGACTCATCATCAGTTGCTAACGGCAGCAAGACGATAATATGTACGGTTTATGATGAGGCAGGCAACGCTTCGCAGACGAAGACTATAACGCTTACAACAAATAACACATTTGTTCCAACGGCGGTTATCAACGGAGCGAGCCGGGCAAAGACTTCATCTGTCAAGACATACTCTGCGTCAGAGTCGTCTTATATGGGCGGCTCGATCAGCAGCTATACATGGAGTGTAACGGGCGGAGCAGTTCTCAGCAGCACAAGCGGTGAGTCTGTGAATATCACATTTCCGGCATCTCCTGCTGCAGTAACCGTTACTTTGACTGTAACTGCTAATGACGGCAAGTCAGCATCTGTATCTAAAGAAGTAACAGTAGCTGATGTGTCTGCCAGCGGAGATTTCCGAGAGGAAAGTATCTACTTCGTTATGACGACACGATTCTACGACGGCGATACAAGCAATAACGAATACTGCTGGGATGAAGGCGGTGAATATCTGCCTTACGGAGCAGGAGACTGTGCTTGGAGAGGAGACTTCAAAGGTTTGGCAGATAAACTTGACTATATCAAGGCATTGGGATTCAGTGCTATATGGATTACTCCGGTAGTTCAGAATGCGTCGGGTATCGACTATCACGGCTATCATGCTTATGACTTTAAGACCGTAGATCCGAGATATGAGTCAAGCAACTTCAAATATCAGGACTTGATCGAGGCTGCTCATAACAAAGGTATCAAAGTTATACAGGATATAGTCCTCAATCATACAGGCAACTTCGGTGAGAAGAATATATTCAATATGTTTACTAAAGACACAGTGCCGTATGTAAACAAAGACTATGATCTTCCAAGCGGAGCACAGTGGGATCGAAGCCCGTTCTACTCGGTTAATCCTAACGGCTATGCTTACGATAAGTTAATGGCAGGTCTTGCAATGACCGGACAGTCTGGAACTTATGACAGTGTAGCAGGTGCATATCAGTATGCAGCACGAATCAATGCAATGAAAGAAGACAGTATCGATACCGATTTTATATATCACCATGCGAAGATGATCGATTGGAACAGTGAGAACTGTCAGCTCGGACAGATGGCAGGAGACTGTGTTGACTTGAACACCGAGAATCCTACAGTGTTTAACTACCTTAAAGATGCCTACTGCGATTATATCAACATGGGAGTAGACGCATTCCGAATTGATACGGTTAAGCATATCAGCCGATTGACATTTAATAAAGAGTTTATCCCTGCATTTATGGAAGCAGGAGGAGAGAACTTCTACATCTTCGGTGAGACTTGTGCAAGATACCGGGGCCGCTGGAATGAAGGCGTGCCGGCATTGTCGCCTGCATTCTATACATGGAAGGAAGATCAGTCATGGAATTGGAGCAGCAGTGATCACAGTGTCAACAGTGCTGCTGCATCAGCACACTTTGCACAGTATAAGAGTGACTATGCACATCCTGCATGGGCAGACGGCACGGCTAACCACCTGCTGAAGAACGGACGAACATATCACGAGCCGGACTACAGCAAGCGAAGCCACTTGGATCAGATTGACTTCCCAATGCACTGGGCGTTTAACTCGGCTTATGATGCGTTTAATACGGCAGTGGGCTGCAATGATCCTGACTTCAACGATGCAACATGGAATGTAACTTATGTAGACAGCCACGACTATGCACCGGACAATGCACCTGAGAGTCAGAGATTCACAGGCAGTTGGCCTGATAAGATGAACCTGCTGTGGACATTCCGAGGAATACCGTGTATCTACTACGGTTCTGAGATCGAGTTTATGAAAGGTGCACCGATAGATCCTGCTAATGCAAGATGTCAGCTCAATAAGTCCGGTCGTGCATACTTCGGAGATCATCTGGAAGGTTCAGTAACCGCAAGTGACTATGGTGTATATACAGCCAGCGGAGCAGTAGCTGATACTCTTAATAACGATTTGGCTCAGCATGTCAGACGGCTTAACCTCATTAGACGAGCGGTTAGGGCACTGCAGAAAGGACAGTATTCGGTTGAAGGCGTTAATGGCGGCATAGCATTCAAGAGGGGTTATAAGAATCCCGGTGATGATGAGTTCAGTTTTGCATGTGTAGCAATCGGCGGACAGGCGACATTCAGCAATCTGCCGGGTGGAACTTATACGGAAGTTGTCACGGGTGCAACTAAGCAGATCAGCGAAGGCGGCAGCCTTACGAGTGATTCGATAGATGAGTATAACATGCGTGTGTATGTTCTGCAGCCGAGCGATCAGCCGGGTAAGATCGGTGATACAGGAGCATATCTAAAGTAAATGATAATGCAGCAATAAAGAGTATTAAAAAAAACAAAAAAACAGGAGACAGTATGAGCAGTATTAGACAAAAGATGACCGCATTAACTGCGGTAATGATTATGTTGCTGGCAGGATGTGCCGTGACAAATCTGACAAACAGCATCCCCGAAGTATTTAACGGGGAACAGTCATCAGGATATGGGGAGATCACGATCAATGTGCCTGATGCCGGACGAGGCTGGGATGTTGCCAAATATAAGGTAACGGCAAGCCGAAGCGGAGAGACGGATGTCTCAGGTGAGACCACAGGAACGAGCCTTTCTATGAGACTTAAAGTCGGGCAATGGAGTTTCGTTGCTCAGGGATATGACAGTAACGGAGTGCTGATTTATCAGTCAACTGCTAAGTTGGCGACTGTATCAGAGAATGATACTAAACCGATTAGTCTGCTGCTTGACCAGCAGTCATGTGCCGTTAAATATTCATGGACAGCAGATGATCTGTTCATCAGTAAGTATCCGCTTACAAAGATAAAAGTAACGGCAGAGTCTTCCGCTGCAGGATTTGATAATCTGGCAGGTGAAGTCAGTGATATAACTCAGTCCGTAACGCTGAAAGGTCTGCTTGCAAATGCTGCATATACTGTGAATGTAGTCGGCTATATCGGTGATACGGTTTATGTCTCCAACCGATTTACACAGGCAGGACTGACTGATAAAGTTAATGTAACGCCTTACACAAAAGTCCTCTCTCAGAGCAAAGTTACTCCGATTGAGTTAAGCGATGCGTCGGGGATGTCATTCAGCAGCCAGACTAAAACAGTCACTCTGTCTAATGATACAAGCGGAGTTTCGATCTACTATACACTTGACGGCAGCACGCCTACATCATCATCGCCGAAGTATAACGGCGGCATACAGATATTTAAGAATATGGCTGCAGCCGGCAATGTTACTCTTAAAGCGATAGCAGTGTCATCAGGACTGACGAGCAGTGATATAGTAACTGCTGTATATCGTTATACGCCTAATCAGGCATCTACTCCGTCATTCAGTCCGATAGGCGGCACATACGCATCTGATCAGACTGTCACATTGACTAACAATGAGTCAAGCGGAACAATAATGTATAAAGCAGATAACGGGTCATGGTCTGTATATTCTGAACCGATTGAGGTAAGCGGCAACGGCACGGTTAAGACGATAACTGCCAAAGTAACAAATGTGACAGGTATGACAGAGTCAGGAGAAGTATCACAGACTTATACGATCACATATCCGAAATTAGCATCTCCGATCATTTCGCCGGAGGCGGGATCTTATACATCATCGCAGTTGTTTACACTTACGGCTTCGGTAGATGGTGCCGAGATCTACTATACGACTGACGGCACTGCTCCGACTGCGGGCAGCACAAAGTATGTAGGACCGTTTAGTCTGCCTGTCAGCGAGGATGCTTATACGATTAAGGCATTCTGCGTGAAATCAGGATATACAGACTCGAACAAGGAGTCATTCGGACCATACACGATAGCCAATGAGTCGGCATCAGGCGGGTTTGATCTTATCACGGCTAAGCCAATGCAGTATGATGAAGGTGAACAGACATGGACCAATAATGCCGATGACAGTAATCTGTCAGTAGGTGTTACGGTATTCAGTGCCGGAGAGTTTGCTCCCAATAAGACATATCAGCTCTCATGGTCTCCGGCTAATCTGTCCGCTGCCGTGACTATCTATAAGAATGACTACAAAGCTGAAAATCAGATTACTGCAATCCGATCAGAAGCAAAGATTGAATGGACAACTGATGCGAGTGTGACGAGCAAAGATATGTATTACTTCTTCTTCAATGCGACGGCTGCTGTTGACAGCGTGCAGCTGACGATCGTCGAAGACGGCACTGTTATCAATGTTACAAATGTAGCAATATCGCCGAAAACAGAAGATGCACTAAGCATAAGTGTCAATGATACTATAACATTCGGTGTTGTATATACACCTGCTAATGCTACTGCCGGCAAAGAGGTAACATGGTCAGTCGGCAACAGTGCAGTATTGGCGATCAGTGGCAGCACTGCAACGGCACTTAAAGCCGGAGTATCGACTGTTACCGCAACGCTGAAAGGCAACACATCGGTTAAAGACACGGTAACAGTAACAGTAACACCGGCTACAACAACAACAACAACTACTACTACTACTACGATACCGGTAGACGGTGCGAATATCTATGTAAAAGCATCATCTGCTCCGAAGATCTGGGTATGGCAGGATGGCGGAGCGGCATGCTGCGAACTGATGGGTTATACATGGAACTCTCAGCCTGTAATGACAGCTGCAACAGGTATGAATGACACAACAGGATGGTATATGTTTAACATATCGAGTGCATATATGACATCGGGCAAAACATTTACATTCATACTGAATGAGAACAGCGGCAATATCGCAACAACAAAGACTAAGACATTCTGGTATGATAACGGCACATACTACGACAGTGATCCGACTGCATCGGTAACTACGACGACTGTCGGTCCGTCAGGTGATGATGTCAATGTGTATGTAGCATCATCATCTGCTCCGTCATTGTGGATATGGCAGCCGGACGGTGCGGCATGTTTGGAAGAGATGGGCTATACCTGGAATACTCAGCCGACGATGAGTGCCGCAGTCGGACTGAACAATAATACAGGGTGGTATATGTTTACTATACCTGCAGAATATGTGACCGCAGGCAAAGCATTTACATTTATACTCAATAAAACAAGTGGCAATATCACATCGACCAAGACTAAGACATTCTGGTATGACGATGGCACATTCTATGATGCAGATCCGACTGTTAAGCCTGATCCGGTTGCTCCGAAAGTAACGATCAAGCCTGCCAACGGTGGCAAGCTGCCTCTTAACGGCACTGTTACGATCACATTGGACAACGGATATGATACTATCAGCAGTGCGACTGTAACATTAAGCGGTGGTGTGAGCAGGACATATTCTTATACCGACTTTACCAATGATGTGCTGACGATAGGTGCCTCAACACTCGGCATAAGTGAGGGTGATACTCTGACTGTGAGTGCAAGTGTAACTAACGGCAAAGGCACTGCCAACGCTTCATCGGCACTTACTGTGACTGCGGAGAGCAAAGACTACTTTACATGGGATAATGTGAACGCATACTTCGTGCTGACAGACCGATTCTATAACGGCAATACATCTAATGATGGTTCTTACGGACGACAGAGAGCAAGCGGTGATGAGGATGTGGCAACATTCCACGGCGGTGACCTGGCAGGTCTGACACAGAAGATGGACTACTTCAAGAACCTCGGTATTAACGCTATATGGATCACTGCTCCGTATGAGCAGGCTCACGGCTGGGTAGGCGGTAAAGGCGGAGCATTCCCGCATTACGCATTCCACGGATATTATACATTGGATTGGTCAGCGTTGGATCAGAATATGGGAACTCTGGATGAGTTTAGAACATTCGTAACGGCATGTCATGCCAACGGCATCCGAGTAATCATGGATGTAGTAATGAACCATGTAGGCTACAACAATGTAGCAGATATGGTAACATATCACCACGGTTACACACCGCATGAAGCAACATGGTTTGCCAAGACTGACGGTGTGTGGAATGCCAATGACGGTGTTCAGTGGGATAACAGTCTGTGGGATAACAGCTGGTTCGGACCATGGATCCGATCATTCGGATATAACAGCGGCACAGAATACGGCGGCAGCTGCGGAGGATTGCCGGATGTTAAGACTGAACTGACAGAGAGTGTAGGACTTGCTCCTGTCCATGTAACTAAGTGGAGTACTGACAGTGCTTCTGTAAAGAGTGCATATTATAATCCGTCTGTATCTAATGTAGATTGGAACGGCTGGAGCGGAGACTTCCGAACAGATAAGGGTGTACCGCCTGCTATCTATCAGGAAGTATGGCTGTCAGCATGGGTTAGAGAGTTCGGTATTGACGGATTCCGATGTGATACTGCTAAGCATGTAGAGCCTTATCGATGGGGTGAGCTGAAACGGGCTTGTCAGGCTGCACTTGAAGCATGGAGAGCAGACAGCAGCAAGGTTGATAATACAGGTGCAAAAGACTGGGATGAGAACTTCTGGATGACAGGTGAGCACTGGGGGTGGACAAGCACGGCAGGCAGCGGTGACTACTATACAACAGGCGGATTTGACAGTATGATAAACTTCTCATTCAACGGCAATAATAGCTGGGACGGCAACTACCGCACCAACTATCCGACTGAAAGCAGCTGGGGCAGCTATCTGAGTATCAACAACAATGACGACAGCGACAGTAACGGCAACCGCAACAATGTGCTGACATATATATCAAGCCACGATACAGGACTGACCCGTGTAGGCGACCAGAAAGAAGTCGGCACAGGACTTGTTCTCCTGCCGGGCGGTGTGCAGATCTACTATGGTGATGAGTCCATCAGACCCAAGGCATACACAGGCTGCGGAGACGGAGACATGTATACACGAGGCGATATGAATTGGGATAATTCGGATACAGTTGCTCACTGGGGGAAACTCGGCAGATTCCGAAAGTTCAATCCGGCAGTCGGTGCAGGTACAGGCTCTGCCATGAAGCGAAGCTACAGCGGTGCAGCTGGTGACAATAAAGTCGCTATCGGTGTAAGCGGTACATCAGTCGATGTAAGCGGACTGTTCGCTAACGGAACGACGGTATACAACTGGTACGACGGCACAAGTGCAACGGTCAGCGGCGGCAGTGTATCATTCGCAGGCGACACGATGAGTCAGCCGATATTGGTCAGCGAACGCAATCCGGCAGATTATCAGTAATATGTAATTCATAATTCACAATTCATAATTATAAATTATGAATTGTGAATTTAAATTTGCCGGGAAACAGCACGAAATAAGAAAAAAATGCAATTTTTTTTATAATTTTTTCATTATTGTAAAAAAAACTTTACAAAATGTATTTTGTAGAGTAAAATATATAGGGCAATTTTCGTGTTTTCAAGAGTTTAGAAAGTGTATTATACGGACAGTGAATAGGAGGTCCTGATGAAACATGTTATAAAATGGGTCATCGCAATGTCGATGATGACTATGCTGCTGCTGACATCATGCCAAATCAGCGGTGTAAGTGGAGCTGATGCTTCAATCAGCAGCGTTACTGTAGAGAAATATGGAGATGTTACAGTTCGTTTGCCGGATTATTATGCCGGACGAGGCTGGACTCCTGCCAAATATGTGGTAACTGCAAGCCGAAACGGTGAGTCGGATGTTACACAAGAGACGACATCCAGTTCGCTGACACTGCGGCTTAAAGTAGGCACTTGGAGTTTTGTTGCCAAAGGCTACGACTCTGCTAATGTGATGATCTATCAGTCGGATGCTAAAGAAGCAGCTGTATCTGAGAGCAACTCATCTGCTATCAGTCTTTTGCTTAATCAGCAGTCGAGTTCGGTCAAATATACATTTAACCTGCCGAGTTCTATAGCAGCATCAGTTAATAAGATAGATGTTACTGCGGCAAGTACAAAGAGCGGATTTGATATTCAGACAAAGAGCGTGACGAGTGCCGGTCAGGAGATCGAGCTTAAGAGTTTGTTGGCATCTTCTGCTTATACCATTACAGCGAAAGCATATATCGACGATGTTCTTTATGCAGAGGGAACAAAGTCACAGAGTGCTATTGAAACGACAACTAAGGTGGTTTCAGGCGGAGCGATCATTATGTCTCAGACCAAAGTTACTCCGATAACTTCCTCTTTTGCAGACGGTTCATCGTTTAGCGATGCTTCATCGAAGATCACTTTGGCTTGTGGGACTGATACTGCAACTATCTACTATACAACTGACGGAACGACACCGACGACTTCATCGTCAGTATATCCTACCGGCGGTATAGCATTGTTTAACGGTATGAGTGTGGCAGCCAGCAAGACGATCAAGGCAATCGCTGCTGCATCAGGCATGACCAACAGTGAAGTATTCAGTGCGTCATATAATTTTGATCCGCAGAAAGCAGCTTCACCGTCATTTGAACCTGTTGGCGGAACATACTCAGCTGATAAGAATGTAGAATTAACCAATAACGAATCAACCGGAACGCTGATGTATAAGATTGACAACGGTTCATGGACACAGTACACCGGTGCAATCGCTGTAACCGGAAGCAGTTCGGCTAATGTTACTAAAAAAATCTATGCAAAAGTTACCAACATTGGCGGCAAGAGTGACTCTGATGCTGTATCTCAGACATATACGATTGCATACCCGCAGATAGGTGAAGTATCTATAACACCTCCTGCCGGACAGTATGGCACAACGCAATATTATACATTGTCTTCGACAGTTGCCGGAGCAACGATCTACTATACTAAGGATGGAACAGCTCCGACCACATCATCGACAAAATATACTACGCCGTTTAACTTCGCCAATGACGGAGAATACACTGTTAAGGCTTTCGCTGTAGCAAGCGGGTATAAAGACTCTGCCGTTGCTTCATTCGGCCCGTATACTATATCAAGCAGCCAGAACGGAGGCGTGACATTCGATACTGCTAAGACTCTGTATCATGATCCTACAAGTGATACATGGTCCAATGATGAGAATGATGCTAATCTGAAGTCCGGCAGAACTATATTCTATGGTGCAGGATTTGAGGCAGGCGAGACTTATAAGCTGATATATTCACAGGGGCTGTCTGCTTCAGTAACGATCTATGATAACAGTGAAAAAGCAATAGATAGTACACAGGAAGTTGGCTCTGTTTCATTCACTGCCGCATCTGGAACGAAAGAGACGGATAAATACTACTTCGAGTTCAATGTAACCGAAGAGATGGATAATGTCCAGATCTCTATCGCTGTAGACGGTAATGCAATAGAAGTAACAAGCATTAATATCACTCCGAACGGAGCATCGATGGATGTCGGTGGTGATGCAGTTACATTTACGGTAACATATCTGCCGGCGAATGCCAACAGCGGCAAGAGTGTAACATGGAGTGTCGGCAACAGTGCTGTGATCTCTAAGAGTGGGGCAGGTGATACTGTTACGATTACTGCTCTTGCAGAAGGCACATCGACACTTACTGCCACAAGTTCAAACGGTAAAACAAAGAGTGTAACGATCACTGCCGCAACAACAACAACAACAACTACTACTACTACTACGACAACTATCGCTCCTGTAGTCAGTGACACACTCGGTGAAATGCATCCGACATCAGGACCGCTGTCACCTGTGAGCCAAGATTCATGGGGCAGCAGCAAGTATGTGCTTGGTGCTAATGTTAGCAGCGACAATACGACATTTGCATTGTATTCTGCCAATGCGACTAAAGTTCTGCTGGAGATATATGATGCTGCTTACGGCGAGGATGCTAAGTATGATTATTGGATGACACAGCATTCATCATCTAAGCAGTGGCAGGCAAAACTGCAGGGTGATTTGTCCGGCAAGTATTACGCATT
>JAEEGL014494059.1_pt1 | contig 10204 bp, 5 predicted proteins | sample 9134231 | NCBI WGS metagenome assembly JAEEGL01 (sample SAMN16246548, study PRJNA631951) | gut metagenome | biome: gut microbiome; feature: rumen; material: fiber-attached | host: Bos | place: Iran: Karaj | collected 2018-10 | reverse complement strand
TAGTCAGCACGGCGAAATACTGGTTTGACTTTACGCCCGCGGCTTCAAGTTCTTCTCTGAATATCGCGTCCGCCTCGCGCAGCGTATCCGCTTTTTCCTTTGTAATATCGCCTATGATGCGCACGGCGAGACCCGGGCCGGGGAACGGCTGGCGCATCACGAGCTTTTCGGGGATCCCGAGCTTCAGGCCAACGGCTCTGACTTCGTCCTTGAAAAGCTCACGCAGAGGCTCGACTATGCCTTTGAAATCCATCACGGACGGCAGACCGCCGACGTTGTGGTGGCTTTTTATGGTCGACGCGTCGCCCTTGCCGCTTTCTATAACGTCCGGATATATCGTTCCCTGCACCAGATAGTCGACGTTGCCTATCACGTGGCTCTGATCCTCAAACACGCGGATGAACTCCTCGCCTATTATGCGGCGCTTTCTCTCCGGCTCTTTTACTCCGGCGAGTTTTATTAAAAACCTGTCCTCGGCGTTTACGCGGATGAGGTTCATATTGAACTGATGACGGAAAATGCGCTCCACATCGTCTCCCTCGTTTTTGCGAAGCAGACCGTGATCCACGAATACGCAGGTGAGGTTGTCGCCTATCGCACGGTGTATCAGCACCGCCGCGACGGACGAGTCCACTCCGCCGGACAACGCGCACAAAACGCGGCTGTTACCAAGCTCTTTTTTATATTTTTCAACGGTTTTTTCTATAAAATCGTCCATTTTCCAGTCGCCCTTGCAGCCGCAGACCGAGAAAATGAAATTGCGCAGGATATCCGTACCGTACTCCGTATGCGTGACTTCCGGGTGGAACTGCACGCCGTAAATGCGGCGGCAATAGTCCGCCATGGCGGCGCACGGGCAGTTGTCCGTATACGCTATGATCTCAAAACCAGCCGGAACGCCGCTTACGTAGTCGGTATGGCTCATCCAGCAGACGCTTTTTTCGGGAACACCGTCAAACAGATCGCACTTTTTAACGTACACGTCCGTTTTGCCGTATTCGCTTATGCTCCCGGCGCTCTTTATTTCACCGCCAGCCATATAAGCCGTGAGCTGATGACCGTAGCATATACCGAGCACGGGTATGCCGATATTCAGGATCTCTTTATCGTAATGCGGAGACTTTTCGTCGTAAACGCTGTTCGGTCCGCCCGTGAAGATTATACCCTTATATGCCTCTTTTTTTATCTCGTCAAGCGTTATTTTGTTATACGGTTTTATCTCGGCGTAAACGCCCTGCTCGCGCACTCTGCGCGCTATGAGCAGATCGTACTGGCCGCCGAAATCAAGAACAAGTATTTTTTCCATAAAACACCTTTAAAGCGAAATTTCACTTTCCATATCCGTCGCCTGCGCTAACACGGGGGACAGCTTTTTTACGTATTTTTCAACCTGCTCGCCGCATCTGCCGGTATAAAGTGACGGGTCGAGCACGTTGTTTATCTCCTCTTCCGTAAGTCCGAACTCATCGTGAGCGGCAAGTGCCGGGATGAGGCCGCATTCAAGCCCCTCTTTCATTCTCGCCGTCGCTTTCATTGACTCGGTTCGGATTATCTCGTGAAGCTGCTGTCTGTCTTTTCCGCGTTTTACGGCTTCCATAAGCAGATTTTCGGTCGCTATGAACGGCAGGTATTCGGCCACGGTCTTAGCAATTACTTTTTCGTTTACCACTATGCCTTTCGTGACGTTCAGCATCAGGCGGAGCACGGCGTCCGCGCATAAGAACGCTTCCGGCAGACTTATCCTTCTGTTCGCGGAATCGTCAAGCGTACGCTCGAGCCACTGCGTCGACGCTGTCATATAAGCGTTCGCGCCGTCCGCCATCAAATAGCGGGAGAGCGAGCATATACGCTCGCACCTCATCGGATTGCGCTTGTACGCCATGGCCGACGAACCGATCTGATTTTTTTCAAACGGCTCTTCAAGCTGTCTGTCGTGCTGGAGCAGTCTCATATCGCCGGCGAATTTATACACGCTCTGCGCTATGGCAGACAGGGCGTTAATTATCGCCGAATCCGTTTTTCTCGGGTAAGTCTGACCGCAGACGTCAAAATAGCTGTCAAATCCGAATTCGGCGCAGATCATTTCATTCATTTTATCGATCTTCGCCGTATCGCCGCCGAAAAGCTCCATAAAGCTCGCTTCCGTGCCGGTAGTGCCTCGGCAGCCGAGCATTTTTATGCGGCCGATCGTAAAATCAAGCTCTTCAAGGTCCGACGCGAGGTCCTGCAGCCACAGAGACGCGCGTTTGCCGACCGTGACGAGCTGCGCCGGCTGATAATGGGTATAGCCGAGCGTGGGCAGGTCTTTGTACTGCAGCGCGAAATCCGCAAGATTCTTCATTACCGCCAGAAGCATTTTTCTTACGTACAGCAGCGCGTCGCGGTATATTATCATATCCGCGTTATCCGTAACGTAGCAGCTCGTTGCGCCGGAATGGATTATGCCCGCCGCGGACGGGGCGACTTTGCCGTACGCGTAAACGTGCGCCATAACGTCGTGCCGGACTTCCTTTTCACGCGCCGCAACGACGTCGTAATCGATATCCGTTATATGCGCTTCAAGCTCTTTTACCTGCTCTTCCGTTATGGGCAGCCCGAGTTCGTGCTCGGCGCGCGCGAGCGCGACCCAGAGACGTCTCCACGTCTGATAGCGCGTATCCGCGGAAAAGAGTTTAAGCATATATTCCGACGCGTAACGCGATGAAAGCGGCGATTCGTATGTATCCCTGCTCATATTAGCCCCCTTATCTTATTATTATGCTGTCGCGCTCCGGTCCTACGGAAACGTAGCCGATGTGACAGCCTATTCTCTCTTCAATAAACGTAACGTAATCTCTCGCTTCTTTCGGAAGCTGCTCCCATTCTCTGCAGCCGGATATATCCGTCTTCCAGCCCGGAAGATATTCGATAACGGGCTTTGCGCCGTTCAGCGCCGCGGGGAACGGGAATTCGTCCGTCTGTTTGCCGTCAAGCACGTAATGCGTGCAGACGGGTATTTTATCCATATATGAAAGCACGTCCATTTTGGTAAGCGCAATATTCGTCGCCGCCTGGACCTGTACGCCGTATTTCGTCGCGACAATGTCAAGCGGACCTACGCGGCGCGGTCTGCCGGTCTTCGCGCCGTATTCGCCGCCCGCCTCGCGCAGTTTTTCAGCCTCTTCGCCGAACCATTCGCACGTGAACGGGCCCTCTCCCACGCAGGTGGAATAAGCCTTTACGACACCGATTATCTCGTCTATTCTGACCGACGGGCAGCCGGAGCCGATGGGCGCGTACGACGCGGTCGTGTTGGACGAAGTCGTGTACGGAACTATGCCGAAATCAAGGTCGCGCAGAGAGCCGAGCTGTGCCTCAAACATTATGCTCTTGCCGTTTGCCTGCGCTTGCCGGAGCAGTTTTCCCGTATCAGCGATAAACGGTTTTATTTTGTTCGCGTAGTTTTCTATCCACGCCTCTATCTCTTCCATAGTATGCGGCTCCGCGCCGTAAACGCGCTGGATCGTCAGGTTTTTCCATTCAAGCAGGTCTTTTAAGTGGCGTCTCAACTCTTCGGGGTAGAAAAGCTCGCCGGCGAGCACCGTCTTTTTCTGATACTTGTCCGAATAAAACGGAGCTATTCCCTGCCTTGTGGAGCCGTATTTTTTGTCCGCCAGGCGCGCTTCCTCAAGCGCGTCAAGCTCTCTGTGCCACGGGAGCAGAAGCGAGGCGCGGTCGCTGATTTTGAGATTATTCTCGTCCACGGCGACGCCTTTTTCCGCTACGGTCCGTATCTCCGCCATAAGGTTTTCCGGGTCCAGCGCTACGCCGTTGCCTAAAACGTTTATAACGCCCTTGTGAAAGATGCCGGACGGCAGAAGGTGGAGCGCGAATTTACCGTATTCGTTTATAACGGTGTGACCCGCGTTGCCGCCGCCCTGAAAACGGACGACAAAATCGTATTTGTTCGTGATGAGATCGACCATACGGCCTTTTCCCTCATCGCCCCAGTTTATACCCACAACAGCACAGTTTGACATATTTAAATTCCTTTCGAAAATAAAATCGATATAATATGATACAATAACTTTTTTTCATTGTCAAGCATATATCATTGTTTTTTTAGAAAATTATAAAAAAGTAACGGTTAACAGTCTTCATTTTGTATGCTATTACAACGCCCGGCGCTTGACAAATGCGCAAAACGGTTGTATAATGAATATAATAAATTTTGAAAGAGCGGGTAATATCACATGGAACGCATAACAGACTATTTCGGCTGTCTCGTTTTCAACGACACCGTAATGAAAGCCAGGCTGTCGCCGGAAGTTTACGGCTCGTTGAAAAAAACGATAGAAGAGGGTTCTGCGCTCGACAACAACGTCGCCTCGGCCGTGGCGGAGGCTATGAAGGACTGGGCGACGGAACACGGCGCAACGCATTTTACCCACTGGTTCCAGCCGCTTACGGGAATAACCGCGGAAAAGCACGACAGCTTCGTTTCATCGGATAAAGAAGGCAAAGTCATTCTTGAATTCTCCGGCAAAGAACTTATTAAAGGCGAGCCGGACGCGTCTTCTTTCCCGTCCGGCGGACTGCGCGCCACGTTCGAGGCGAGAGGCTATACCGCCTGGGACCCCACGTCCTACGCTTTCATAAAAGGAAAAACGCTCTGCATCCCCACGGCTTTCTGCTCCTACGGCGGCGAGGCGCTTGACAAAAAAACGCCGCTTCTGCGCTCCATGGAGGCGATAAGCAAGCAGGCTCTTCGGATCGTGCGCCTTTTCGGCAATACGGACGCAAAGCACGTTGATACGTGCGTCGGCGCGGAGCAGGAATATTTTCTCATAGACAAAGAGATGTACGACAAGAGAAAAGATCTTGTCTTTACCGGCAGAACTCTGTTCGGCGCAAAGCCGCCCAAAGGTCAGGAGCTTGACGACCATTATTTCGGCGCGATAAAACCGCGCGTCGCGGAATTTATGGAAGATCTTGACAAAGAGCTGTGGAAAGTCGGCATACTTGCAAAGACCGAGCATAACGAAGCCGCGCCGGCTCAGCACGAGCTTGCGCCGATATATACGACGACGAACACGGCGACGGATCACAACCAGCTCACAATGGAGCTTATGCAGAAGGTCGCCGCGCGCCACGGTCTCGTCTGCAATCTGCACGAAAAACCGTTTGCCGGCGTAAACGGCTCCGGCAAGCACAATAACTGGTCGCTTCGGACCGACAACGGCGTCAATCTGCTCAAGCCGGGCGACACGCCGTACGAGAACGCACAGTTTTTACTGTTCTTGTGCGCGGTTATAAAAGCCGTTGACGAATACGCTGATCTTCTGCGTATCTCGTCCGCAACGGCGGGCAACGACCACCGTCTCGGCGCAAACGAGGCGCCGCCGGCTATAGTTTCCATGTTTTTGGGCTCCGAGCTCACCGCCGTGCTGAACGCGATAGAAAACGACACGCCGTACAGCAAAACGGAGCGTATGGAGATGCTTTTCGGCGTAGATTCCTTACCGAAATTCCTGCGCGACACCACGGACAGAAACAGAACGTCGCCGTTTGCTTTTACCGGAAACAAATTTGAATTCCGTATGCTCGGCGCGCCGAGCAGTATAGCGGACACCAACGTTATGCTGAACGCAGCCGTCTCAGACGTGCTCTGCGGCTTTGCGGACAGGCTTGAGAACTGCGCCGACTTTGACACGGAGCTTCACGAACTGCTGAAAGAAACCATAAAAGAGCACAAGCGCATACTGTTTGACGGCAACGGCTACGACGGCGCGTGGGTACAAGAAGCGGAAAAACGCGGTCTGCCCAATTTCAGAACGACGCCGGACTGCATGACGCATCTGCTTGACGAAAAGAACGCGGAGATGTTCGCGCGCACGGGCGTATTCTCGCTCGCGGAGCTTAGATCAAGATGTGATATAATGCTTGACAACTATATAAAGACCGTCTCGATAGAGGCGGCGACGATGCTCGATATGAGCCGCCGCCAGATCATGCCGGCGGTGTCCGCTTACAGCGCGGAGCTGACTGCGCGGTACGATAAAAAATCCGGCGTCGGCAAAATACCGTTCAAATATGAAATGAAGACGGCGAGGAGACTGTCCGAGCTGCTTGACGTGATGGCGGACAAAACGGACGAGCTTGATACCGTTTTCACACAGTTGAAAGATATAGAGGACGTCACCGAGCACAGCTGTGCGATAAGAGACCGGCTGATACCCGTTATGGAAGCGCTGCGCGCCGCCGCGGACGAGGCGGAAACGCTCACAGCCGAGGACTGCTGGCCGTTCCCGACGTACGAAAAACTCCTCTTCAGCGTAAACCTGTAAAAAAAGAGCCACAAGGCTCTTTTTTAAATCCGGCGCTTGTAGGGGCGATCATTGATCGCCCGCTTCTTTTCTTGTCCCGCAAGGGACATATCGAGCCGAAGGGGTTCCCCGTTGCGAACTGTGTGAGCAATGGGGGTTCCCGTATGGCATATCGACTCTTTTCGTCGATATATCGCTGCCGCGATTCGATGTGCAGACCTATACGGTCTGCTCGATATGTGCTGACACACTCGATATGCGCTCCGCGCAAGAATTTCAGGCTCCCTCCTCGAGGGAGCTGTCTGCGTAAGCAGACTGAGGGAGTTACGGAAAACTCCTTCCGTCACGGCTTCGCCGTGCCACCTCCCTCAAAGAGGGAGGCAATCGGGTTGTCGTGGGGGTCGAATAACGGGTCGTCGTGGGCGCCGACCACTACAACAGGGTACGGAGCAAGGTGACAGCGAGTTTGAGGTATTATAAATAATTTTCGTGAATTGCCATTCGGACATAAAAAAGGGGCTGTTTAAAAACCTCGACAAAAAATCGAGGCAGCTAAACAGCTCGTTTTTTGCACATTTGCCTTCCCCTGTGGGGGAAGGCAGGTGGATCGTCGAGGCGCCGACCCCTACCTTCTGAATTCTTAATCCGCGCCCCCTCAGAAAACTCTGAGGGAGGGGTAAGAGGGGGTTTGGGGGGTGTGTCGAGGGGTTCCCCGTTGCGAACGAACGTGAGCAATGGGGGTTCACGAGAGGGGTGGGACCACCCAAATGCGCGTTAGCGCACAATTCGTCCCGTAGGGACACCTTGTTTATTCTTTATTCTTTATTCTTTCTTCTTTATTATTTAAAAACGGGCGACCAATGGTCGCCCCTACATTGATTTGTTTAATTAAAACGGGCGACCAATGGTCGCCCCTACAAGCAGGTCGTCGTGGCGCCGACCCCTGCCGAATTCTGAATTCTGAATTCTTAATTCGCGTCTGTCCGCCGATTTCTACACCATCGCGTTCCGCTTTGCGCGGCGGACTCGGTTGACGTGGCGCTCAAAATCGCCGTTGTTCAACAGCTCCGCTATAACGAGCTGCTCGAATACCGGCGCGGTGCAGGAATAAAACCCGAGCTTGTCGTCAAATTCCGGCATAAGTCTTTGCGGCAGGACCATATAGCCGAGGCGGAGCGACGGCGCGACCGTCATGGAAAACGTGTTTATGTATATAACGCGCCCGTCGTCGGAGAGCGAGAACACCGTGTCCTCGTTCTTGCGCGATACGGTCAGCTCCGAATCGTAATTATCCTCTATAATATACCCGTCCCGCGCCTTTACGAAAGACAGATATTCCAGCCGCTTTGACACGGGAGCTGTCACGCCGCTCGGATAACTGTGAAACGGCGTTATATGAAGCACGGAAGCTGACGAGTGCGAAAGAGCTTCCGTCGTTATGCCGTCGTCGTGAAGCGGCAAAAGCTCGTATCTTACGCCGTTTGCGCCGTACACGCGGCGTATTTTTTCGTACGACGGATCCTCAAGCCCGTACACGCGCTCCTCGCCTAAAAGCTGCGCGGAAAGGCCGTATATATACTCCGCCCCGGCGCCGATGATCACCTGCTCCGCGGACACTTTTATACCGTTGCTCCGCGCAAGATACGCGCAGACCGCCTCGCGCAGCTGCACGCAGCCTTTGTTCGGCGATTTTACGAGCAGCTCCTCACCGTAATCGAGTATGACGCGGCGCATGGTCTTTGCAAGCACGGAAAACGGGAAATCCCCCGCGTCTTTATGCTGCGGCAGCTTCGCAGACACAGCCGGTTTTCGCGGAGCGTCTTTATATATAAAATCCGATTCTTTATATATCACGTAATATCCGCTGCGCTGCCGCGATTCCGCGTAACCCTCGTCGCACAAAATGGCGTAGGCGTGCTCCGCGGTTATGACGGATACGCCTGTTTCCGCGCACAGAATCCGCTTTGACGGCAGCTTTTCCCCGTATTTCAAAACCTTGTTCGTTATATCCGCTTTTATCTGCAGATAAAGCTGCATATACGCCGGGGTTTTTAAACTTTTATCGATTTTGTATTTCATCTGGTTATATAAAAAACTCCTTAACTGAACATTTTATATTATCAAATTCATTGTATAATACTTTCAAACGTTTGTCAAGGGGTAAAATAATATGAATTACAAAAGAGTTTTGACTATACAGGACATTTCGTGCTTCGGGCAGTGCTCGCTGACCGTCGCTCTGCCGATACTTTCCGCCGCCGGACTTGAGACGGTAATACTTCCGTCCGCGGTGCTGTCAACGCACACAGGCGGCTTTACCGGCTTCACCGTGCGCGATCTGACGGACGACATCCCGGGCATAGCGGCGCACTGGAAAAAGGAAAATATCAGCTTTGACGCGATATATACCGGTTATCTCGGCAGCATACAGCAGATAAATCAGGTAAAAGACATAATAAAAACGCTGTCAAAGCCCGGCGCGGTCAGCATCGTGGACCCGGCTATGGCAGACAACGGAAAATTATACGGCGCGTTCAACGATGAATACGTGGAAGAGATGAAAACGCTCGTTTATTCGTCCGATATAACGCTGCCGAACATAACCGAGGCCGCGTTCCTGACCGGTATAGAATATAAAGAAAAATACGATAAAGCGTATATAGACCGCATATTTGCCGCAATGGCAGATAACGGCGCGAAGACCGTGGTGCTTACCGGCGTGAGCTATACGGAAAAAACGACCGGCGTCGCCGTGTATGAAAACGGCGAATATTCGTATTACGAGCATAAAAAACTGCCCGTTTCCAGTCACGGTACGGGCGACGTTTACGCGTCCGCGTTCACCGGCGCATACCTGCAGGGCAAGTCGATATTCGACGCCGCCGCGATAGCCGCGGATTACACGGTAAAATGTATAGAGAACACCGCCGGCGACGAATCCCACCGCTACGGCGTAAAATTCGAGCCGGTGCTCGGGTATCTCATAGACAGGTTAAAATGATCCGATCCGGATCGTAGGGCGGGGGCTTGCTCCCGCCTTTTTTTTGCCGCGCGCGGGGGGTCCCTCCGTCCACCACCCGCGCCCCCTCAGAAAACTCTGAGGGAGGGGTAAGAGGGGGTTTGGGGGGTGTTGAGGGGTGGGCGACCCACCATTTCCGTCCCGTAGGGACACCTTATTTATTCTTTATTCTTTCTTATTTCTTCTTTATTATTTAAAAACGGGCGACCAATGGTCGCCCCTACTGTCTGAATTCTGAATTCTGAATTTTTAATTCTTAATTAAATTCCTCTCTATCCACTTTCCCGCTCCCTGAAGCGGCGTGCCTTGCGGCGGCACGTAATTCGTTATACCGTTCGATTTGAGGGCGTTAAGTATATACGGCAGCATAAGCGATTTTTGCCGCTTCACGTCGTGCGTTATCACGCCGCCGGCAAACGTATACGGCGTTGACCTGTCAAGTTTATATTTCCTATAACCCGCAAGAGCGAAGCCGGCAAGCGCCAGCGCCGCTTCCTTGAATATGGCTTTTGCAACTGAGTCACCCTCGTCGGCGGCTTTTTCACATTCGCGGCAGAAATCCGCGATATTCCTTGACGCCTGCTCCGTTTTATATACGCCGTAGACCGATTTACGAAAGCTGTCCGCCGGGTATTTTTCGCACAGATACCGCGTTAAAAGCGTTTTTTCGCCTCTGCCCTCATAGTCCGCCGTCGCCGCGTTTATGCCCGCGCGGCCTATCGCAAAGCCCGAGCCGGGGTCGCCTAAAAACGCGCCGTAGCCGCCTATGATATCAAGCACGGCGCCGTCTTTTATTATATACGCGTCCGCGCCTGTGCCGGAGAGGATGAGCACGCCGTCGCCGTATATGCCCGCGGCGTAAAGTCCGAGCGTTCCCTCG
>JAEEGL014276984.1_pt1 | contig 10204 bp, 6 predicted proteins | sample 9134231 | NCBI WGS metagenome assembly JAEEGL01 (sample SAMN16246548, study PRJNA631951) | gut metagenome | biome: gut microbiome; feature: rumen; material: fiber-attached | host: Bos | place: Iran: Karaj | collected 2018-10 | reverse complement strand
ATCCTCAAATTCGACCAGGCCCACTACGCCAACGGCACCCTCTGCAACATGAAGTTCCACCCCACCGCCCTCCAGGGCGAGGGGGGAGACCGGAAGCTGCGGGCGGTGATGGAGTCCTATTTCCGGGGCGGCGGCATGGAGCTGCAGCTGAACGTCGTCTCCGCGGAGATGCTCCGGGCTGCCCAGAAGAACCCCGGGGCCTACCAGGACCTGGTGGTGCGGGTGGCGGGCTTCTCCGCCTACTTCGTGGAGGTCTACAAGGCGGCCCAGGACGACCTGATCCGCCGGACGGAGCTGAGCGTGTGAGCGGCGGGGCCTTGCAACTCAAATGATGCGGGACGGCAGAGGAGCCGAAGCTTCCTCTGCCGTCCGTTTTTTCTCTTCAGGGCAGGAGGCTGAGCTGTCCGTCGACCCAGGATTCCTGGGGAACGTCGCGGATCCGGTCGCCCTCCATCGGTCCCCCGATCAAAAAGGGGGAGCGGGGATCGTGGAGGCGGCTCCGGGCCAGGACCCGCTCCGCCCCGGCGTTGGCGTAGCAGTAGCGGCACAGGTGCCGGCAAGTGTCGTACGCCCCGATGTCGCAGGAGAGGCAGCAGGCGCACCGGGCCCTGGCCCCCTTCCGCTTCGGCGCCCGGAGGCGCTTGCCGATGGCCCGCTCGTAGTCGGAAATGCGCATGCAGCCGCCGCAGTCCGCGCCGAAGGGGGCCAGCTCGTCCCCCTCCGCGCAGGGCTTCACGGTCATGCCATGGGAGGAGGCGATGCTTATCAGCTCCTTTCCCAGGGCCAGGCGCTGCTCCTTCGGGACCTCCCGCGCCTCGGGGAAATTCCGCCTTACCTTGGGATACAGGTCGAGGAAGCTGATCACCGCGGTGTCCGTATACCCCTCCAGGGCGGCGGCCATGGTCTCAAAGGCCCGGAGATGGTAGTCTTCCGTATAGCGCTCAGACAAAAGGATGGGATCGTAGCGCCAGGCGACCGCGGGGAGGCCCACCGCGTCGGAGAGCCGTTTGAAATCCTCCAGCAGACGCCGCTTGTCCGGGACGAAGGGCTCCAGGTCCCGCCCGTAGGGCGTGATCGTGACGAACCAGAACTGGCCGTAGGGCGCGAGCAGCTCCATGTACGGGAACATGGGCGCCGGGTTTTTCGTGCAGAAGCCGATGGCGTCCACCACGGCGGGGTCCAGCCGGTAGCGGCTCACCTGCCGGGGGTCGTAGGGATTCCGGACGCAGACGAAGCCCTCCCGGAGCCGGTTGGCAAACCAATCGGCGTAGAAGGCCGGAATGTCCGTCCGCTGTCCCGTATTGATGATCACGCCCTCTCACCGCCCTTTCGCCGCCGGGATATCCCGGCGGTTTGAGCAGAAAACAGAGGGCTGTCTGGAATGGCGCCTCTCATGCCGGACAAGCTTGTGCAGCATTTTCAATCCGTGTCGGTATAGGGCTTGTTCGGCTCGATGAAGATGCCTCGCTCGGCGCTCCAGCCCACGTTGAAGTCCAGTGCCCGGCCCAGGTCCCGGAGTTGGTAATAGGTGTGGGCGCCGCCGTTATCGTCAGTGATTTGGAATGCTTTCAGGTCCTTCAGCGCTCCTCCCACATTCGTGGGCCGGGTATAGTCGGCGTAGGGCTGGTCGCCGGAGAAAGGCACGTTCCCCTCGCTGCCGTTTGGATGCTTGTAGGGGGTATGGGGCGCAATGGAAATGCCGGCCTCAGCAGACCAGAGCACGTCGAACTCCGCAGCGCCGGTGTTCAGCAGCGCGGCCAGGTCCCGCAGACGGACATAGTTTGTGGGGTTTCCGTTTTCATCCTTCAGCGCGTAGGCAGGCATATGCACCTTTGTGCTGCCATCCAATTCCACCATCTGACCGCTTTCGTAAGCGATCTTCAGCGGCTGTGCGCTCTCCGGGAGGGTGATCTTCACATAGTTCTTGCTGGTGGGCATAAGGCCGCCGGTAAAGCTCAGGGCGGAAACCGGATCGTCAAAACCCCGATCCCCCTCAGTGAAAAGCGCACCGTCCTTGACGCTGACCGCAGCGCCGTCAGAAAGGCCGATCGCGCCGCCTCGCTTTCCGCCGGTGCTGGCTGCCGTCAGGGTCCCGCCGTTGACGGTCAGCGTTCCGCCCGCGATATACATGGCCCATTTCATGATCTGGCTGTGGTAGTTCTCCATTTCGATTGAGACGTTGCCGCCGGTTTGGGTATAGGACTGCACCTGCACCATGCCATTGATCTCCAACGTGGCGCCGGAATCCGCCGTGACCGTGAGCTCATCGCCGCAGATGGCGTTGTTGCGCAGGACGTCGCCCATCACCGCGGACGTGCCGGTGCCGATGGTGTTGTTTCCCCGCAGCCGGATGGTGAGCCGCCCTCCAAACAGAATGGCGGGATGTTCCGCCCAATCCTCCGCCGGGTCAGAGACGCCCACCGTGAGCTTGGCGTCGGTGAGGGTCAGAACGCCGGTGGACCTGTCGAAGCTGACCGTGCCGTCCCCCAGCACGTCCGCCGGGTCCGCCGCGAAAGCAACGTCCACGCCGTTGACAAATAACCCGTTGACTTCGTTCCGGGCCAGGGCCGGTACGGGCAGCAGGGAAACCGCAAGCAGGATGAGAAGGGCAGGAAGGAAGACACGCTTTTTCATATTCAGCACTCCTTGCGTCAGCATCGCTTGAAATGAGCCACTTTTATTTTATTATTGATACTGTCAGTTAAGCATAAAGGGCCATTATTGTCAATGCTTTCACCTCTCCCTGTCAATGGGTGTCAATGGGGACGGTTCTCGCTGACACCCTTCGGACCTCCACGAACGAATCCGGACACCTGGACTCCCTTACTCCCGCCTCCCGCCGAGTGAAAACCCGCTTGCGGCAGGGACGCAATCGTATTATAATGTTCATTGTGCAAAATCTTCCTTGCTTCCCGGAGAGATCGGGCAGGCGCCCCCCCGACGGACGGGGCGCAGGGACAGAAGAGGTGAACAGCATGGATTTTCAGGCGATCGCGGACGGCATCGACGCGATGACCTGCGTCGTCTCCGTAGAAAGACTGGAGGACGGCGGCTGCGGGACGATCCGGGTCGTCGCCGGGAACCGGGCCTATCTGAGATCCATCGAGCATCCCGTCCCGGGGACGGAGCTGCTCACCAGAAGCTTTGTGCCGAACAGCGAATACACCCGGTATCTGACCCGGGACCTGAATTTTGAGGATTTCTGCTACCGGGCGGCGGTGGAGAAAAAGTGTCTGCACGCCTACGTCCGCCCGGACCGGATGGACGCCTGGCTCAACATGACCTTCCTTCCTCTGGCGTCAAAGGAGGGCGGGCTGCATTACTGCATCTACACCATGGAGTTCGACTTTGAGCACAGCGCCGAGCGCATGAGCAGCGTCTCGGGAGAGCTGGCCTCCGCCGTGCTGGAGACCAGCCTCAAGCTCCGGGGCGCGCGGGATTTTGTGGCCGCCATGAGGGAGGTCATCCGGGACATCCGCCTGCTCTGCGGCGCGGAATACGGCTGCGTCCTGCTGATGGACCACGCCCTGGGGACCTGCCGCGTGCTCTGCGAGGACCTGGCGGAGGAGACTTCCCTGCGGCGCGCCGCCCCCCTGGAGGGGGCGGAGTTCTACGCCATCGCGGCGCGGTGGGAGGCCGCCATCGCGGGCAGCAACTGCCTGATGGTGAAGAGCGAGCGGGACAAGGAAGTCGTCCGAGAGCGGGATCCGGCCTGGTACGCCTCCCTGCGGGAGGCGAACATACAGACTCTGGTGCTCTTCCCCCTGAAGACCGGCGACGAGCTGCTGGGCTATATCTGGGCCGCCAATTTCGACCCGGAGCGGTCCGGGCGGATCAAGGAGACCCTGGAGCTGACCACCTTCATCCTCAGCTCGGAGATCTCAAACTATCTGCTGCTGCACCAGCTGCGGCACCTCAGCTCCCGGGACCTGCTGACCGGCTTGAACAACCGCAACCGGCTGAGCGAGCGCATCGCCGCCATCAGAGAGGGCCGGGAGGCCGCGGGCGGGCCCGTGGGCGTCGTCTACGCGGACCTGAACGGCCTGAAGGAGATCAACGACACGGAGGGCCACACGGCGGGGGACGCCCTGCTGCGCGACGCGGCCGGCGCGCTGCGGCAGGTCTTCCGGGAGGAGGAGATCTTCCGCGTGGGGGGCGACGAGTTCACCATGATCCTCAGCGGGGCCACGGAGGCCTCCCTGGCCGAAAAGACCGAGGCGCTCCGCCGGGCGGCGGCGGCCTGTCCGCGGGTGGAATTCGCCGTCGGCTCCTGCGCCGCGGAGGACGGGCGGGACATCGACGAGGCCCTGCGGAGGGCGGACCAGCGCATGTACGCGGACAAGAAGAGATATTACGAGCTGCACCCGGAGAAAAGCCGCCGGGCGCGCTGATGCCCCCTGCTTTGACAGATACGGATCATGGGAGCGACCATCATGAAGACAGAAAAGAGAAAGAAAAACGCCGCGGCGTTCGGCGTCACCCTGATCGTGATCCTGGCGATCCTGGCCGGGAGCATCCTCCGGACGGACCTGTACAACCGCAAAAGCCATTCTGAGCTCTTTGCGGGCCCCGGCCTGTTTTCGCCGGAGGAGGAGACGGGCTCGGAGGTCTCGGCGAAGGCCGTCCCCCGGAGCAGCACCTGGACCAAGTGCCTGGACCTCTACGACGAGGGTCTGGAGGAGCACAACTTCCAGGCCTATACCTACGATTTCACCGTTTCCATCAAGACCTTCACCGGCTTCATCGACGCCAAGGACCCCTATACCAACGGCCACTCCAAGCGGGTGGCGCTCTATACGAAGCGCATCGCCAGGGAGTGCGGGTACTACGGCGAGGAGCTGGACCGCATCTATTACATGGCCCTGCTCCACGACTGCGGGAAGATCGGCGTGCCGGACAGCATCCTGGGGAAGCCCGGCAAGCTCACGGAGGAGGAATTCCGGGTCATCAAGTCCCACACGGTCCGGGGCGGCGATATCCTGAACAGCTTCAAGAGCCTGGAGGACGCGGACGAGGGCGCGAGGTACCACCACGAACGGTATGACGGGAAGGGCTACCCGGAGGGGAAGGCCGGGGAGGACATCCCCCTCATCGCCCGGATGATCTGCGTCGCCGACTCCTTCGACGCCATGAATACGGACCGGGTGTACCGCAAAAAGCTCTCGAAGGAGCGGATCGTCGGCGAGATCGAGAACAACAAGGGAAAGCAGTTCGATCCCAAATTCGCGGACGTCCTGCTCCGCCTGATCCAGGATGAAAAGATCAATGTGTAGGAGTAAAGAACAGCGGCAGCGGGGAGGCGGCACATGAGAGAAGTCAGTGGAACGGTCACGGATACCGAAATACGCGTCGCCCTTTCCGGCAGGATCGATTCCGCCAACTTCCGGGAAGCGGAGAGGGAGCTCTCCCTCCTGACCGCGGGAAGGGGCGCGGTCCCCGTGGTGCTGGACGGGAAGGACCTGAACTACATCTCCTCCTCCGGCCTTCGCGTGCTCCTGCGTCTCAAAAAAACGAATCCGGAGCTGCGCTTCGTCAACGTGAGCAGCGAGGTGTACGAGGTCCTGGACATGACCGGCTTCACCCAGCTGCTGAAGGTGGAAAAGGCGTTCCGAACCGTCTCCGTGGAGGGCTGCGAGGTGCTGGGGCGCGGCGCCCACGGGACGATCTACCGGATCGACCGGGACACGGTGGTGAAGGTCTATACGAACGGGGACGCCCTCAGCGACATCCGGCATGAGCGGGAGATGGCGCGGACCGCCCTGGTATTGGGGATCCCCACGGCGATCTCCTACGACGTCGTGAGAGTGGGGGAGGGCTACGGCGCGGTGTTCGAGCTGCTGAACGCCCGCTCCCTCTCCGGGATCCTGGCCTCCTCCCCCGGGGAGTGGGATCGGTGCGTCCGGGAATTCGCGGCACTGCTGAAAAAGATCCACGCTACCGTCGCTCCCCAGGGGTCGCTGCCGGATCAGCGAGACCTCGTGCTGGCCTGGGCAGGGACCCTGCGGGACGTCCTTCCCGAAGAAGAGGGGAACAAGCTGGTCTCCCTGGTGGAGGCGGTCCCCCGCGACCGGCATCTGCTCCACGGGGACTATCACACCAACAACCTGGAGCTGCAGGACGGCGAGGTGCTGCTGATCGACATGGAGGACCTGGCCGCGGGGCACCCGATCTTTGAGCTGGGAAGCATCCACAACACCTACGTCGGCTATTCGGAATACGACCGGGAGGCCATCCGGCACTTTATCGGGATCGACGCCGAGGCCGGGAAACGCTTCTGGGATCAGATGCTGTCGGCCTACCTGGGGACAGAGGACCCCCGGAGGCTGCGGGAGGTGACCGACAAGGCGCGGATCGTGGGGTATGCCCGCCTCCTCCAGCGCGCCCTTCGCCACCGGACCCCGGAGACGGAGCGGGGAAGGGCGGAGTTCGAGCTGTGGAAGGAGGAGCTGATCGACCTCCTCCACAGGACCGACACCCTGCTCTTCGACCGGGCGGAAGAAGCGCTCTGCCGCTGAGAAAGGAACTGCAAGCGAGCTCCGCGCTGCCGCGGGGAGCGATTACCAAGGCAAAAACAAGACCGTCCGGCAGGGGGATACGAAGCTCCCGGAAGCGGGAGAGCTGCCGGAGGGCCTGCACCGCTTCCCGGACGCGGCGCGGGAGAAAGGGAAGCCATGAAAATCTTCAAGGGATATAAGATCGGAGGCCTGCAGACGAAGATCTTCAATCTGATGCTGATCTTCATCCTGGCCCTGGTGGGCGCCTACGCCATCGTTGCCGTATGGCAGCAGCGGAGCCTCTCCGCCATCGTGCAGGAATCCGCCCGGCTCCAGCAGGAATCCATCGTCGACGTCTCCGAGAGGACGATGGAGGCGGTGCTCTCCGCCTCCCTGACCCAGAGCACGGCCCTGCAGGCCTACATCGCGGAGGACCTCTTCGGCGAGGTGCGGAACGACGTGCTGACCCTGCAGGCCTTCGCCAAGGAGCTGTTCGGGCACGCGGACAGCTTCCCTCCCCATCCGTACTATGCGCCGGACCCCAAAAACGCCGGCGTTCCTTCCGTCCAGGTGCAGCATGAGGAGGGGGTGGACCCGGCGGATTCGGAGGCGCTGGGGCTGGCGGCCAACATGAGCGAGATCATGCTGGCGATGTTTAAAAACTCGGATAAGCTGAACTCCTGCTTCGTGGCGACCACGGACGGCTGCATCCTCTTCGTGGACGATCGGGCGGAGGTCTATTTTGCCGAGGACGGAACGGTCAAGCCCGCCGTCGCGCTCAGCGAGCGCCCCTGGTACCGGCAGGCGGCGGAGGCGGGGGACGTGATCTTCACGGACGTGGAGGCGGATACCTTTTCCGGCATCCTGGGCGTCGTCTGCGCCGCGCCGGTCTACCGGGACGGCGAGCTCATGGCCGTGGTGGGCGCGGACGTCTTCCTGACCTCCGTCAGCGACTACGTGCAGGAAACGGCCGCGGAAGGCAGCTTCCTCTGCGTGATCAACGACAAGGGACAGGTGCTGTTCTCTCCGGAAACTTCGGGCGTTTTCAAGGCCGGCCTTTCCGGGACCGCGCCGGACCTGCGGACCCTGGGCAGCGGCGGTCTGGCCCGGGTCGTGACGGATGCCCTGAACGCGCAGACCGGGCTGCAGCTGATCAGCGTCGATAAAAAGGAGTACTACCTGGCCGGCGCGCCCCTGTCCGCCGTGGGCTGGGCGGTCCTGTCGGTTGTGGAAAAGGAGATCACCCGCCAGCCCGCCGACGCCATGCTGGCAAGCTATGACGAGATCAACGCCCGCGCCATGGACACCTACCAGGCCGGCGCGTCCCGCTCCGCCCGGACGATCCTGGTCCTGACCCTGCTGATCGTCCTGCTGGCGCTGGCGGCGGCCCTGACCCTGGCCTCCCGGATCGTGAAGCCGGTGGAAAAAATGACCCGGCGCCTCAACGACCTGCAGGGGGGGGACGGGACCTTCGAGATGGAGGACGCCTACCGCACCGGCGACGAGATCCAGGTCCTGGCGGAGTCCTTCGCCTCGCTCTCCAAACGGGCGCGGGAGTACATCGCCCAGATCACCGCCATCACCGCGGAGAAGGAGCGCATCGGCACGGAGCTGGCCCTGGCCACCCGCATCCAGGCGGACATGCTGCCCAACATCTTCCCGGCCTTCCCGGACCGGGCGGAATTCGATATCTATGCCGTCATGGACCCGGCGAAGGAGGTGGGAGGCGACTTCTACGACTACTTCCTGGTGGACGAGGACCATCTGTGCATGGTGATCGCGGACGTGTCCGGCAAGGGCGTGCCCGCCGCCCTGTTTATGATGGCCTCCAAGATCATCCTGGCCAACAATGCCATGATGGGCAAATCTCCCGCCCGGATCCTGACGGATACCAACGCGGCCATCTGCGCCAACAACCGGGAGGAGATGTTCGTCACGGTATGGCTGGGCATCCTGGAGATCTCCACGGGCATCCTCACGGCGGCCAACGCCGGGCACGAGTATCCCATGCTGAAAAAGGCGGACGGCAGCTTTGCTGTGGTGAAGGACGCCCACGGCTTCGTCATCGGCGGCATGGACGGCGTGAAATACAAGGAGTACCGTATGCAGCTGGAGCCCGGAGACAAGCTGTTTTTCTATACGGACGGCGTGCCGGAGGCCACGGACGCAGATAAGGAGCTGTTCGGCACGGAGCGTCTGCTGGACGCCCTGAACAGAGACCCGGCTTCTTCCCCGGAACGGCTGCTGAAAAACGTCCGCGCCGCCGTGGACGGCTTCGTGGGGGACGCGGAGCAGTTCGACGACCTGACGATGATGTGCATGCAGTATTTCGGCGGCGGGAAGGGAGACAAGGCCTGAGCGGAAGCCCGGGCGACGCCCCGGGGGATCTCCCCCGTGACCTGCGATCAAAACGGCCCATCCGAGACGGATGGGCCGTTTTTGCGTGCCCCGGGGGCGGGGACGCCCGGCTCAGGGCCGCAGGAGACGGCCCTGAGCCAGGTCCCGGGCCGCCTGTTCCCGGAGCTGCTTATGGAGCTTCTTCCCGGTCGCGTTCCGGGGAAGCTGCGAAACAAAGGCGTAGTACCGGGGACACATGTAGGAAGCCAGATCGTCGGAGGAGGTGCAGAGCCGGTTCAGCTCCTGCACCGTCGGCGCCGGGTCCTCCGGCACGACGTAGGCGGCCACGCTCTGGCCCCGGGAGGGGTCTGGAACGCCCACCACCATGCACTCCCGCACGCCGGGGAAGGCGCCGATGATCTCCTCCAGCCGGGCGGGATAGATGTTTTCCCCCATGCAGATGATCATATCGTCCTTCCGGCCCAGAAGGGTGACGTATCCGTCCCTGTCCCAGGTGCCCACGTCTCCGGTGTAAAACCACCCGTCCCGGAAGCGCGCCCCGGTCTGAGCGCTGTCTCCCACGTAGCTGAGGGCGGATTTCTCCGGGGCGAAGATGATGACCTCCCCCTGGGTGGCCCCGTCCTGAGGCACCGTGTCCCCGGGGGCGGCCCCCTCGTCCCGGAGGGAGACAAGGCGCACCTCGTCCCCGGTGCAGCTCCGCCCCGCGCTGCCCGCCCGCTCCGGCAGGTCGAAGGGCCGCAGGAAGCTGTTCCAGAAGGTCTCGGTGGTGCCGTAGCCGTTGAAGATGTTGGGGGTCAGCAGCTGCCGGAAGCGGATGCAGTCCGCCCTTTCCAGGGGGCTGCCCATGGTGACGATGCCCTTCAGCCTTCCCAGGTCCGCCGGGTGCTTCTCCTGCCGTAGGGCAAGCTGCCGCAGGGCGGAGGGCACGCCGATGAGGAAGGTGACGCCGTACTTCTCCACGCAGTCCATGCAGGTCTTTGCGCTGAACATCCGGAGGATCACCAGGGACGCCCCGGCATAGAGGGTGGGGGTGACGCCCCCGGAGTGGAGCCCGCCCCGGTGGAACCAGGGGGTCATGTTCATGGTCACGTCCAGGGGAGAGAGGGGAAAATGCATGATGGCGTCGTGGGCGGAGAGGACCTCGTTGACGTTGCAAAGGGGCACGCCCTTGGGGGTGCCGGTGGTGCCGGAGGTGCCCAGCCGGGTCACCTCCGCGTACATGTCCGGGGTGAAATCCTCCTCCGGCGGGGCGTCGGGATACTCCTCCAGCAGCCGGTCGAAGTCCCGATGGCCCTCCGGCAGAGGGGGATGCAGGCCCCGGCTGTCCACCGCCGCGATGAGGGCCGGCCTGT
>JAEEGL014207611.1_pt1 | contig 10204 bp, 7 predicted proteins | sample 9134231 | NCBI WGS metagenome assembly JAEEGL01 (sample SAMN16246548, study PRJNA631951) | gut metagenome | biome: gut microbiome; feature: rumen; material: fiber-attached | host: Bos | place: Iran: Karaj | collected 2018-10 | reverse complement strand
GCGGGATCATCCGACAGGGAATACTGGGTTTTTGCCATGCACACCGGAAGATCCCCATAGCCGTTCTCCTTAAGATTCCGGATGGCTTTCAGGGCTTTGGAAGAATAAGCCACCTCATTTGCTCCGTAGATCTTTGTTGCAACAGTCAGGATCTTATCCTCGATGCTCTCTTCAAGGCCGTAAAGAGGATGATACTCCGTTTTTTTCGTCTCAATGGTATTGATCACCTTACGTGCCAGATCTTCTCCTCCTTCGCCGCCTTTGGCAAATACTTCGGAAAGAGCAAATTCACATCCCCGTTCTCTGCAGAATTTCTCTACAAAGGCAAGCTCTGCGTCGGAATCAGTATCGAACCGGTTCAGGGTCACCACCAGAGGTACTCCGTACTGTTTCAGATTATCGATATGGGCTTCAAGATTCACGATGCCCTTTCTGAGAGCCTCCATATCTTCGTTTTTCAGTTCGTTCTTCGGCATGAGCCCGTTATACTTCAGTGCTCTGACCGTAGCCACGAGCACGATGGCGGAAGGCGTAAGACCTGCCATACGGCACTTGATATCCAGGAATTTTTCCGCTCCGAGGTCTGCGCCGAATCCGGCTTCCGTAATGAGGTAGTCCGCCATCTTAAGCCCTGTCCTGGTAGCGATCACGGAGTTGCACCCGTGAGCGATATTGGCAAAGGGTCCTCCGTGAACCAGAACCGGCGTATGCTCCAGGGTCTGTACCAGGTTAGGCTTGATGGCATCCTTTAAAAGAGCCGCCATGGCTCCCACGGCACCGATGTCATCCGCCGTAACGATCCTGCCGTCGATGGTATAGGCCACCACCATCTTTTTCAAACGCTTCTTCAGGTCCGCCATATCCGTTGCAAGACAGAGTACCGCCATGATCTCGGAAGCCACCGTGATCACAAAATGATCTTCCCTGACAAATCCGTCAGTTTTGGCTCCCAGACCCACAACAATATTCCGAAGGGCACGGTCATTCATGTCCATGGCCCGTTTCCAGAGGATCTGTCTGGTATCGATATTCAATGCATTCCCCTGCTGGATATGATTGTCGATCATGGCAGCGAGCAGATTGTTGGCCGAGGTGATGGCATGAAAGTCACCCGTAAAATGCAGATTGATGTCTTCCATAGGAACCACCTGGGAATAACCGCCTCCCGCAGCGCCTCCCTTCACTCCGAAGCAGGGGCCCAGAGAGGGTTCTCTCAGGGCGATCACAGCCTTTTTCCCAAGCCTGTGGAAGGCACAGCCCAATCCTATGGTGGTTGTGGTCTTGCCCTCTCCCGCAGGAGTGGGATTGATGGCAGTGACCAGGATCAGTTTTCCCTCGGGATTGTTTTTGATCCTGTCCAGATATTCGTCGGATAGTTTCGCCTTATAGCGTCCGTAGAGTTCCAGTTCATCCTCCCGGATCCCGATCTCTTCCCCGACCTTTACAATGGGATAAAGCTCGGCTTCCTGTGCGATCTCAATGTCTGTCTTCATGTGTTATTCTCCGTTCAAAAAGTTTTCCAGCTGCTCGGGGCTCATCAGGATCGTCCTGGCTTTGGTCCCCTCTTCGGGTCCCACCACGCCGGCTTCCGCAAGGGCGTCCATGATCCTGGCTGCTCTGTTGAATCCGATCTTGAATTTACGCTGCAGCATACCGATGGATGCTTTATTGGTGGAAACGATCAGTCTGGCCGCTTCGGTAAAGAACTCATCTTCCCCCTCATCTCCGCCTACCGAAGAAGAGCCGGAATTCCCGGCGGATGCGGAAGCGGAAGTATTGATCTTATTCAGGATCTCGTCGTTATAGACGGAACTGTCACTGTTCCCTTTCAGGAATTCCACGACTCTGGATACCTCCGGGTCATCCACAAAGGCACCCTGTACCCTGGCGGGTTTCGGATAACCCTGGGGGTGGAAAAGCATGTCCCCTTTTCCCAGAAGTTTTTCTGCGCCGTTCATGTCCAGGATGGTCCTGGAATCCACTCCCGAGGATACCGCAAAGGCAACCCTGGAGGGCATATTTGCTTTGATCAGACCGGTAATGACATCCACGGAAGGCCGCTGTGTGGCGATGATCAGATGGATCCCGGCTGCCCGTGCAAGCTGCGCCAGACGGCAGATGGATTCCTCCACTTCCTTGCCGGCTACCATCATCAGATCCGCCAGTTCGTCCACGATCACCACCAGCTGGAACATCTGGGGCACGGGGACGCCGTTTTCGTCCTTTTCATTTTTAATGGCTTCGTTATATCCCTTCAGGTTGCGGACACCGTAATCCGAGAATTTCCGGTATCGGTCTTCCATTTCCGAAACAGCCCACTGCAGGGCCGCGGAGGCCTTTTTCGGATCCGTCACCACGGGTATGAGCAGATGGGGGATCCCGTTGTACACGCTTAATTCCACCACCTTCGGATCCACCATGATGAGTTTTACTTCATCCGGGGATGCCTTGTAAAGGATGCTCATGATCAGGGTATTGATGCAGACGGATTTACCGGAACCGGTACCGCCGGCGATGAGCATGTGGGGCATCTTTGCGATATCGGATACGATCACGTTTCCGGTCAGATCCTTACCCACTGCAAAAGAGATCTTGGAAGATGCGGATCGGTATTCCTTACTCTCCAGCAGTTCTCGTAAGACCACGGGAGAACTTTCCCTGTTGGGAACCTCGATCCCGATGGCACTCTTGCCGGGAATGGGTGCTTCGATCCTGATATCCGCAGCCGCAAGGTTCAGTTTGATATCATCCGACAGTCCCAGGATCCTGGAAACCTTTACCCCGGTCTCCGGGATCATCTCATAACGGGTCACCGCAGGACCTCTGCTGATATCCGTTACTTTCACCTTCACGTTAAAGGATTGCAGCACCTCCTCCAGTTTCCGGGCGGTCTGCATCAGCTCGTTTTCGTCGTTACCCTTCGGTGCGGGCGGTTCATTCAGGAGTTTTGTGGAAGGCAGTTTATAGGGAACTTTTTTGGCGGGCTTTTTGGAAGGTACCGTATCCTTCGCCGATGTTTCCTTCGGCGCCGTAAAGGTCCTGCCTCCGTTTGAAGGGATATGATCGCCGGAAGCAAAGATGCTCTCTTCCTTCACTCTGACCGTGTCCCTGCTTCCCGGGATCAGGATATCTTCCTCCTCTTCCGGTTCATATTCCGCCTCAAAATTCAGTTCCTTGATCTCATCGGAGGAAGCATTTGCGGAATGGATCACGATCCCCTCCGATACGGGATCCTCATAGGCTTCTTCGTTTACCAGATTGATCTCGTGAATGTCATCTCTGGAATTCTTCAGAACCGCGGTTTCTTCCTCGGATACGAAATTATAAGTGGTAACGCCGGATACACGGCGGATGATCTTTTCATCCTCGGCGATCTGATCCTGCAGGAGTTTTTCCATCTCCCGTTCTTCCCGGAGCCTGTCGTTCTCTTCTCTTCTGCGCTCGCTTTCAAGGCGCCTTTCTTCCCGTTTCCTGTCCCGCTCTTCACGGCGCATCTCCCGGACTTCTTCGTTCTCTTCGTAACGGTTTCTGACTCTTTCCCGGTAACCGGATGCCGCCTGATAGGTCTTTCCCGTGGCGGCGGCAATGCCACCAAGAAAAGATCTGCCGGTGATGAGCACAAAGCAGATGATCAGGATCACCACGGAAAGAAGGATCGCACCTACCTTATCCAGGAGTTTTACGAAAGCATAGGCTACGGAGCCCCCGAAAAAGCCACCGCCCTTATGATTTTCACTGGCATATCCCCAGATCCCGGAAAGGTTGAATCCCTCTCCGGAGGGCGCATGAAAGGCAATCTCACAAAGTACCCCCAGCATGAGCAGGGCTACGATCACCCCGATCACCCGGAAGGGAGGCAGGTCTTCGATATTCCGGTTGATCTTGATAAAGCAGATCACCCCCACCACCAGCGGGATCACATAAGCTGTCAGTCCGAAGAGGCCGAACATAACGGAACTTACCCATTCTCCCACGGTACCGAAGAGGCCGAAATTGCATAGAAATACAAAAACCGCCAGAAAGATCAGTACAATGGAAACGATCTCGTCAAAAGCCTCCTCGGAGATGCCCGTTCTTTGGTTCGTATTCGTTTTTTTCCGCGATCCGGTACTCTTACGCCCGGACTGCGGTCTGCGTTTTGTCTGTGCCAATCCTTTATCTCCCGGATCAATTAAAGATCAAAATCATCATCCCCGGATACATCCAGATCGAAATCATCCGTAAATTTCTTCGGCGCATCGGGGGCTTTTGCAACGGGGTTCGGTCCCGGACTCTTTTCCGGTTCTTTAAGCTGTTCCCCGGATCCCGCATTTTCCGTCTTACGGCGTTTTTCGGCGTCTTCACGTCTTACCACCACGGGCTCGGAAGGAATGCCTTCATTCTTCATTTTATTGACCTTAAAGGATTCCTCGATGGGATCCTTCTCCGGTTCCCTGTCCTTGTTCAGTTCCAGCTGATTATTCTTAAACGCGGTGGTCTCCTTGTCAAATCTCACGCCCAGGCTTTCCCCGTTCTCCACATCCAGGATGGATCTTCTTAAAGAGTCATAATTGATATCCACCCGTTCGTCAAAGATCACCAGATCCGAGTTTTCCTTTTCGATCTCATCCAGATCGAATTTCATGGGACGGTGTTCATGCTGTTTCGGACCCGGGACGGGATTATCGAGAAAAGGAACTTTCCTTCCGTCTTCGGTAACGAAGAAGGATCTTTCATCATTTCCTTTCACCATTTCGACCTCCTTGATAAAGGCATCTGCCGTTTTCTTCGCCTTTTTGCGGGAATGGATAACGGCACCGCAAACGGATCCGATCACCACGGACAGGATCAGATACAGGGCAAAATAGGTATCGAAATCCATGGTGCGTTTGGGGAATGTCCGAAAAAGGGAGCAATACCAGTTAAACTCCTCGGTAATGGTCATCCCCGTGAATCCGGTATAACGGATCAGCAGCACAAAACCGCCGATGACGGTACCTGCGACGAGCATCAGAAGCTGTGCGAACACGTTCATGATCCGGTTCTTCTCTTCCACTTCTCCGTCCGTCATCTCAAGGAGATGGGCTTTGTCGTGGAGGATCTGATAGTTCTTGATCACGATGACGATCACGGCGGCAAAGGATACAAACCCCATATAATTCCAGATACAGAGCACTCCGATGTAGATACCCATGGCAATGACCGACAGTTCTCCCAGAGAACTGGAGAACCAGCTCTGTCTGCGGCTGTAGGCATAGAACCGGCTGAGCACATAAAAGATGATGCTGAAGTAAAAGAGGAAGTACTCCTCCGGTGAGCAGATCTTCAGATAGATCAGAAGGATGGGCGAAACGGATAAAAGGATCCCGATGATGATAGCCGAATAGATCCCCCAGAAATTCCTGGCCGCAAGCACGATGAGGGTCAGAGCCGCCAGTTCCATCAGGAGCTGCCAGATAAACACCCCCGACAGATCGATATGAAAGAATCTGATGATATGGGACAGGGTATTTGTGTACGCAAAGGAAAGGCCCGATACCGGAACGGCTTCCCCGGTCTCGAATCGGATAACGGCACTGTCAAACAATCCGTAGGCGTCCTGTACCCCGGTATAATCAAAAAGGTAAAACAGGACCCTGATGGTACAGGTGACAAGAAGCCATATGAGAATTGTGATCCTTTCCCTGTATTTTGTCATAAAGTACGATCATTCATCCCAGTTGTGATAAACGGCCTGTACGTCATCGTCCTCATCCAGCAGATCCAGCGTCTTCTGAATGTTCTTGATATCCGTTTCATCCGTGAGTTCCACGTAATTCTGGGGAATATAGGTGATCTCGGCGGAAGCCGTGGGGATCCCGTTCTCATCCAGGGCTTTTACGACCCCATCAAAATCATCCGGAGAAGTCAGGATCTCAAAACTGTCTTCTTCATCGTTGAAATCCTCCGCTCCGGCATCCAGGGAAAGCAGCATCAGTTCATCCGCATCTCCCTCATATTCTTCCTTATCGATGATGATCTGTCCTTTTTTGTCAAACATAAAGGATACACATCCGGTGGTCCCCATATTGCCGTAGCCCTTGGTGAAAGCATTCCGCACATTGGCTGCGGTACGATTCTGATTATCCGTCAGGGCATCCACGATGATGGCAATGCCTTTGGGACCGTAGCCTTCGTAGGTCACGTATTTGTAGTTCACATTGTTCACATCTCCCGCGGCCTTCTTGATCCCGCGGTCGATGGTATCATTGGGCATGTTGTTGGCCTTTGCCTTGGCGATGACCTGAGCAAGCTTGTAGTTGTTGTTGGGATCCGGTCCCCCTTCCTTTACGGCAACCGCGATCTCTCTGCCCAGAATGGTAAAGATCTTACCCTTGGCAGCATCGTTCTTTTCCTTCTTATGTTTGATGTTCGCAAATTTGGAATGTCCTGACATAGTTTCCTCCTTAATTCCCTAAAAATCCTGATGATAATCTTTGGAATAAACGACTTCACCGTTCCGCGTGTAGACCCGCGGGATCCGTTTTCCGAAATCGCATGCCATCTCATAATTAAACCTGCCCGAGATATCACCCAGTTCTTCCATGGTGATGGTCTCTCTTCCTTCGCTGCCGATCAGCGTCACCCGGTCGCCTTCCGAAACATCCGGGATATCCGTGACATCGATCATGAGCTGGTCCATGCAGACCCGGCCCAGGATCCTCGCCTTTTGTCCGTTCACAAGGACACAGGCTTTATCGGAAAGTCCCCTTGGATACCCGTCTCCGTAACCCACGGGAACGGTTCCTACTTTCATAGGTTTGTCGGATACAAAGGTTCCGCCGTAGCTGATGGGCGTTCCCGGAGGAATCTCCTTCAGGAATACGATCTGCGAATAAAGAGAAAGCACGGGGCGAAGACTGATCTTGTTCCTGTCGATCTCATCCGAAGGCCAGAGGCCGTAAAGGATGATCCCCGCCCGTACCAGATCGTCGTTGGCTTCGGGATAATCGATGATCCCGGCGGAATTGGATGCATGGACCAGAGGAAAATGATATCCGGTCACTTCTTCCGCTCTTTTCACGAATTCATGAAAGATCTTCAGCTGCTTTTCCGTGGCGGTCCGGTCTTTTTCGTCCGCTCTGGCAAGATGGGTAAAGATCCCGTTCACGGAAATCTCCGGATAGGACAATATCTTTTGGATATATGCAATCCCCCGTTCATCCGGGGTGATGCCGATCCTTCCCATGCCCGTATCCACCTTGATATGAACCTTGGCACGATACCGGAATTCCGTGGAAGAAAGTTCCCTGCATCGCTTACGGATCTCTTCCGGCGTATCCTCGCGGAAGATCGTAAAGGATATGTCTTTTAAGATCATGTCTTCATAAGCATTGGGGAACGTATATCCCAGGACAAGCAACGGTTTCTCGATCCCGGAATGTCTCAGGATGAGGGCCTCCTCGGCGGTGGCAAGGGCGAATCCGTAACATGCGGGATCTCCTTCCAGTTCCCGGGCAATGGGGATGGCCCCGTGGCCGTAGGCGTCCGTCTTCAGCACACAGAGTACTTTCGTGTCGCTTTTGATCGCAGAAACGATACTCTTGAAATTATGCCTTACGGCATCCAGGGATACCCGGGCAAAAACCCGTTTGTATTGCAATGCATCCATCATGATTTATTCTCTTCCTTATATTTCAGGTCAAAGATCTCGATCACCTCTGCACCGAAGATATCGTGCATATAGGAATAGATCTCCTGGTTTTTGATCTCCATATCCTGTTTTTTTACAAGTCTTTTTTTGAGTTCGATCCTGATTTTGGTGATCCACTGTGCGGTCTCGGAGATCTCCTTTTCGTTCTCCTTGATCATGTCATAGCAGTTCTCCATGAGTTCCAGCATCAGACTGCGGTTCACCTCGTCGATCTTCTGAGGGATATCCAGGAGTGCATCTTCGTAACTTTCGATCTTTTCGTTACACTCCTTGATGAGGCGGGAATTATCGTCGGCTTTTTTATGTTTCTCGGCCTTGTCCCTGTCGGAATCCTCGTCGGCGTTTTCCACGATCTCCTGCATCAGCTTCATCTTGAGCTTTTTGATCTCTTTGATCTCGTTGGTGGCCTTTCCCTGCTCCTTCAGCAGATCATTGAGTTCACTTCGAAGCTGCTCCATATGCGGAGTTTCCCCGATACGTTCCACCAGATCCAGATATTTCTTATCGATCGTCAGAACGGCGATCCGCTTGCCCGCCAGGGCTTCTTCAAAACGGTTACTCTGATTGTCTGCCATAGTTTCTAAGTGTTTTCGATGATATTAAAACTGAGTTTCATCAAAGAATCGGATAAGTGCACGTTCTCTACCTGTACATGGGGCGGAACGTTAAGATCCACGTGAGCAAAATTCCAGATCCCCCTGATCCCGGAGGACACCAGGATGTCCGCCACGGAAACGGCCCCCTCTTTGGGAATGGTCAGCACCGCGATATCGATCCCGTTTTCCCGGATGAAGTCCGGAAGCTCGTTCATGGGTTTGACGGACATATGATGGATCTTTTTGCCGATCAGTTCCGGATTCCGGTCAAAGATGCCTTTGAAGAGGAAGCCCCGTTTTTCGAAATTCATGTAATTCGCAAGAGCACTCCCGAGATTCCCGGCCCCGATGATAATGAGATGATGGGTCCGGTCAAGTCCCAGGATCTTGCCGATCTCCTTGCAGAGATAATCCACATTATATCCGTATCCCTGCTGACCAAAGCCCCCGAAATGATTCAGGTCCTGCCGGATCTGGGATGCGGTCACTTTCATGATCTCGGAAAGCTCCTTGGAAGAGATCCGTTCCACCCCGCTGTCATTGAGTTCACCGAGGTAACGGAAGTATCTGGGGAGCCTGGCGATCACCGCCTGTGAAATACCGTTTTCCATAACAATTTCCCCTGCGCACAGTTATCATTATTTTATTCTTTTGTTAAAGAATTGTCAAAAAAAACGCGACTGCCGAAGCAGCCGCGTCATGATGGTGAAAATGTTTATACTTCCGCGGTCAGATCGTAGGTTCCGTGAAGCAGTACCCGTCTTCCGTCCTCCAGCACGGTAGTGAGGCTGTAGGCATTTACGGGAATCTTCACTGTTACTGCTTCCCCCTTTTTTACAAAGGCCCTGCAGAATCCGCAAAGGCTCTTTATGGGCTGATCATCGGGATCAAGGGCCGGCGCGTAGGCTGCGTTTTCGGAAAGAGCGATCTTCTCATGAGGCTTTTTTTCAACATAAACACGTACCAGCGCATCCCCGTCATAGGATCCTGTGTTGCTTACTCTGACCTGAACTTCATAGACCCCGGTCTTCAGTGTTTCGTAATCGCTTTCGGGATCCGGGAAGTCCCCGGTCTTTATCACTTCCGTCTCATAAGTAAAATCCGTATAGGAAAGACCGTATCCGAATGGATACAGAACCTCTCCCTTAAAATACCGGTAGGTCCGGTTCTTCATGGAATAATCCCTGAAATCGGGAAGGGTACCGTCTTTGTAGAATGTCACGGGAAGGTGTCCGGAAGGATTCACGGATCCGAAAAGGATATCCGCAAGGGCATGTCCTCCTTCCTGACCGGAGTACCAGCACATCAGGATGGCGGAAGCACGGTCTTTGATAAAGGAAAGGTCGATGGCGGAACCGGCATTCAGGGCCACGATCACCTTTCTGCCGAACTTTTCGGCAGCTTCAAACACACGGTTGCAAAGGCGGATCTGGGAATCGGGCAGCAGGAGGTTCAGCTTGTCTCCCGAAGCAAACATATTCCCCGTATCTCCCTCTTCTCCTTCCAGTGTGGCATCAAGTCCCAGGGACAGGATCACGATGTCCGAATTTTTTACAACGGAGACCGCTTCGCTCATACGGTCATCCGGATATTTCGTAAGGGTACTGAACCGGTCTTTGTATAAATGAGCGCCCACGGAATAAAGGACCCTGCTTCCGGTCCTGTCCCGGATCCCCTGTAGATTCGTTACATACCGGGAAGATGTTCCGTTGTAATTTCCTTCCAGAGCAGGTACGGAATCCGCATTGGGGCCGATGACACCGATCACGGGATAATCCTCTTCCCTAAGGGGAAGCACACCGTCGTTCTTTAAGAGCACCACAGACTTTTGGGCCGCAAGGAGTGCAAGCTTATCGTGTTCATCCGAATCGTTTTCCAGGTAGGTGATCCTGTCATAACGATCCGTTTTCATAAGGGACTCCTTTTCGCTCCTTGG
>JAEEGL014123055.1_pt1 | contig 10204 bp, 3 predicted proteins | sample 9134231 | NCBI WGS metagenome assembly JAEEGL01 (sample SAMN16246548, study PRJNA631951) | gut metagenome | biome: gut microbiome; feature: rumen; material: fiber-attached | host: Bos | place: Iran: Karaj | collected 2018-10 | reverse complement strand
ACGGCACGAACACCTACAAAATCAAGAGCAAGGACGACCTGCGCCACTTGGCCAACTACGTGAACAACGGCAAGAACCAATGCCGCGGCCTCACCTTCCTCCAGACGGAGGAAATCACCTGTGACGACACCTACGTCCCCATCGGATACTATAATGGCATCAGCGACTATGCACAGTTCAACGGCACCTACGACGGACAGGGCCATACCGTGAGCGGCATCACCGTCACCCGCACAGGCACCACCGATTCCGACGACAACATCGGCATCTTCGGCAGGGTCGGGTCGTCAGGCATCGTGCAGAACGTCGTCCTTGCCAATAGCACCTTTACGGGTGCCGACGGCATCGGCGGCATCGCGGCCAACAACTATGGCACCGTGCGCAACTGCCGCGTGGAGAACACCGTCACCATCAAGGCAGGAAGCAACACCGCCTTGAACCACGGCGGCATCGCGGGGAACAACAATGGCACCGTCATCGGCTGCGTCAGTGCCGCCAGCATCCTGAACAACGACCATTCGAGCCACCAGTACTGCGGTGGCATCGCGGGTCGCAACAAAGGCACCATCCGCGACTGCCTCTACACCGGCTCCACCATCGAAGCCACAGCAAACAAGGGCGCCATCGTCGGCTACAACAGTGACAGTAATGTCACCTACACCAACAACTACTACACCAGCGTCAGCATCGGCGGCGTAAACGGCAGCGACCAGGACGGCGCCCGCCGCGCCCGCACCGTCACACTGGGCGAGAACATCATCCTTGTGGGCGACGAGACGGCCTACGATGTAAGCGGCCTCACCGCCATCGGCACTACCGCCCTGCGCTACTCCCCTCCTTCGGAGGGGTCGGGGGAGGTCCTCTACAGCGGCGAGGGGCAGACGCTCACCTTCAGCTACACCGGTTTGGCCGATGGTTACACCACCTTCTATACCGTGAACAGTAGCGCCATCTACGGCAACACCTTCCAGATGCCCGCCCAGGATGTCACCGTCAGCAGCCCAGGCACCAGCATAAAGACCGACTATGTCACCCACTGGCAGGCCAGTCTGCTCCACGACGGCAGCAGCAATGCGAAGGCCTATATCATCACCACGCCTGCCGGCTTGCAGCTGCTCGCCTCTGAGACCAACGGCGGCACCCCATTCGTTGGCACCTACTTCATGCTGGGCGGCGACATCGACATGAGCAGCGTAGAAAACTTCACGCCGATAGGTTTCAGTTTCGAAAAATGCTTCAGCGGCAACTTCAACGGCGACAGCCACACCATCAGCCACCTGACCATCAACAATACCAGCACTAGTTATGCTGGTCTCTTTGGCTACTTGGCTAGTGACAGTTCATCCCCCACCGTGAGCAACATCACCCTCGATCAAGCCAATATTTCCGGAAAGAGAGATGTCGGTGGCATCGTAGGCTATCTATTTAGGGGCAAGGTCAGCAATTGCCACGTCGTCAGCTCCAGCATCAGTGGGACATATAATAATACCCCAAATGTAGGAGCCATTGTCGGTGATATCTATAACGGTAATACTTTTACTAGTTTGGCAAACAATACCTACCACAGCACGCTTGTCTATGCCAACTCCAACGATGCCAAAGCCTTTAACATAGGCGTTGGTTATTGGAGTAATAGTCAAAGTGGAGGCGACAGCGGCACTGCCCGCCTCGACGCCACGAAGCTCTTCCTTGATGACAATCGCGACAACAGCGCACTGATTGCAGCCTACGCCGACCCTGCCAGCCACACCGCCTACAGCGGCACGGCTCCCGACTTCTCCTCCGGCATCGCCGTCACACTGCGCGACCGCACCCTCTGGAAGGACGGCGACTGGAACACGTTCTGCCTGCCGTTCGCGCTGAGTGCCGGGCAAGTCGCCTCGCAGCTCGCACCCGCGGCGCTGATGACCCTCGCCTCCGCGTCGTTCAGCGGCGGCACCCTCACCCTCAACTTCGCCGACGCCACCGAGATTGAGGCCGGAAAGCCCTACATCATCAAGTGGACGGATGGAGATGACATCGTGAATCCAGAGTTCACCGGCGTCACCGTCGGCGATGCCACCGCCAACGTCGGGACCCAGTACGTGAACTTCGTGGGCACATACAATCCCATCACTTACAACGCCGAAGACAAGAGCGTCCTCTTCCTCGGCGGCGAGAATAAGCTCTACTACCCCGAAAGCGGTGCCAGCATCGGTGCCTTCCGTGCCTACTTCCAGCTGAACGGCATCGAGGCCGGCAATCCGGCAAGCGGCGGTGACGTCAAGGGCTTCGTGCTGAACTTCGGAGATGAAGGACCCACCCCCGTCCCCTCCCTGTATGGAGGGGGGACGAATCACTCCCCCTTAGGGGAGGCGGAGGGGGCTCCCTGGTACACGCTCGACGGACGTCGCCTTGACGGCAAGCCTGCGAAGAAGGGCGTTTACATTCATGGCAACACAAAAGTGGCAATTAAATAATTGAAAAAGATGATAAAAGAGATTATTCTGAAAGGCAGACAGCGCAGCATGATGCTCGCCTTGCTGCTCATGATGGCTGTTGCAGCATTTGCCGTGCCTGCAAAGCCTGGTTTGACACGTACCCTGACACTTGCCGACGGTACGACGGTGAACGCCGTGCTCGTGGGCGACGAACACGGACACTTCTGGCGAGGTGCCGATGGCAAGAGCTACCAGGCGGTGGCCGGCACCGACTACTATCAGGCGGTGAACAGCCAGGACATTATCCAAAAAGCACAACGACGCCGCGCCCAGGCCAACCAGCGTCGCACGAAGCGCTTAGCACCACGCAAGGTGGGAAGCGTGGGGTCCATCACAGGCCAGAAGAAGGGACTCATCATCCTCGTCAACTTCCAAGACGTGTCGTTCACTGCCACGCAAAGCGACTTCGACAAGCTTGCCAATCAGGTGAACTACAACGAGGACAACTTCAAAGGCTCGATGTACGACTACTTCTACGCACAGAGCGAAGGACAGTTTAGACTGACATTCGATGTCGTAGGGCCATACACGGTAAGCAAAGAACGGGCATATTACGGCGAGAACGACAGGCAGGGACAAGACAAGCACCCGGCAGAGATGGTGATAGAGGCACTCAAGCTCGCTGACGATGATGTAAACTTTGCCAACTACAACTGGAACCCCGATTACGATGACGAGGTGGAGCAAGTCTATGTGGTCTATGCGGGTAACGGTGAAGCTGACAGCTATATAGAAGACACCATCTGGCCACATGAATATGACTTATACTCGGCAAACTATTATGGTGATGGTGAGGGAAAACAAACCCTCGACGGCGTGACAATCAACACCTACGCCTGCGGCAGCGAGCTCAATAACAGCAATATCATCGCCGGCATTGGCACCATGTGCCATGAGTTCAGTCACTGCCTGGGCTATCCCGACTTCTACGACACCGACTACAGCGGCGGCCAGGGCATGGGCGACTGGGACTTGATGGACAGCGGAAATTACTGCGGAGGCGGCTATCAGCCTGCCGGCTACACCAGCTACGAGCGTTGGGTGGCAGGATGGAAGACACCCATCACGCTGGAAACCTCGCAGGACATCAGCGACATGAAAGCCCTGCAAACCACAGGCAGCAACACCTACATTATTTATAATAAGGGGAACAGAAACGAGTATTTCCTCTTAGAGAACCGCCAGAAGATAGGATGGGATGCCAGTCTGCCCGGGGCGGGCTTGCTCATCCTGCATGTGGATTACGATGCTGATGTATGGTCGTACAACAAGCCCAATGACGTCCCCAGCCACCAGCGCATGACGTGGATTCCTGCCGATAACGAATATCAATACTATACCTACATGGGTACAAGGTATTACACCTCAGATGGTGCCAGGAACGACCCGTTCCCCTACGGCAACGTGAATGCCTTCGGCAAGAACACCACGCCTGCGGCCACGCTCTACAACAAAAACGCGGACGGCACCTATTATCTCGACTGCTCCATCCAGAACATCACGCAGAACGGTGACGGCACCGTCTCGTTCCAGTTCAAAAGCGGGAGCAACATGGTGCCGACCACACCGCTCGAACTGGATAACAACAGCAATAACAGCACCGCCATCGCTACGGCAGCAACGAATGGTGGTTATTACGACGTGACTCTGAGCAATCGCACCCTCTGGAAGGACGGTGCGTGGAACACGCTATGCCTGCCGTTCAATGCCAATCTAACTGGCGACCTGGCTAACGCCACGCTGATGGAACTGGATGTGAAGGGCAAATATGACACAGACAAGCAGACGGGCCTCGACACTGACGGTACGCTCTACCTCTACTTCAAGGAAGCAACAAGCATCAGGGCCGGTACACCATATATCATTAAGTGGGAGGGCACGCACATGGGCGATCCCATCGAGAGCCCGACATTCAATGGTGTGGCCTTCAGCAATGCCTCGACAGAAGTGAGCTTCAACGGTGGAAAGTTCGTAGGCAGTTACAGCCCGCAGTCATTCACCGCCGAAGACAAGAGTGTCCTGTTCATGGGCGGCGAGAACAAACTCTACTATCCCGAGAACGGTGCCTTCATCGGAACCTTCCGTGCCTACTTCGACATCAACAGCAATGACGAAGTAAAAGGCTTCGTGCTGAACCTCGGGGATGAAGGACCCACCCCCGTCCCCTCCCTGTATGGAGGGGGGACGAATCACTCCCCCCTGGGGGAGGCGGAGGGGGCTCCCTGGTACACGCTTGATGGCCGCCGACTCAATGGCAAGCCCACCACGAAGGGCGTTTACATCGTAAATGGACGCAAGATGGCGGTGAAGTGATTGAATGACGAAATAACGAAATATCGTAATATCGAAATAACGTAATAACGAAAGATTATGAAAAAGAACTATCAACAGCCCATGATGCGCATCGTGCGCATCCAGCACCACGGTATCATCTGCACAAGTGGCGGATCAAACAAAGTCGGGCGCGTCAGCTCCGGCGACACTGACATCACCTACGGCGGCGGCGACAACGGCACCGCCCGCGTGAAAGAGCAAAATGTATGGGATGAGGAGTGGTAACACCCTCATCCCACAAAAGTTCACCCCCTGCCCCTCCCTGAGGAGGGGAGGAAGGGAGCGTCACTCAATCACCACGCGCGTCCAGCCGTGAATGTCGGGTTCGATACCGTACTGGATGTCGCGCAGGAGATTGTAGAGGCGAGTGCTGACGGGACCGGGCTTTCCGTCTTTGCTGAAGACGAAGGACTGCTTCGTATCCAGGTCGTCGATGCGCTCGATGGGGCTGATGACAGCTGCTGTGCCGCACGCACCGGCCTCCTCGAACGTGGCCAGCTCCTCCTCGGGAATCTGGCGACGTTCCACCTTCATGCCAAGGTCCTCGGCCAACTGCATCAGGCTCTTGTTGGTGATGCTGGGAAGGATGCTCGTGCTCTTGGGCGTCACGTAGGTGTTGTCCTTGATGCCAAAGAAGTTGGCAGCTCCGCACTCGTCGATGTACTTCTTCTCCTTCGCGTCGAGATAGAACTCGCAGCTGTAGCCTAACTCGTGAGCCAGATGATTGGCACGCAGGCTGGCTGCATAGTTGCCGCCCACCTTATAGACCCCCGTGCCGAGGGGCGCGCTGCGGTCGTACTCACGCACAATGACGTAGGGGTTCGTCGAGAATCCACCCTTGAAATACGGGCCGACGGGCGTCACGAAGATGAGGAAGAGGCACTCCGTAGCGGGATGCACACTCACCTGGGCGATCGTGCCGACAAGCAGCGGACGTATGTAGAGGGAGGCACCACTCTCGTAGGGCGGAATGAATCGCTCGTTGAGGCGCACCACGCGCTCCACCATCTCGATGAACTTCTCGGTAGGCAGTTCGGGCATCATAATACCGCGACAAGTCCCTTGCAGGCGGGCGGCGTTCTCGTCGGCGCGGAAGACGCGCACCTTGCCGTCGGGACAGCGAAATGCCTTCAGTCCCTCGAATGCCTCCTGACCATAGTGCAGGCAGGTGGCCGCCATGTGCATGGGAATGGTCTCCTCGCTGCACACTTCAATCTCGCCCCATGCGCCGTTCCGATAATAGCAGCGCACGTTGTAGTCTGTCTTCATGTAACCGAATGAGAGGTTACTCCAGTCAATCTCTTTCATATCTTGCAATGTTTATCTCCTGACACTAATCGACTGCAAAGTTACGAATTAATTCATAATTCACAATGCATAATACATCGCTTTTCTTAATTTTCTTTTGCACTCATACTCGATATTATTCGTGCGTCTTTTTCTTTGTCTTCAGAAATTCGGCAAAGTAGTAGTTCACGCTCTTCGAACCGTATGTCTGATTCTGTGTGGGTTCGACACCCTGTTGTTCCATCCGTGACATAATACAACGCACGGAATGATACAATGTCACGGCAAGTTGGGAGATGGGCAGCGTAACGTAATCTTGGCTTTTCGTGGGGAAATGTCCTAACTGATTGCAATACACCTTAACTTCTTTCTTCCCGAGTCGGTTGGCCTTATGCAAGCTATCGGTTAGTTTCCAGATGACTTGCTCTGCCTCTTTGGTATCCTTGCTGTTGTTGATGACAATTTTGGCGTAAGCGCTAATAAGACTCACAACGAGAGGTGTAGATGGTTTCCATTTTGCATGTACCCACAGAATGGGGAGCCGCTGGATATTGCAGTATTCGAGTTCTCTATTTTGAATCCGTTTCTGAGTCATGAGTTGATATAAAGGATGGCATAGCAGCTTAGACAGACTACTGATAGACAGGGTGACGTGAGCTCGGAACTTCGCTGGAAAGTGTCCCAGCGTGTCGAAATATACAATGACATTATCGTCTCCGCGCTTGTTGGCTTTCTCTATACCTTCGGTTAGTTCCCAAATGATTTGTTCTGCCTCTTCGGCGTATTCGCCGTTATAGATAACCTGTTCAGCATAGGCGTTAATCATTGCCATGACAAGGGTGGGAGATGGCGTCCACTCTGCACGCACCCACCGTAGAGGCAAACGTCGGATGCTAGTGTAACTGATTTCACCCATCCTGATGCGCTCCGTAAATCTCTTCTGTTGGTCGATGATGAACTGGCGGGTATCGTTGTCGATGGATTTCCCTGTCTCCTTATACTTGCGCAGAAGATCCAAACTACAGGGGAAGGCATCTTCGAGGCGGTTGGCAAAATAAGTGATTCGCTGCTTTGCCGAACCGACATCGCGGTTTATCACATCGCCAATCTCCTTGTTGAGCATACGGGTCACCCCTTCGCTTCGCAAGGAATAGTGGCACCAGTCGGCATATTCGTCGGGAGCCTGCTCGATGAGCAAGTGACCGCAACGGAGCCTTCCCAAGTCGGAATAGATGAGCGTCTGAGCCTCGGCGAGGCGCACTCTCTTCATATCTTCCTTACTGTCTACTTTTATACGGTGAATACATCTGACGAGGGCTGGTACTATGGCCTCGATATTGCTGCGGCAGTCGATGGTGTAAAGGTGAACGAGGAATTTGTTGTAGTCCTCGATGTTGAACATCCTTACGAGATGCACCGAGAGGAACTCCATAGCCGCATGGCTGAGAACAGGTCGGGAGTGAGGAGGCAGTTTCCAAAAAAGCCGAGGCACGAAAACGGCTCTTGTTTTCTGGTTGTTCACCGATCCGTTTACAAATTTCTTGTCGGTCAATAGATTAATTAATTCCGGAATACACCGACTGTATTTACATCCGATAGCATCTGCTATCTGATCAGCCGTGAGATGATGGGGGATGAATGGGTTATAGCAGATGATGGTGTGTAACGTTTGTGCCTGTACATGGAATGGGTCTTCGTAGAAATCCATGAGCAGAAATTCACGCTCATTATCCCGCAGTGCTTGCTGTGCATCACCTCCGAGGATGATATAGCGGAATACGTCGTTCAACAGTGGTTTGGCATTTTCCGGGTCATACCTCATGATGTAGCGTGCTATGCGGTAGAGGTAGTTGTCGGCAACCTCAACGGTAGCTTCACCTCCGGCGTTGATGTAGGCACGGGTTTCCCGAGCCAGGTCATCAATGGTCCTCACGACAGCCGACAGGCGCGAAAGCATGACCGGCTGCAAGGTGAGACGCGGATGGTTTGCCCTCCTGTTCATGAATTCGACAAGCAGACGTTTGTAGTCATCAATGCACGACACGGCTTTCACCAGCACCCCGAAGGTGTAGGACGAGGGATGATGGGGGCAACCAGCACCGAGGTAACGATTGTAATAGCCTATGACACCATCAAAGAATTCTGTGGTCTTGTGCGGGACGAAGTCAATGTATTTGGCCAAAATGGTGTTGAACTCAGTGACTGCGGAGTTCTCATTGTCCCAGTTCAGCTGTGAGAGGGCAGTGTTTATGTCAATGATTCCCTTGTCGAAGTCATTGCGCACTCCCTTGTTATATGAGAGAACAGACATCGGTGCGAGCCTCAGGTTTGGATGTCCAGCAAGGACATGTCGGCAGCGTTCGCGTATGGCTTCGCTGTCCTGTGCGTTGCATGTGTAGTATTCCTGTTGCTTGATGATAGCTCGAATCAACCTGTTGAGCATATTGTCCGAAACAGGCCTGAGCTTTTTTCGGGTGAAATTGCATATTGTAAAGGAAGCGATGGGAATGTGCAGCTGTTGTATTTTCTCTACATAGCCCATCATCGAGTACATCAATGGCTCGCCCTCTTCTGCCTCGTCAGGGAAATATTGCGGAAGTTGTTCTTCGTGATTCTTGTATATATTTAGTCGGTTATTGATGACCAACTCGTTCAGGAGCGTGGGATTCTCGCTGAAGAATCTGTTCAATTCGCAAAGGGCACCTTTCCTATAAACGTCTTTCTCCTCGCTGGTTCTGCGTACGAGGATACTGGCTGTGTAGCTGTCGGGCGTGAACAGCTTTGCCTGTTTTTTTGTCCTTGCGAAATCTATGGCATCCTTCACTTCGGTCAGATAGTCCTCATTGGACAACAAGGCGTTGAATATCTTTCCGTTTTTCAGGATGTCCCTGTTGTCTTTCTCTTCCAACCATGCCAGGCATCGGTTGATGACGGCTCTTTCCTCGGGCAGTCGACAGGGCTTACGAAACGCCTTGCTCCAGGCCTCATCGCTCCTTCCCATTACGGAGCGAAGTTCGGGGGTCAACTCCACTTCGGGGAAGGGCTTCACTCTGAAATCTTGCAACAGGTCGGCTGGGCAGTCCATGAAACTCAATACCATTGCCAAGTCGACATCCTTGCAATCCATCAGGGATGTAAGTGTGAAGGTGGTATGTTCTATGCCCGACAATCTCATCTCGTGCACGATGGGTTGGCACTCGCTTATGAGCATCTTTTTTTCCTTGCCACTTTTCAGCAGATTATAGTAGCTGAATGCATCGCGCGTTAGGCTCAACTGAGTGAAAAGTCTGTTTACACTCTGGCGATATTTCAGGCCTTCTTTGTCGCATTTCTTCAACAGCGTATTCAGCGTGTAGCGGTTGATAAAGATGGGATTGTTGGCGTCAGCGGCATGCCGGACAATATCGTTTTCAAACAGATTGATGGCCTTGACGATATCACAGTCGTCGCAAAGCATCATGGCTGTATAGGTGTAACTATTGCGGAAAATGATATCGCAATCCTTTCTGTTTGGATGAGGTATCTGGAGGGCAGTAAAGAGACTATGATATACCTCGTCGAAGGAACTACCTGTTTCGGCAGCAATTCTAATGAGACGACTCCCTATGTAGCTTAGCAAAAGACGAATCTCCGTCTCCGAAGTGAAGCCACCGGCGAGAGTAGGAGCCACTGCCGACGTGAGACGATGCAAGAACATCTGGCTACCATCCACATCGCCCCTGTAGATCTTTTCAATCCCAATTCCCACTGAAATCGGATTGATTCTGGCCAGAAGGTCGATGCATGTGAGGGCCTCGTCCGTTACGATAAGTTGGTTCGACGCAATCTTCCGTAGCACATTTCGGTCCTTGACCAATTTCGCAAAGTGACGTTTCAAAAAGTTCAGTGCACCATCGAATTCCTCCTCGCTGCTTGGTTTAGAGAAGAGGGTGTTCATCGCTCCCTCAATCTGCACGATGTCGTATTGTACCTCAGTGGCTTTCAGTAGCCGTTCCGCTACGTGAGCTGGTGTCTCGTCCGAAGTGAAACGTTCCGCTGCTTGGGCTGCGGAAGTAAAGTCGGCGGCCCACTCAATTTCAGCCCGAATGACGTAGAAGCCGTTT
>JAEEGL013246782.1_pt1 | contig 10204 bp, 7 predicted proteins | sample 9134231 | NCBI WGS metagenome assembly JAEEGL01 (sample SAMN16246548, study PRJNA631951) | gut metagenome | biome: gut microbiome; feature: rumen; material: fiber-attached | host: Bos | place: Iran: Karaj | collected 2018-10 | reverse complement strand
GATAATCTTGATGGCCTCGTCGGGGTCGAAGTCGCCAGCCATGCTGATGCAGATGTTGTTGGGGACGTAGTAGGTGGCCACGAAGTTGCGGCTGTTGCGCATGGAGGGGTTCTTGAGGTGCTCCTGGCTGCCAAGAGTGGTCTGGTTGCCATAAGGGTGGTGGGGGAATAGGGCGGCAAACATGGCATCATTGACCTTGCGGTTGTCTTTGGTGAGGCTCATGTTCTTCTCTTCATAGATGGTCTCCAGTTCGGTGTGGAAGAGGCGCAGGACAAGGTGCTGGAAGCGGTCGGCCTGAATCTCGCACCAGGTCTCCAACTGGTTGTTGGGGATGTTCTCGACATACATCGTGTAGTCGTTGCTGGTGAAGGCGTTGGTGCCGGTGGAGCCGATGGCAGTCATGGCCTTGTCGTACTCATTGGCGACGGCAATCTTCGAGGCCTCGTAGCTCAGGCTGTCAATCTTGTGGTAGATGGCGGCGCGGGTCTGCGGGTCGTCGAACATGCGGTAGGCCTCGAAGAGGTCTTCAATCTTTTGGATGAGGACTTTCTCTTTCTCCCAGTCGGTGGTGCCGAGGCGTTGGGTGCCCTTGAACATCATGTGTTCAAGATAGTGGGCCAGACCGGTGGTCTCGTGGGGGTCGTTGCGCGAGCCTGCACGGACGGCGATGTAGGTCTGGATTTTCGGAGCGTCTTTGTAGACCCTCATGAAAACTTTCAGACCGTTGTCCAGAGTGTACTCTCGGACACCCAGCGGGTCGTTGGGATAGGTCTTGTACTGATAAGTTTTTTGTGCCATGAGGGTGCCGCATGCGAGCACGGACAGGACTACAAAGCAGAAAATTAAACGTACTTTTTTCATTTAAATTGTTATTAATTAATACTATATGTGATTTGCTCGGTTCCTTTGAACATTCAAAGATACGAAAAATTATTGGCTTGACAAAAAATAGTTGTGCTTTTTGCCGATGATTAGCAAATGCTCTGCCTTTGGGTGACGGTGCGAGGAGATACCTCTCTATGCGGGTTCAAAGGGAGTGGAAACAGTACCCCATGCAAAAAAAATTTGGGTGATTGCGTTTTATTTCGTATTTTTACAAATTGTTTTGCGCCACAAGAAGCGGTGCAAGGTTTTTGTATACAGTGAAATAAAATAAGCACACCATCATGAAGAACACGGGAAACTCGCTTTTGGAGGGGATGGAGAGGCTGGGTTTGATAGCCGCTCGCATCAGACAGAACAAGGGGTCGATACCCCAAATTGAGATAGACATCATCTTGCAGGAGTTGCGCAACCTCTATATGGAGGCACTCCAGTTAGAGGCCGAGGGTGACAACCCTGTGGCGGAGGATCCTGACGCACGCGCCGAGGAGGTGAAGAACCAAGCCGCCGAGGCCCAGCGCAAGGCTGAAGAGGAAGCAGCCCGCAAGGCAGCAGAGACCCAGCGCAAGGCTGAAGAGGAAGCTGCCCGTAAGGCAGCCGAGGCCCAGCTTAAGGCAGCAGAGGAAGCTGCCCGCAAGGCAGCGGAAGCCCAGCGTAAGGCTGAAGAGGAAGCCGCCCGCAAGGCAGCAGAGGCTCAGCGCAAGGCAGAAGAGGAGGCCGCCCGCAAGGCCGCCGAGACCCAGTGCAAGGCAGAAGAGGAAGCCGCCCGCAAGGCAGCGGAGGCTCAGCGTAAGGCAGAAGAGGAGGCCGCCCGCAAGGCAGCCGAGGCTCAGCGCAAGGCAGAAGAGGAAGCCGCCCGCAAGGCTGCCGCCGAGGAGTTGAAACCCATCTTTGCACCCGAACCTGCCGAGCCGGAGGTGACATCTGTCATCGAGCCAATGATGGAGTTGATAGAGGGCAACAGGAATGACGAGCTTTTTGCCGAAGAGCCAAAACCGGCTGAGAAACCCGCAAAACCCGCCAAAAGCAAAGGTCAGGAGTCGCTGTTTGACTACCTGAAAAGCAACACCGATGAGGAACCCCGTGTGCGCACCCTGGCCGACGCTTTGAACAAGCATGGCCGCAATGTGGAGGATCAATTGGAGACCCGTGTGAACGCCAAGAAGGTGGACGACCTGCGCACCATCATCAACATCAACGATAAGTTCAGTTTCATGAGCGAGTTGTTCCACAACAACATGAAGGCCTACAACGACTTTATTCTCCGCCTCAACAACTACAGCAGTCGTGAGGAGGCATTGGCCTATGTTTCCGAAGTGGCTGCCCAGTATATGTGGCATGAGAACTCGTTGGTGGTAAAGAGTTTCTACAAGATTTTCGACCGCAAATTCTGACAATGACAACTGTGCGGGGAGCTTAACCCTGCCAAACTACAATATCCGCTCACTATGAATAATCGCAAAGCCATCTTGTTTTCGGCCCCTTCGGGCAGTGGCAAGACAACCATCATCCGGGAGATACTGAAACGGTTCGACTGTTTCGAATTCTCCATCTCCGCCACAAGCCGCCCGGCACGTCAGGGCGAGCAAAACGGTGTGGACTATTATTTCCTTACTCCCGAGGAGTTTGATAAGAGAGTGGCCGAAGGGCAGTTCCTTGAATGGGAAGAGGTCTATGCCGGCACGCGCTATGGCACACTGAAATCGGAAATTGACCGCATTTGGGACAACGGACATGTCATCATCTTCGATGTCGACGTAAACGGTGGCATGAACATCAAGAAATATTTCGGCAGCGAGGCTTTGGCCCTCTTTGTGATGCCCCCCAGCATCGAGGTGTTGGAGATGCGTCTGCGCACCCGCGGCACCGAGACCGAGGAGGCCATCTCCAAGCGACTGGCCCGCAGTGCCGCTGAGCTGAAGATGGCCGACAAGTTCGATGTGACCATACTCAACGACGACTTGAACCGTTCCGTAGACGAGACCCAGCGAGTCATTAATAACTATCTCAGCAGATAATCACCAAAGATTAGAAAAGGATGGACGCACTACTGGCTTTTATCAAACGGTACAACTTCGTCTTCGTCTTCCTGCTGTTGGAGATTCTGGCTATTATCTTCATCACCCAGAACAGCAACTATCAAGGCTCTAAGATTGTGCGGGCGGGCAATGCCATAGCGGGACGCTGCTACGGAACCATCTCGGCAGTGGGCGACTACTTTGGACTGCGCAAGGAGAATGAACGGCTGGCAGCCGAGAATGCACAACTCAGGGCACAGCTGGAATCGTCGTACATAAGCTACAACCTCCGCGAGTTCACCAAGGACGACACCGTCTACAAGCAGCGCTACAGCTATACTGAGGCCCGCGTGGTGAAAAACTCGTGGAATCGCCCCAACAACTACATCATGATCAACAAAGGGCGCAAGCAGGGCATCAAGCTGGACCAGGCAGTCATCTCGCCGCAGGGCATTGTGGGCGTAGTGGTGAATACCACGGACAATTTTGCCACCATCATGCCGGTGCTGCACTCCAACAGCCGCAACAGCGTGAAGATTAGCCGTATCAATACCAACGGCTCCTTGGTGTGGCGAGGAGGCGATTTCCGCTACGCAACCCTTATTGACATCCCCACCACACATAAGCTCTACCCCAACGACACCATCGTCACAAGCGGCATGGCCAACGACTTCCCCGAGGGTGTCATGGTGGGCTTTGTGGAACAGACCATGACTGAGCGGGGCAGCGGATTCTACACCATCAAGGTGCGTCTGGCCACCGAATTCACCAAGCTGGACCACGTGTATATCATAGACAACCATTTCAAGGCTGAGCAGGATTCGCTCATAGCCCGCACAAAGATGGAGGACGAACAGAAATGACAAAACTGGTTTTATCAAACATATTCCGCTTTGTGGTGCTCATAGTGCTGCAAATCTTGTTGCTCAACTACGTCAGTTTTGGAGGGTACGTGATACCTTTCATCTACATCCTTGCTGTTCTGATGCTGCCCACCCGTGTGGGCAATATCCCTTTGCTGCTGATAGCCTTTGCCGCGGGTGCATTGGTCGACATCTTCTGCAACATCCCAGGTTTCCACACCTTCAGCTGCACCATGATGGCCTTTGTGCGTGTGATTATCGGCAACCGGATGCTTACACGCGACGACCCCAACGAGGCCGTCATTGATGTGCCCAGCGTCCACACTGTACCCTTCCAGACCTTTGCCGTCTACCTGTTTGTCATGTCGGCAGTTTACAGCTTCACCTATTGCCTTTTGGAGGCTTTCAGTTTCGGCAATTTCTGGATGACGCTGCTCTCCATGCTGCTTGACACCGTGGCCACCTGGTTGCTGCTGCTGTTGAGCCAGCTTCTTATCTCACCCCAAAAGAAATGACATCCATGAGACGTTTCCTTCCTTTCCTGTTGTTGTTTGCCGTTGGTCATGTTGTCAGTGCCCAGTCGGCAATAGGGGAGTGGCGCGACCACAACTCGTTTGTTGCTGCCCGTCATGTGTGTGTGGCTCAGTCCGAGGTGTACGCTGCCACACGCATGGCCCTCTTTCGCTATCGACCCGAAGGCAAGGAAGTCATCCCCATGACCAAGTCCAATGGACTGACCGATGTAGGCATCAGTGCCATGGCATACGACCAGGCCTCGCAGTGCCTTGCTGTGGCATACGCCAATTCTGGTGTGGACTTGATGCAAGGCGGCAAGGTGTATCATATTGCCGATATCCGCTACAGCGGACAGGGAGGCGACAAGAAGATTTACCACATCCGTTTTGATGGCGACAAGGTCTACCTTGCCACAGGCTTCGGCATCGTGGTGGTGGACGCCCGCCGCCATGAGGTGGCGGAGACCTACTACCTTGGCCCCGACGGCGAGAGCGGCGTGGTCTACGACGTGGCTTTTACCGCGGGACACATCGTCGCAGGTACTGACAATGGCCTTATGTCTGCTCCGCGTGGCAGCAACCGGCTGCATATCTACGAGACGTGGACGCGGGATACGCTGTCCCCCTTGGCGGGCATGTCCGTCCGTATGCTCGACGTCTGCAACAACCGTTTGGTAGTGGCCGCCTGCACCGACAATCCTGACAGCATGACCACCTTCTATCAGCAGGGTCCCGACAACTGGGGCACATGGGGCACGGGAACAGTGCGCTCGTTGCGGTGCTGTGGCAGCCAGATTGTCTTGAACCGCTTCAGTTCGATTGAAATATACAACAGCCAGTTCTCACTCACCGACGTCATCACCACTTTGCCCACCTATGGCGTGGCAGCCGAGGATGCCGACATGGACAGTGATGGCACCCTGTGGATAGGCCACACGTGGGCCGGCCTTATCGAGGTGCCGCGCGGCTACACGCAGGTCTCTGCCCACGCCCCTGCGGGTCCCTTCAACGACGACTATGTCTACAGTTTGGCCACCACCTATAACAAGCTCTACCTCTGCCCCGGCGGCAAGAAACCCACCTACGAGAGTGCTGGTATTCCCGGCTCCCTCTCTATCTTCGAGAAAGGGGAGTGGTCGCAAATCTCCGTCGCTGACGGCATCCCCGCCTTTCAGGATGTCCTCTACATGGCCGTGGACCCCAAGGACAGCAAGCATATCAGCGCCACCTCGTGGGGCTACGGTGTGCTCGACATACACGACAACCAAGTGCAGACCCTCTTTGACCAGTCCAACACGCAGGGAGCACTGGAGCCCTTTACCAGTGGCACGTTTATCCATCACCGCGTCTCCGGCTTGGCCTACGACGACCAAGGGAACCTCTGGGTGACCAGCTCGCTGGTGGATCATGGACTGGCCGTCCGCTATCGCGACGGCTCTTGGCGCAGTTTCGACATTAGTCCGGTGCTGCAGGGACTCTCTGTCGACAAGAAAGAGATTGACAAGCTGGTGTGGGATAGCATTACTGGCTACAAGTGGTTCATCGGCAAGAGCAACCGCCTCTTTGTCCACGACGGCGAGAGCCGACAGGCTGTTGTCAACCCCAACAACGGCAGCAAGCTGGAGACCCACACCGTCACCTGCCTGGTGCAGGACCGCTCCGGCGACCTCTGGTTCGGCACCGACAAAGGGTTGAAAGTCATTTATGATGGTTACCGCGCTTTTGCCAATGGCGGCAATGGCGAGACGTCACCTGTCAACTGCTCCAACATCCTCTTCAATGAGGACGGCATCAATGAGTACCTCATGGCCTATGAGAGCATCACCTGCTTGGCTGTGGACGGCGCCAACCGCAAGTGGGTGGGCACCTCCAACAACGGCCTCTATCTCATTTCTGCCAACGGCTTGGAACAGCTCCATCACTTCACCACAGCCAACAGCCCTTTGGCTTCGGACAAGATTGTGGCCCTCACCGTCCATCCCGAAAGCGGCGTTGTCTATGTCGGCACTGACATGGGGCTGCAGTCCTACCGTTCCACCGCCACCGTGGGCTACACTGAGCCTCTGGCCGACATCCATGCTTTCCCCAATCCCGTCCGTCCGGGCTACGACGGCCCCATTGCTGTCAAGGGCTTCACCCGCGATGCCTTGGTCCATATCACCGATGCCCGCGGCCACGTGGTCTTCTCCACCACAGCACATGGCGGGCAGGCCGTCTGGAACGGTCGCACCAACAACGGTGACCGCGTCTCTTCCGGCACCTATTATGTTTTTGCCTCCGACGCATCGGGCAATATGCGCTCCGTTGCCAAAATACTTGTCATAAGGTGATTCCTACCCTCTCGACCCCAGCCTTGGTGCTGCACACCACTGCCTATTCCGAGTCGTCGGTAATAGCCAAGATTTTCACGCGTCAGCTTGGGGTGCGCTCCTATATCCTCAAAGGTGTGCGCAAAGGGGGCAGTCGCACCAAGCAGAACCTCCTCCAGCCGCTCAGCTACCTCGACCTTGTGGTTTACAACAACCCCAAAACATCCATCAACTACCTCAAGGAGATTGCTCCCCATCGTGGCATACCGCAGTCCTTAGCCATGGCACGTGCCGACGAGATGTCGCGCCACGCCCTGCGTTTCTTCATGACCGAGCTGCTTTATAAGACCCTCCGCGAGGAGGAGCCTATGCCGGAACTCTTCGACTATGTTGTCGATGCCATGCACCCCCAGTCACCCATCCCGGCAGCCCAACTGCCCATCACCTTCATGCTCTCCGTTTCGCGTCACATGGGCATAGAACCTTTGGACAACTACAGTCCACGCGAGCCCCTTTTCGACATGCTTGCGGGCCGCTACCAGTACAGCGGCGAGCACACCCTCGACGGCTCCACATCCCTCCTCCTGCACCACTATCTCCAGGCTGTTGACGGCGGCGGCCCCCTTCCCTCCGCCACCCTTGCCCAACGCACGGAACTCATCAACCGCATGCTGGAATACTTCCAGCTGCACCTTGCCGAGTTCCACAACTTCCAGTCGCACGAAATACTCCATTCTGTTTTGCAATAAAATATCATTACAATAATTAAAAAGGTTATCACTATGAAAAAAATCGTCTTTTCCTTGTTGGCGATGTTGGCCTTCCTTCCGGCCTTCAGCCAGTCATGCTACTGGGTGTTCCTCACCGACAAGCAGGGCACCACATTCGACCCTTACACCTATTTTGATGCCAAAGCCATTGAGCGTTACCGTCAGTGTGGCGCCGACCTCTACGATGTGAGCAACTATCCCCTCAACAGCAGCTACGTGTCGCAGATTGACGCCATCGCTACCGAGGAGGTGGGCACCTCCCGTTGGCTCAACGCCGTTGCCGTCATGGCCACGCCGGAACAGATGAGCCGCATCGAGCAGCTGCCTTTCGTCAAAGGCACCCATCTGATTGCCTCCGAGATGCACCCGGCATCATCGTCCGCCCCGTCCGCCCCGTCCGACTTGTCTGACCAGTCTGACTTGTCCGCCAAGCCTACCCCCCTCACCGACCAGCTTGTACGCATGGGTGGCCGTCAGTTTGACGAACTCGGCATCAACGGCAAGGGTGTCCGCATAGCTGTCTTCGACGGCGGTTTCCCCAAAGTCAACACCCACCAAGCCTTCAAGCACCTCTTCGACAACCATCAAATCATCAAGACGTGGAACTTCTGCAACGATAAAGAGGATGTCTACGGCTGGAACAGCCATGGCACTATGACCCTCAGCTGCATAGCCGGCATAGCACCCGACGGGCGGCACTTGGGTCTGGCCACCGGTGCCGAGTTCCTCCTGGCCCGCACCGAGGTGGAACTGGAACCGTTCAAAGAAGAGGTGTGGTGGATGCAAGCAATGGAATGGGCCGATAAGAACGGCGCACAAATCATCAGCAGCTCCCTTGGCTATGGCAAGGAGCGCTACAATGTGCAGGAGATGAACGGCACTTCCTATGTTGCCAAGGCTGCCAACATGGCTGCACGTAAAGGCATGCTGGTCTGCAACTCGGCCGGCAACGAGGCCACCGACAACCATTGGCGCACCATTATCACCCCTGCCGATGCCGATAGCGCCCTCTGTGTGGGTGGCATCGAGGCCAATCTCAAGAATTATAAACATATCTCATTCAGTTCGTTCGGCCCCAGTGCCACGGGCAAACTCAAGCCCAATGTCTCCGCCTTCGGCCATGCCTTGGCCGCCAGCCCCTCCAGCAACACGGCTGTCAATTATGTCGACGGCACATCATTCTCATGCCCCTTGGTGGCCGGTTTTGCAGCCTGCGCCTTGCAGGCCTGCCCGGGCCTCACAGCCATGCAGCTCTTCCATGAAATAGAAAAGTCTGCCGACCTGTATCCCTATTTCGACTATGCCTTTGGTTACGGTGTGCCGCAAGCCGGTTATTTCTGCAACAAGAAACAGAAACCTGCTGCCCGTCCCACTTTCCGCTTTGTGGAAAAGGCCGACTCGGTAGAGTTGCACCTGCTCAGCAGTATCGGGTCGAAAGACCTCAGCCGTCCCCTCTTCTTCAATTGGCAGAACGAGGATGGCACGCTCGATACCTACATCCACATCAATATTGATACGATGGACACAGCCAGTGCCTTCAGTTTCCCCAAGAACCAGCTCTACCGCCGCACCCTCAACGTGTGGTACAACGGCTACACCGCCTCCTTCCGTCTTACCGACAAGCAAAACCAAACTCTTGCCGTCACAGGGTTCGACACCAAGTGCAGTTTCAGCCGTCCCAACTATATTATGCAGGGCAACAACGATATAGTACAGAAAATCATTGGTAACGACCTCACCCTTGTGCAGACATCCCATAAAGGCGGCTGGGATGTCAGCAACATCTATTGGGACTTCTACCTCATGGCAGGAAACATGTTCCGCCTCAGCTCGCAGGAACAGGAATGCAAATTCTTCTCTCCCACCATTCATGTCGGTGTGCGTATGCTCAACCGCTTGGCCAAGGCTTACAGTATTGGTATCGGTCTTGAATATGCCTCCACTCGATTCAACTTCGTCCCCGACAAATCCAACCGCCTCGACAATCTCTTTGCTTTAAGTAACACCCCTGACAAGAAATACTACGTCTTCGACGAGGGCAGCCTCGAACTCTTCCAGCGTGTCTGCTTTGTCGGTGGGGGGATGCTCGGCAAAGGAGTCCACTGGGATCTCGGTGCTTATGTCTCGTACGGCGGGTACCATTATATCCGTGAGGGCAAACTCTACAATCATGCAAAAAGCACCACTTCTTCCATTGCCAATCCGGAATATCAGGATAACTACAAGGTCAACTTCGGCGTTACCACCCGCATTGCCTACGATGCCATTGGCCTTTACTGCCGCTACCGTCTTACGGGTTTGACAACCAACTATAATGCCGACCCCACCAGCCCCACAGCTTTCAAGCTGAACCTCCCGCGCTTTGAGGCCGGTGTGGAATTATGCTTCTAAGCAATTGTCGATCCGTTCCTTGGACCAATCATAAATGCCCGTTCAACGCCCGTTCTATATTGAATCAATATTGAAGGAGCGTTGAACGGGCGTTTTTCAAAGGTCGAAGGGGATGGTTTTCACCGCCTTAAACAACTGCACTCCCCCGGTGGAAGAAAATTCTGGCTGTATCGAATAATATTCGTAGTCTTGCTTTTTGAATCACATAATTTCAAATACATGCGTTTAAGGTTGGAAGAATTCTATAAATAATATTTTGGCTGTTCCAATAATTATTCGTATTTTTGCAATTTGAAATGAGAACGACGGATGATATTCTGACGTTGCTGGGACAGTACAAACCCTATGCTGCTGACCGATACGGTATCAGTAAGATTGGTGTATTTGGCTCAGCGGCTCGTGGCGAACAGATGGAGGAGAGCGATGTCGACATCTATTATGAAGGACGGGCATTAT
>JAEEGL012687646.1_pt1 | contig 10204 bp, 15 predicted proteins | sample 9134231 | NCBI WGS metagenome assembly JAEEGL01 (sample SAMN16246548, study PRJNA631951) | gut metagenome | biome: gut microbiome; feature: rumen; material: fiber-attached | host: Bos | place: Iran: Karaj | collected 2018-10 | reverse complement strand
GTGTGCGGGTCGATTGTTACGTCCTGGACATACACATAATACCCGTACCTTTCCAGGTCGTAATACTTAAGCTTGTGCATCGTCTTGATGCAATGATGCGTCTGCAACCATTTTTCGAAATCCCGACGGGATTCCTCATAGGCCTTGCTACGATAGTCGCTCAGGGCACGGGCGGCGTCGAGAGCGTTGGCAAGTTCGAGGAATGTGTAGATTGATGCCATATTAGCCTTTCTGTTTGTATATGAGTGTGTTTAAACTTTTTCGGACATTGATAAATATACACAATTCACAGCAACATGTCAAGGGGGTCGACCAATCCCGATTCAAAATCTTCTGGATACCTAAGGCGATGGACCCATTCCTTCAAGTTATCGAACCCCATAACGAGCCCGCTAGGAACCTTCGTGTTGTAACCAATGAGTACACAGTACATGTCCTTGCCAGATGCGGACCGCAGGATGGCGTAAACGACGCCCATGTACTCGAACTGGACCATCGGCTTGCCGCCGCTGTCCTTCTCGGTGTACGGGACATCCATCAGGGAAAGGTATTTCTTCAGCTTCTTCATGCCAGTTAAATATACACGATTCTACTGGTTTTGTCAAGACGCTTCGTCGTAAAGGTATTCCAGCGAGCCGTCGTAACCCATTATGGGTATCGTGTTCCTTACATGGGCGGAACGGAGGCTGTAACGGACCTTCATCACCGTGAGCACGGCAGTAAGGGTGGTGGCTACGCCATAATTGAAATAGATTGGATACTGCCACAGCCCCGTCTTCATGTTCGTGTACAGCACGAATATCGCACTGAAAATGTTGCCGCAGAAGGCGAAGACCAGGAACATGCGGCTGATTCCCCCGCAGGACTTGGTACGGTAGCACTTGACTATCTGAGGTGCAAGGTTGATTGCGAAGAAGAACGCCCCGAGGATGCCGGAAAGCCAGCAAAGAGTCTCTATCATAGGTGGTAAAAATCCTTGTTACGATATCAGTTTATAAACTACAAGATAGAAATATCCAAGGAGATTGTAAAGATGGGAACATCTTTTGAAGACATTCTGAACAGGATGCGCAATGCACCGCATAACGGCATTCCGAAGGTTACAAACCCCAAGGTCCCTACAAAGGTGGAACGTGATGCCGCCGCATTTGCCGAAAGGGTGAAGAACAACCCAATCATCCCGACCAGCTCTGGTTCCCAACTGGATGAAATCCTGAAACGCATGAGAGATTCCAGCCATGGCGGAATGGTGTATGCAGACCCTGCGTTTAACGGCAATAACGGACTAAGTCCAGCCGAAGCCGCTGCAACTAACGCCCAATTAGACGCATTTATACAAATGCTAAGAGAGAAGAAGGCTAAACGCAACCAAGAACAGTTAGCTGCGTTGGCTGCACAAACGAATGATACGGAAAATACCACAGAGGAATAATGAATTACGATATAATCCTGTCGTTCACATCTTGGAAAGGAAGGATATATGATACTTCCTTTTTATTCGTATTGCTGTCAATGCTGAAACAAAAGACGACTTTCAAGTATAAAGTCGTACTTGTACTGTCAACAGACGAGTTCAAAAATAAGGAAAAAGATTTGCCACCCAAGATTGTCGAATTGAACGAACTCTGTGATTGGTTTGAAATACTTTGGACCAAGGAGAATACCAAGACATACAAAAAGTATTTCCCAACAAGGAGAGCATATCCTAACGAAAACATCTGTGCATTGGACGACGATTCCCCGTTGCACGCTGATTTTGTAGAAAGATTCTGCAAGTTGCTTAAAGATAACCCTGGCAAAATGATTATCGGCACCAGCCATTTTGCAAACAACAAGTCGGACACGATTCGATGTGTAAGGTTTGGTGCGGCATGTTTCCGACCAGATTCGTTATATGACTTGGATGAACATTTCGGTCGAAAGTATTTTCTCGACCACGATGATGAGTATTTCGCATTGCTGTCAGTTTTAGCAGGAGCACATTCCGTAAGAGTCGATATACATAGATATATCCAAGTTGACAGGTTCCAGCAGAACCATAGGCTAGCAACTGTAGGTCAACTACGGTATAACAATCTTTGGAGTCTATGGGACAAATGCTTTAGGGAACACCCAGAGTTGCGGGATTTGTACAATAAGAACAAGAATATAAAAAACTAAACTCTTCATAAGGAGAACCCCATGGAAACATTTGTAGACATCCTTTTACGCAAGATGAAGACTATGCCTAACGTAGATGTTTCCACTATACAGAGACAACCAGTTCCCTCCACTACTGACAATAACACACAACCTCTCAAAGCTAGGCAAAGACAAATGCCATACTTTTCTTTTGGTAAAGGTAAGGTTTTGAAACCACCAAAGTCCAAAGTACAAGTAAACAATAAGGTAGAGGTTCCTAAAAAAACTGTTTCAGTCAACAAAATATCGAATACTGCACCAAAGGATAACCCAAGCGGTAACGACACTATCGAGCTTTATCAAAAGTTCGTTGACAACATCATAAAGAAGAAAAAAGACAAGCAGAGGAAAGCCATTGCTGAGCATCCTGAATATAACATGGATACAAACCCTTATCCTTCGTTTGGTAAAAAATATGCTGGGGAAAAGGGAGTTATCAGCTTGACTTCATGGAAAGCCAGAATAAATACGGTGTATATCACCTTGGATAGCTTGATTCAACAGTGTCCGGGATTCCATATTGTCCTAGTATTATCTGAAGAAGAGTTCCCTAAGATGTGCAAGGAGCTTCCCGAAAGTTTGATGAATCTCGTCAATAGCGAGAAGATTGAGGTATTATGGGTATATAAAAATTATAAAAGCTTTAAAAAAGTTTTGTTCACGATGGACAAGTATCGTGACGTTCCTATTATTAGTGCCGATGATGATATGATATATGTCTGGAATTATGCAGATGATTTATATAACCATTGGAAACAAACCCCATCAGCCATCATCAGCCATGTAAAATCATTTTACAAGCCAGCAAATCCGTGCGGATGCGCTGCGCTATATCCTCCAGAACAATATAAATTATTTTGGAATGAGTTTACAACTAATACACCAAAAGGATGCCAGGATGATGGGTTCTTTGCGAAAATCTGTCACACAAACAATGTACAAATTATCGGCTTGTATGAGTATTACCCAGGATATTTCCATGACGAAATAAACCCACTCAATGGCGGGTCAATCAATATCCCTCGATGGGTCAAACAACAACGATTTAGCAACCCATCTGATAACTAAATATATTACACAAGGCCCATAGTTTCTATGCAAAACACAGGCTTTCCTGTAATTTGTTTTATTGTTTTCGCTTCATTAAGAGAGGATTCTATAAAGAATTTGTATTGCTCTTTTCTATATTCTGCCGCTTTATATTCACCATATTTTCCCCATTTAATTCTGGCGTCTCTGTTAGGTAAATTAAGTAGAATTAAGTTTTCGTATTCAATGTTATGGGTTTTCAACCATAAACAAGTTTCCTTTCGCCATTTTTCCAACCGACATGAAATCAATGTCTTAATTTTCACTGTTGGCAAAAATTTTGGTTTCGCATTAAGAAGAAAGTTCTTATATTTCTCACCATCATCATTTTCCTCAATAGTTGGGTCCGTGCATAGAACACCGTCTATATCAACACAGCTCTCCATCAAGTATTTTTTATGATGAAACATATTCCATTGAAAAATACGGTCGCCGTCAACAATCTCACAAAAAACATTCACCAAATGTTTACTACTTGACCTTGCATACACCGCTGCATATATAATTTCATAACCAGTAACATGTGCAAGTTTTTCTTTTGTTTTGCGTAACGCAGAACCTGACGATATACTATCATCTATAACCAAAACTTTGTTGGTTTTGCCTTCACGGATATATGTTGTTCTGAATCCGCCTGTATATATTCGCCCATCAACAAACGAATCCAAATCTGTGTATGGTTTATTCATATACAATGCAAGCAAATTTGCTGGGAGCATTCCACTCCGTGGTACTCCGACCACCAAGTCGATGTCCGTAGGAAATTTCCCAATATTCTTGAAGATACAGTTATTTAAGTCAGCGAATGATTTATAAGTTATCATATTTCCTCCAAAGGTTAGCCATTCGTTCGTCTATTGATATGTTGCCACGTTTATAGAGTTCTGCATATTTTTGAGGAAAGTTTTTATTCCAATGCGCAGCAGCACTAACCCGTTTAGCACATTTGTATTTCCACTCTTCATTGCATCGAAACTGATAATGATATAGAATCATATCGGCCTCGCTATTAGTAGGCGTATCCTGCCAGCTATTTTTTACTTGCTTTCCATCAATCGTATGCCCAGGTAGATATTTCCCGTTAACCAAAGGGTCATGGGTAGAATGCCCAATTCTATCAGACCATTCATATTTACATGTTGTCAACACAAATGACTTAACAGGACGATTCCCTACTTGCCATATTTCACTTGCTTTATCGGACCAACCAGTGGCATTCAATATAATATGGTCATCAAGCCTATTTTCCGTATATTTAGTCGGGAACATATTCCTCCACCCAACTGCTATTTTATTCCAATCTTTATGTATAGTGTTAACCTCTAGTAAGCAGTCTGTAATGTTATTATCATACTTATCAGATACATAAAGAAATTCATCATCGTCAATCGGCAACACCCACCAAGCCTTGCTTTCATCATTTATGTATCTGTTATAAAGAGCATATTGGTTAGGCCATCCCTTAACCAATTCATAACTGACTCGCTCGCAATAACTGTCGCAAACAGTCTTTATATCTACGGAGGATTCATTATCAAAAATATGTGCGTGGTCAAATCCGATTATATCCAAATGCCAATGAAGCCAGTCTTTAAAGTCCTGAAGATTATATGATTTCGTCAATAAGACGACCTCATTAAAATAAATCTTACTTACCATAATTAAACAACCTCTCGTATTTTTCTTTTATCTTTGGAAAAGCGTCTAAAACATTGGCCAGCCAGTTATCCCTTTTCTCCAATCCATTAGCTTCAACCTTATGTGTCACTGAGCATAGTCCTTTCCACATATCGACCTTAGTATGGTTAATTTCTGTTCCCCAACCAAATTTCAACCAAATGATGGGTACATCAAAATATACTAACCAAGGTGTTATCCAACTTTCATCACATATAGGAGTACATCTATCTCTAATGTCAAGATTGCCCGCTGCATATACAGCCTTTGGCATTACCTTGAAAGGAAACATTGAATTACCATTTATCCTTCCTTTGTTGACATAAGGACCACCTACGGGTGTCTCAGGATAAAGCATATGCTTTCCACGATATGAATGCAACGAGGCAACATTGTATGATATAACAGCATCTGGGTGCTTCCGATGGGTGCTCATGACCGTTTCTATCAAGTTATTCGCATAATAAGTATCATCATCTATGATGAAAATGCAGTCATTCTCTTTTGCGATATTAAAATATTCATGCCTTTTATGGCAGTACGTATTCTTTGGAAGCCAGTGTAAGAATACCTCTGGAAGTTCTTCAACCATCAGTTGCAAATCTTCTGGCAAATCATTCTCTCGATTAGGAAACTCAGGCTCAGCCAGCCAAAGATGTATCTCGTCAGGTTTCATGGTCTGGGTTTCCAGCAAAAAATACAATGCTTTTGCAACATTACCGATTCGTTTCGGATAGCTTGTCATGCTGACAATGATTCTCTCGTTCTCGCTCATAAACTACTCCTTTTCCACTGTAGTTTATATCATTAGAACATCAATCCGAACCACCAAGGAGGCAAAGTCTAGTTCTCCTTGTTCATTGTATCTGAAGTCACCTGAGTAGATATTCATGCTGTGAAAAGGACTCATCTGAAATTTTACATATATACTTCAAAAACCCTTCACTATCAACAATATGGTGTTCCTCAACGAAGTGAGCGAAGTAATGTTCATCCCGTCTAGTAATGAGTATTAGCAAGAATCTATCGCAAATTTCTTTATCATTTTTAAATGAATCCCTACAACCAAATCGTTGAACTCTACAGCGTACCCAAGTTAACCAGGCCCGATGTTTTACCCACGGCATTAAATACAACCACTTATCCGATGTTGCCACGGTCAATATAAGACCTAAAATTGCTAACACGATTCCCAGCATCTCCATATTTCCTCCAATAAAAGTAATAAAACTCACCTCAATAGTTCCGCCTTTGTTATCCCCATGTCTTCCATCACCTGTAAAGACTGGGTTAGTGTCTTTCTGGCAAATTCGACCAGTTCTTCACGGGACACCTTAATCCTGTTGGCAAGTATCGTCTCGACAGTCAGTTCATCCTCGGCATTCTTTTTGAATATCCACCATGGAGTCTCGGCTTCCGAGGTTATTACGGTATGGTTCTGGCTCCTAACAAAGGACACCTTTTTAAGAATCAATTTCACTGCTGTCTCGCCGACAACTTCTGTAATTGACTGTATTTGTGCGAACGCATCGGATTCTTGCCCATCCCAGTCATCCCTATCGACGTACGGACGAATATACGTCTCCTCCAATGCCGCAACCAAGTCGGGTCTTTCCCTGTACACTTCCTTTTCTTCTTTTTCTTCCTTTTCTTCCATACATGCCTCCTTAAAGCATTTTCTTGACCTTGGCAAGCAGCTTCGGGTCGGATTTCAGTTTTTCCATGATGTCGTCAATGCTTGAATCCTTTTGTTTCTTGACGGCTTTCCTTGTCGGCTTGGGTTTCGGCTTCGGTTCGTCCATAAGCTTTGCTACCTCGTCGAACTTGCCTAGATGGGTCAGCCACCGCTTGATTACATAGAACTCATGCGTGTTCTCATTCCTTTCGACCCAGGCCTTCTTCGCATCGTCCTTTCCAATTAATTCGTAACCTTTCCTGTCCAATGCGGCGACATACTCCTGAGCGAAGTTCTCGCCGATGGTCTTATGTGTACCCCAAGCCCTTTCCTGCATAGGGCATCCTTTCGGCATTCCATACCGTTTCTCGCCAACAGTCAGGTCCTCGAAAGTCAGCTTTCCGTGTACATGCTTCTCGCAATACACTTTATCCACGTCGTCAACCACTTTACCGTCCTTGAACCCTACTCCGATATACCAGTCAAGCTTGAAGTGGTCTATTTCAAACTCTTTTGCAAAGGTAAAATCTACGTTCGGAACACGGTCTTCAACACGGATTCCATTGGCACAGTAATAAACGTCATAGAACACGGTGTCACCTATTTCGATGGGTTCACCGAGTCCGTCAAGGATGTCGCCATCAACCACGTCCGTCCCGTGTTCTTCACCAGCAAAGGAAAGGTTCTCCTCGGCCATTTCATCCCAGTAGGAGACATGCTTGTGGTCACATTCCCTGCACACATAGGACACCTTCTGGCCATCTTTGTCTATCATGAGGGTTCGCTGACGGATGGTGACTTCTTCGGTTTCACCTGATGTCGGGTCCTTGTAGATAACCCTGTCGCCAAGCCTGAACTTGAACTCTTGCTTGAAGTGCATGGTTGCTAACCCTTCTGTTGTATCTGCTTGATTATGAACTTGATGGCACCGATGAACTTGTGGGTGTCCGTCGTTTCATGGCAATCACCCCGGTTGTAGGAGATGCCTTCCTTTTCCGTGTTCGTATGCTTCGTGAAGTCATCCCAGTAGGTCATCCTCGGGTTATGGCCTCCGTTGATACACAGCATGCAATACTTGAAGACGAGCTCGTCATTGTAGTAATAGCCGACGCAATGGTTAACTTCCGGGCCAAGGGGACGCTGTTCAAATTCGATTCCAGATTCTCCGATAAGCTCGTCGATAGATTTCTTCATTGCGAAATACAGGGGGCTTGGGGGCAATTTGTTCAAGTACTCGTCATTACGCACGGCCTTGTCAAATTCCACAAGTATCTCTGGATGTACCAGAGACAGCCATCCTTCCAATTCGGTCATAACATACCTCCATTACTATTTTGCTGTTTTTCTCCTGTAACATGTGCATGCGTTGTCCATGACGGTGTACATGTACTCGAAGAGGGATTTAAGGTGCTTGACGCCTTCGTCGGAGTAGAACACGCTGGTTTGCCAATAAACACATAAGCGAGGATGCTTAGTGGCCTTACGGAGGATGTCTACCGCATATACCATGCAGTCATAGTCTACTGGCTTGCCTTTCCCGAAAGTTCTATCCGTGAAGGGAGGGGTCAGGTCGTCATTGCCGTAGAAGTATTCCCGTGCGACTTCACGGACAGCGATGTTGCTTGAATATTCGTCGATTTCGGCGCCAGATTCGAGACATTCGGCAAGCGGGGAGAAACTGTCTATGATGAGTAGGAACTTCTGTTCCTTTTTCTTCTCGATTGCTTTCGCCTCGTTTTCGTATATGCGTCCAAGGCCAGACTGGGCTTCGTCGATGAGCTTGTTCATCGTCTGTTTGTCAGCTCTCACGACAAGCTGGTCAATATAGCGACAGACATCTTCGTATGTAAGTTCTTCTTTCATTTTTAGTCCTCAAACCTTTTCAGGAGCTCGTCAATATCCTTAGAATATTTCCTGAACATCAGGAAAGGCACAGGAATCCATAAAAACTGCATCGGAAGGAATATCAGCATGGACATCTGCTTGCTAAGAATCCTAGTAGTTTCGGTAACCCCTCCGATAATCGTCGGCAGCAGTAGGATTATACAGAATAATACGACTTTAAGCCACAGTAACATGATTTTCATAATCAAGCATCTTCATTGACGACCAGACGGGCCACATTGTTCCAAACTTCCTTCTCTTTGAGGAAGTCAATAAGTTTTACCACATCGTCAGGAGTCAACTCCTTGTTGATGATATGGGTATTCAGGCAGGTAGAAATATCGGAAGAGTCCATCAGCCTGTCAGCAAGTTCCTTGCTCAACTGCTTCAGGTTGACTTCGCAGTAATAGCTCCGCCAGACGGAACCCTTATAGATAATCTTGGTCTTCATCTTGTTCCAACCACCTTTTTCCACATGTTGTAGAACACGTTCGGGCCCTTGGGCGTCGAAGCGATGACCACCTTTTCCTTCTTTTTCTTGCTATCCAGAATATAGGGCAATGGCCTTCCGCATTCCGGGCAGTTGTGTACGAAGATTGATTCGACCGTGATGTACTTCCCGTTCTCGTCCACTCGGTTAACCTCGATGCGGCGCTGCTTGGGGTAGAAGTAGCAGGCGTACTTTGTCTTGTCGTCTCCGACCGGGACGCTATCGATTAGAGTATTGAAGTTGTCCAGCGGGACACACTTTTCGCCGAACATCTTCCATAATTTCTTTTCGTTGCAGTATGCACATCCAGTGAAGTTGCGGGCGACGAACGCAAGCAACGTGTGCTTCATTCTGTAGTAAAATACAGGCATTCTCATAATATACCTCGTTTGACAATATAGCACAAAAACCCGTTTCTGTCAAGGGGAATCTGGAAAATATACTTTAATTATGCTTCGGCCAGTCGGCAATCCCGTCTACTGGTTAACACACGGGGTACAATATGAGTAAATCATTCCTTAATTGCAAGGACAACATTTTCGACCTTGCCAAATTCACCTATGTCCAAAACTGCAACGGGACAGAACGCATGTCCACGAGGGGTTACCAACGGAAGGTTCTAACCCTAATGCAGCTCCCGCCAATCTGCGGCAACAAGACGAACCTGATTCTGAAACAGCCGAGACAGTCCGGCTCCACGCTTGAAGCAACGCTGTTCATCATGCACAAGCTGCTGTTCGAGCCGAGCGCTTCAATCGCAGTGGTTTCAACCAAGATGGAACGCTCGTGCGAACTTCTGGGCAAGATAGACTTCTCGCTAAAGAACCTGCCGAAGGAATGGGCCAAGGATGGTGTTTTCATCAGGTCCACGAAACACATGATTTGGAACAACAGCAACAACTCGGCAATCTCTGCACAGACTTACAGCACCATCAGCAGACAGGATGCGCCGATGTTCAAGTACCTGTTCCTTGACGACTTTGCGTTCGCAAAGGACGAGTATCAGGAAAAGATGGTCAACCTCATTTTCCCGACCATTGTCAACCGAAAGGACACGAAGATAATCATATCGTCCGCTACCAACGGGACCGAGAACAGCTTCTACAAGCTCTGTGTAGAGGCTATGGGTGCCAAGTCGTCGTTCCTGATGGTTGAAATCCCGTGGTGGGATGTCTACAACTTCAATGTCAAGGAAATGAAAAAACGGG
>JAEEGL012443098.1_pt1 | contig 10204 bp, 8 predicted proteins | sample 9134231 | NCBI WGS metagenome assembly JAEEGL01 (sample SAMN16246548, study PRJNA631951) | gut metagenome | biome: gut microbiome; feature: rumen; material: fiber-attached | host: Bos | place: Iran: Karaj | collected 2018-10 | reverse complement strand
TGTGATCTGAAGGATCTCACGCTTTGAAAGGTTTGAATATGTACCGTCCTGAGTCAGCTTGTCGATAGTGGCCATCTTCTTCACAGCCTTGCGGATTGTGGGGAAGTTTGTGAGCATACCACCGGGCCAGCTCTCAATAACGTAAGGCATACCAACGGTTGAAACCTTCTGGGCAACAAGCTCCTTGAGCTGTTTCTTGGTACCTACGAAAAGGATCTTCTTTCCGTCACGGGCCATCTTCTTGAGAACCTCAGCAGCCTGATCAATGGCTGATACTGTCTGGTTCAGATCGATGATATGGATGCCATTGCGCTCCATGAAGATATAAGGAGCCATAGCGGGATTCCATTTGCGGCGCAGGTGGCCGAAGTGGCAACCAGCTTCGAGAAGCTGTTCAAAATTTGTTCTTGACATAAATTGTTTTGATAGTTTGTTTACATTCTTTTTAAATCAACCGTCGGGTAGCTGTCCCTTATGCGGCAGATCCCGACAGTTTAGATACTAAACACAGATCCCGTAGGCCTGCATATATAAATAATGTACAGGCATGGGAATATATCCAGAGCTTAACGCTTGCTGAACTGGAATCTGCGACGTGCCTTGGGCTGACCGGGCTTCTTACGCTCAACAGAACGTGAGTCACGGGTCAGGAAGCCCTCTGAACGAAGAGTCTTCTTGTCATCAGGATTGATCTTGACAAGAGCGCGGGCGATAGCCAGACGCAGTGCGTTTGCCTGACCGTTGTAACCGCCACCGTCCAGATTTACCTTGATATCATACTTCTCAGCAACCTCAAGTTTCTTAAGAGGCTGGAGAACTACGTACTGAAGCAGTGATGACGGGAAGTATACTGCCAAGTCTCTCTTGTTAATGGTAATCTTACCAGTTCCTTCAGTAACGAAGACACGTGCTACGGCGCTTTTTCTGCGACCTATTGCGTTGATTACTTCCATTCTCTTTAAAATTAGCTAAGTGAATTGATATCTATTGCCTTGGGCTGCTGTGCCTCATGCTTGTGCTCTGTACCTGCATAAACATAGAGGTTACCGATGAGCTTGTCACCGAGTTTTGTCTTGGGCAGCATTCCCTTAACAACTTTAGTCATAAGTCTCTCAGCGCCGTTGGGTTTAGCCATCAGCTGGGCGGGAGTCATCTCGCGCTGACCACCGGGATAACCGGTATAACGCAGATATACTCTGTCAGTCCACTTCTTACCAGTCAGGACAATCTTATCGGCATTAAGAACGATAACATTGTCACCGCAGTCAACGTGCGGAGTGAAATTTGTCTTATACTTACCGCGCAGCAGCTTGGCAACCTTCACGGCGAAGCGGCCCAGAACCTGGTCCTTGGCATCAACCACGACCCATTCCTTATTAGCGGTAGCCTTGTTGGCCGAAACAGTCTTGTAACTTAAAGTATCCATTCTAAACTTTAAATCAATAATTAAACATTCATTACTCTACGCAACCTCTCCGTCTCCCGACGTCATGGAAACTCCCTAAACGCTTGCGCTCAGCGGTTACGCTATACCGCAGAACCCGCACTCGGGGGTTTAACACGTTAATAACTAACCTTTTATGCAAAGGTTGATAATAATCGGCTCGCAAAATTACACTTTTTCAGTGAAATAGCGCACATATCAATGGAGTTTTTTTTAATCGAATCAGATCACCACAACATCAGAACGCTCAGCCCCCCACCTTAGGGAATCAGAACGAACGTACAGCCATTTCCCTCCCCAAGGTGCACGGAAAATACGCTTTCCCGCGGGTTTCCCCCTTACCTTAGGGAGCTGTAGCGCACGTAGAGCCATTTTCATCCCCAAGGTGCGGGGCACGATCCCACTTATCGTTTTCTTATTGAAAGTAATTAAGAATCGGAACAATCTGCCCCCTTCATAATTAGTAAATAGAATTTGTTGGTGCTTGATTGTCTGGAATCAATCCACTAAATTTGAAGAAAAAAGGATATGGAACAGCCCAAGATAGAAAGAATGCTCCACTTCATTACATTGTTGGCCGACAAAAAAGGTTATACGATTGATGAGATTGCTCAAAGACTGGAAATATCACGCCGAAGTGCGTACCGGTACATTGACACATTCAAGGATGCGCGTTTTATTATTGACAATGAAAACGGACGATACCGGCTGGCGACCAACAAGGGTAGCATGAAAGAATTAGCTGACACCATCTGGTTTACTGACGAAGAGGCTTACTTAATCAAACGTCTGATTGATGAATTGGACAATTCAAACGGTATGAAAGCCGGGCTAATGAGAAAACTCGCTGCGATATCAAGTATGACTAATCTTGGAGACTACACTCAAAACAAATCAATCTCGGCCAATATCAACAGCCTGGCCTCAGCCATAAGGGAACAAAAACAAATACTGATCAAGAATTACTCATCGGCCCATTCTGGCACTCGGAATGATCACACTGTGGAACCCTTTGAATTTACGACCAATATGATTGATGTATGGGCATTTGATATTAAGGACAGAAAAAACAAAAGGTTCAAAATTGCAAGAATTGAGAGCATACAGGCACAAAATAATAACTGGCAGTACAAATCACTGCATAAATCCGAGCCTATAGACGATTTCAGAACTCACGGGAACGAGACATATCATATAAAGTTGAAAATAGACCGTATGGCAAAGGACCTTCTGACAGAAGAATACCCTCTATCAGAAAGGCATATCACAATAATCGATGATAGCCATTGGTCGTATGAGGCCGATATCCACAAGATTGAAGGAGCAGGGAGATTTGTTATAGGCCTCTATCCACACATTACCATATTGGATGGCAAGGAATTAAATGATTATGTAGAGGATTTAGCAAAAAATATACTGACTGTTTAAATTTAATTTGGTTTGTGACAGAAATTGACACAAACGTATTATATTTTTGCAAATAAAGCCGAAAGTTCATTATATGGATATAATACTACAAGACAAACAGCTTTTCTCTGACATCTGTCAGATAATAGATAAGGCCAGAATACAGGTCGCAGTCAAGGCAAACGCAGAAATTACACTGATGTATTGGCATATTGGTCATCGTATTAATACCGATGTGCTCGGGAATCAAAGGGCTGAATATGGAAAACAAATTGTGTCGACACTATCTACACAATTGCAAGAGCGATTTCAGACTTCACAATTTTCACTTCGTAGTCTTCGAAGAATGATGCAGTTTGCAGAAGAATTCCCCAATTTAGAGATTGTGACACCACTGGTGACACATTTGTCATGGACTCACTTTCTTATAGTATTACCAATAAAAGATTCTATAGCCCGAGAGTTCTACTTAACCATGGCAGCCAACGCAAATTGGAGCAAACGAGAATTGGAAAAACAAATTGACGGAATGCTATTTGAACGCACCACTATTGCCGGTAAGGACAACGAACAAATAAAGAAGGAATTGGCGGCATTAAGGAACAACGATGTCATGTCACCTGATTTGGTGTTCAAGAACCCTTATTTTTTGGACTTCACCGGTTTGAAAAACTACTATAGCGAACGTGATTTAGAAGACATGCTTATTACTGGCTTGCAGCAGTTCATCATGGAGCTTGGCAACGGCTTCACATTCGTTGACCGGCAAAAACGTATTATTATAGATGGTGAAGATTTCTATCTTGATTTGCTCTTTTATCATCGGAAACTGCATCGACTGATTGCCATAGAGTTGAAAAAAGGGAAATTCAAAGCCTCATACAAAGGACAGATGGAACTATACCTGCGTTGGCTTGACAAATATGAACGCCAGCCTGACGAAGAAGCTCCTCTTGGTCTTCTACTCTGTTCCGAAGGCAGCGAGGAACAAATTGAGCTTCTTCAACTTGACAAAGCAGGAATCCAAGTGGCTCAATACTACACAGAATTACCACCCAAACATCTGCTGATTGAACAACTGCAAAAGCAATTATCAATAGCAAAACAAAGATTGGATAATCAGATTGAATCAAAAAACTGAATATATTATGAAAGAATTCACGAACTTATATCCAGTAAGCAAGACCTTACGCTTTGAACTTCAGCCAACAGGGAGGACAAAGGAGAATATAGAAATAAACGGAATTCTTCAACGTGATGAGAAACGCGCTGAGGATTACAAGACTGTAAAAGGATTCATAGATGAGTACCACAAACAGTTCATCAAAGACCGTTTGTGGAGTTTCAAATTACCTCTAGATAGCGAAGGACACCTCAACTCGTTAGAAGAATATCAGGCACTATACGAATTACCAAAACGTGACGAAGCACAGGAAGCAGAATTTACTGAAGTAAAGGATAATCTGCGTACAATCATTGCCAAACGATTGACGGAAGGTAATTCGGCTTACGATCGTATTTTCAAGAAAGAACTCATTCGTGAGGACTTAATAGATTTCCTTGAGAATGAAGAGGATAAGGATATCGTCAGACAGTTTGCAGACTTTACTACCTATTTCTCTGGATTCCATGAGAATAGGCGTAATATGTATGTAGCTGAAGAAAAGTCAACTGCAATTGCTTATAGGCTCATACACCAAAACCTACCCAAGTTTATGGACAACATAAAGGCTTTTGCCAAGATTGCAGAGACTCCTGTTGCTGAGCATTTTGCAGACATTTATGAGGGTTGGAAAGAATATCTGAACGTTGAAAGCCTTGAAGAAATCTTCCGTCTGGATTACTTTTCTGTCACCCTGACTCAGCCACATATTGAAGTGTACAACTATATCATTGGTAAAAAGATTCTGGAAGATGGCACAGAAATCAAGGGTATCAATGAATATGTGAACCTCTACAACCAGCAGCAAAAGGACAAAACTAAGCGTCTGCCGTTCCTGGTACCACTCTATAAGCAGATTCTTAGTGATCGTGAGAAGTTATCATGGTTATCTGAGGAATTCGATTCTGATGAGAAAATGCTGGCTGCTATCAACGAATCATACAACCATCTACATAACTTGTTGATGGGTGATGAGAACGAATCCTTACGTTCTCTTCTCCTGCATATTAAGGACTTCAACCTCTCTCAAATCAATATTACAAATGATATTTCGTTGACTGACATTTCGCAGCATCTTTTCGGCCGGTATGATGTCTTTACCAATGGAATAAAAGATGAATTGAGGGTTATCACTCCAAGAAAGAAGAAGGAAAGCGATGAGGATTTCGAGGATAGGATTTCCAAAATATTCAAGACTCAGAAAAGTTTTAGCATTGACTTCTTAGACAAGCTTCCTCACCCTGTGATGGATGACGGAAAAACTCGAACCATTGAAGATTACTTCATGACTTTAGGTGCTGTCAACACGGAGACAATTCAAAAAGTAAACATCTTTGCCGAGATAGAAAACGCTTACGAAGATGTACGAGCCATCTTACAAATGAAAGATACTAGCGACACTTTGTCTCAGAACAAATCTGCTGTGGCCAAGATAAAGGCGCTGCTTGATGCACTCAAAGACATTCAGCGTTTTATCAAGCCTCTGCTTGGTAGTAGTGAAGAGAACGAGAAGGATGAGCTGTTCTATGGTAGTTTCCAAATGATATGGGACGAGCTGGATACTGTTACACCCTTATATAATAAAGTCAGGAACTGGCTGACTCGCAAGCCTTTCAGTACGGAGAAGATTAAACTGAACTTTGACAATTCACAGTTACTTGGTGGATGGGATGTCAACAAAGAACCGGATTGTACTGGAGTCATTCTGCATAAAGATGGTTTTTACTATCTTGGCATTATGGACAAGAAATCCAATCGCATCTTTGAGGCAGACGTAACCCCAACAGATGGCGATTGCTACGATAAGGTTGATTATAAGTTGCTGCCTGGTGCCAACAAGATGCTTCCTAAGGTATTCTTCTCAAAATCTCGAATTGATGAATTTGCACCATCAGAGGCCATTGTTTCCAGTTACAAGCGAGGAACGCACAAGAAGGGTGCAGACTTCAATCTGGCGGAATGTCATAGACTGATTGACTTCTTTAAGCAATCTATCAATAAGCATGAAGATTGGAGCAAATTCAATTTCCATTTCTCTGATACAAAGTGCTATGAGGATATCAGCGGGTTTTATCGCGAAGTGGAACAGCAGGGCTATATGCTTTCATCTCATCCTGTATCATCTTCTTATATCAACCAACTGGTTGATGAAGGCAAACTCTATCTCTTCCGTATCTGGAACAAAGATTTCTCTGAGTTCAGTAAGGGTACACCCAACTTGCATACCCTATATTGGAAGATGCTCTTCGATGAGCGCAATCTTGCTGATGTTGCATATAAGCTGAATGGTCAGGCTGAAGTATTCTATCGCAAAGCGAGCATCAAGCCTGAGAATCGCATTATTCATAAGGCAAACCAGCCAATTGCCAACAAGAACGAACTCAACGAGAAGCGTGCCAGCACTTTCGAATACGACATCATTAAGAATAAACGCTACACCGTTGACAAGTTCCAGCTCCATGTTCCCATTACCATCAATTTCAAGGCAGCAGGACAAACCAATATTAATCCGATAGTCCAAGATACTATTCGACGTGGTGGTTTCACGCATATTATAGGAATTGACCGAGGTGAGCGTCATTTGCTCTATCTCTCGCTGATTGACTTACGGGGAAATATAGTCAAGCAAATGACCCTCAACGAAATCATCAATGAATATAAAGGCCAAACCTACAAAACCAACTACCACGATTTGTTAGCTAAGCGTGAGGGGAATCGCACTGAAGCCCGTCGCAGTTGGGACACCATAGAGACAATAAAAGAGCTGAAAGAGGGCTATCTAAGCCAAGTGGTTCATATCATTTCAAAGATGATGGTAGAATACAATGCCATTGTTGTACTCGAAGACCTTAACACCGGCTTTATGCGTGGACGTCAGAAGATTGAGCGGCAGGTTTATGAGAAGTTTGAAAAGATGCTCATAGAGAAACTGAATTGCTACATAAACAAGCATGCCGAGCCATCTGAAGAGACCGGATTGCTGCATCCGCTACAGCTCACGTGCGATGCCCAGAAATGGAAAAGATCACACCAATGTGGATGTCTGTTCTATATTCCTGCATGGAATACCAGTAAGATAGACCCAGTAACAGGTTTCGTAAATCTGTTAGACACCCGTTACGACACGCGAGAGAAAGCCCGTTTGTTCTTCTCGAAGTTCCAACGTATCAACTTCAATGCAGAGAAAGGCTGGTTTGAATTTGCATTCGACTACAATGACTTCACTACCAAAGCAGAAGGTACTCGCACTCAGTGGACGTTATGTACCTTTGGCGAACGAATCCGCACATTCCGCAATCCTCAGAATAATCACCAGTGGGATGATGAGCGAATTGTGCTGACAAATGAGTTTAAACAACTCTTTGACATTTACGACATTGACATAACAGGCAATCTGAAAGAGGCCATTTCTGCACAGTCAGATGCCCAATTCTTCAAGGAATTGCTGAGTCTGATGAAGTTGTTGCTTCAGATGCGTAATAGCGTAACAAACTCTGAAGAAGACTACCTGCTGTCGCCTGTTACTGATGAAAACGGTCACTTCTTTGATAGTCGTGAAGGCATAAGCAGTTTGCCTATAGATGCAGATGCTAATGGCGCCTATAACATAGCCCGTAAAGGTTTGTGGGTAATTCGTAAGATTCAAGAAACACAAGAGGACGAAAAGCTATCATTGAATATTACCAACAAGGAATGGCTCCAGTTTGCACAAGCGAAACCCTATCTCAACTATTAATGGAAGAAGACTATATCCCCATTTCCACTCTGAATGACTTCATCTTTTGTCCGTACTCCATATACCTTCATAATATCTATATGGAGACGGATGAGATTATATATCATGCTAAGCCCCAAATAAGAGGAAAAATCGAGCATTCATCAGTTGACAATAAAACTGCAAGCAACAGAAAAGACGATATAGTTTGTTTACCTGTTTATTCAGAAAGATTCAAACTAATGGGGAAAATCGATGTTTATAAAAAAGATACACATCATTTAATAGAAAGAAAGTATCAACTGAAACAAATATTCAGAGGGCAGATATATCAACTATGGGCACAAAAGTATTGTCTTGAAGAAATGGGATACCAAGTTGACCGATTGTCTTTTTATGAGATATCAACCAATAAAATGATATCGGTCAATCTGCCATCCGACATGGAGGAACAGGAATTTGTATCTTTCATAGAACGTTACCATTCTTTTGACCCCTCTGATAAACTGGAAGAGATAAACACAAGCAAATGCACACATTGCATATACAATAATCTTTGCGACAAAACCACAGTAGACAATGTTTACTAAAAAGGACATTGAAATTAAAACCATTTTTGTTATCAATTGCATATCAGACAGGAATATGCGAGTAAGCAATGGAGAATTGTTACTGGAAGAAACTGATAAATCCGGCAACATAAAGACTCTGACAAAAATGCCCTTCCAAAAGATACTGGCATTATTTGTCATCGGCAATATCAGCATTACAACGCCGTTGATAGAGAAATGTAAAAAGTTCAACGTTGCCCTGATTGTAATGAAATACAGTTTAAGGCCTGTTTTCTTTTGGTCTGATTCTGCCGAAGCCAACTACATACTGCGCAAGAAACAGCATCTCATGGACAAGAATGATATAAGTATAGCAAAAGTTATCGTTAAGAACAAAATAACCAATCAAATACAATTATTGAAAAATACCCGAAAAAAGGATCCTATCACTACAACTGCCTTGAACGTGTGCGATAAATGCCTTTTAATGATAGATATTACTAATAACTGTAATGAACTAATGGGTGTTGAAGGATTGGCATCGAGAAACTTCTTCATGGCCTATTACCAAGATTTAGATTGGGTCGTTCGTAGGCCACGAGGCAAATGTGATGAAATCAATGTGACCCTTGACATTGGATATACCATTCTATTCAATTTCGTTGAAAGCTTTGTTAGAATGTTTGGATTCGACATATATATCGGGGTATTCCACAAACTATGGTTTAAGAGGAAGTCACTTATATGTGATATAATGGAACCATTCCGATGCATTATAGATAAAACCGTCAGAATAGCATTCAACAGAAATCAATTCAATAAAAAAGATTTCATGGTAGTCAAAGGAGAATATGTTCTTAAACATGAATGCTCCGCAGAATACTACAAATTGTTTTTCAACGCATTAATACCACACAAAAATGACATATTTTGCTACATCCATGACTATTACCGCTCTTTTATGCGCTCAAGCGCACCCGACACTTATCCTTCATTCTTAATTTGAGACGAGATGTTAATTGTAAGCTATGACATCAAGAATGATAAAATTCGCAATAAGTTTTCAAAGTTACTGCAGAAACAAGGCGCAATAAGACTCCAGTTTTCTGTCTACGAAGTAATAAATACACAAAGGGTGTTTGACAATCTATCAATTCTTATTGAGGATTTTGCGACACATTATCTAACAGGTGCAGATAGTGTTGTCGTTTTTGATGTCAATTACGTGAGATTAAAAAAATACGGAAACGCCATACATAGAGATCAAGATATTGTTTTTCTATAACAAACCTAAGTCTTTACGTATCATGTCCCTAGGCAGAAGATCCTGATTTTGAGAGCATTAACTACACCTTCTAAATTAGGTGGGTAAAATCAGTCATGAATAACTCTCCCGGAAGATATTATATTTCAATCTTTTTCATATCTTTGAGTAAACAATAGGGCCTGAATAGGACTCAAAATTTCTACTATTGTAGATAACGGATTCTTCACCAACATAGATATCCTGGCCTGAATAGGACTCAAAATTTCTACTATTGTAGATGATATAACGGTATTACCCTTTCCGTTAAGCCTGAATAGGACTCAAAATTTCTACTATTGTAGATTTTATTGTCGGCATTGTAGGTGTATGTGCCTGAATAGGACTCAAAATTTCTACTATTGTAGATCCAATTTGCAGATTGATTGCTGGGGTGTGCCTGAATAGGACTCAAAATTTCTACTATTGTAGATACAACAAACCGGCAGAACCACAGCTCCGGCCTGAATAGGACTCAAAATTTCTACTATTGTAGATTGATTTTGTGGTTAATGTATGCGGTTAATAGCCTGAATAGGACTCAAAATTTCTACTATTGTAGATTCCGCATCGTCTCATAGCGTAGCTCTACGCCTGAATAGGACTCAAAATTTCTACTATT
>JAEEGL012071486.1_pt1 | contig 10204 bp, 11 predicted proteins | sample 9134231 | NCBI WGS metagenome assembly JAEEGL01 (sample SAMN16246548, study PRJNA631951) | gut metagenome | biome: gut microbiome; feature: rumen; material: fiber-attached | host: Bos | place: Iran: Karaj | collected 2018-10 | reverse complement strand
TTCTTTTACAATAATGTATTCTGTACCTTCAAACTTAATTTCGGTTCCAGAATATTTACTTACAATAACATTATCTCCTTTTTTTACAGAGATAGGGTTTAGCTTTCCATCAACTAATTCTCCAGGTCCTACTTCAATTACCTCTGCTACTTGAGGTTTTTCTTGAGAAGAAGCAGCAAGTATAATTCCACTTCCAGTTGTTTCTTCTTTCTCTTTCATTTTTATTAAAACATTGTTACCTAATGGTTTAATCATTTAAATTACCTCCTTTGTTTTTAGCACTCATCACATTTGACTGCTAATATAATTTATACCCATATTAAAAAAAAGTCAATACTTTTTAAAAAAAATAATAAACAATCAATAAAAAATATATGCCAAAACATTGATAAATATTCTAATTTTAAAAATTGACAAATTCAATCAATTATTCTAAAATAAAAAAGAACTTTGGAAAGGTATCGAAGTGGTCATAACGAGGCTGACTCGAAATCAGTTCGCTGGTGAAAGCTGGCACGTGGGTTCGAATCCCACCCTTTCCGCCAAAAAAAACGGAGAATAATTATGGAAAAAAAGAAATTTAAAAATGGAATGTATGGTGGCAAATTTATGCCTTTTCATAAAGGACATTTATATTGTGTAGAAACGGCAGCTGCAATGTGCGAAACTTTATATGTTATATTGTTTCATGGAGGAGCACAAGAATTAAAAATACTAAAGGATAGACCAAATGAGGAATTTTTAAAATTTGAAGATAGAATAAAACATACTAAAGAGGCTTGCAAACATATTAAAAATGTTATTGTAACTGATATTGATGTTACAAAGTGTAAGAAAAAGGATAATTCTCAAGACTGGGATAAGGAAACAAAATTGGTACTTAGTGCATGTGGCAAAATAGATGCTGTATTTGGTAGTGAAGAGGAATATTCAGATTATTATAAAAGAGCATATCCAGAAGCGAAATATGTAAAAATAGATGTAGAGAGAAAAAAGGTTCCAATTAGTGCAACAATGATAAGAGCAATGGATGAAGAAGAAAGAAATAAATGGATAGTATAGAATTTAGGTTGATATTTATATCAACCTTTTTTATATAATATTATCAAAATTTCTTTTTGAATAAGTAATACATCTTATTTCCATAGTATTATTTTTTACAATATAAAATATTGTGTAGTTTTTAACATAGATCCTATAGTAAGTATTTTTTCTTTTTATTGTAGATTTGTATTTTTCAAAGCTTTGAGGATTTAAACTTCTTTTTTCTATTTCTTTAGTTACTTCTTTATATAGACTATCTGCGGCAATTTTATTATTTAAATTAGTTTTAAGATAATTTATAACTTGTCCAAATTGGTTAATAAAATTTTTTGAGTAAATTATTGTATATTTATTATTCGCCATCAATCATCCTCCTCATAATCTTTTGAAATTCTTCATGAGTATAGTATTTAGTATTAGGATTTTCAGCTTCTTTGTCAGCTTCATCTAGCATTTTTTCAATATCATCTACTCCAAATTTGGCTTCCAATTCTTTTTCAATATCAAAATATTTTAACATCTCTGAATATTTTTCTAAACTCATTACAACCATTGAGCCATAACCATTTTTAGTTAGATAAACAGCTTCATCTTCTTTTAAAACCAAATCCTCTATTTCAGGATATTTATTTCTTAAATCAGATACAGGTCTTATATAAATCATATTAATACACTCCTTATTATTTGATATCAATATTTTATCATAATATTATCTTAATTACAACAATTTGATATTTATTATTAGAAAAATTATTGAAATTATTTCGTAGGGGTCAGTCTTGACTGACCCTCTATTTTTTTATTGTAAATTAAAACAATAAATGGTATAATAAACCATATTAATTTATTTAAAAAAGGAATTATAAAAAATGGATAAAGCAGGAAGGCTAGAAGCCATAGAATGTAATAATGTAAAAGAATTAATAGTAAGAGCTGCAGAACAATTTTCAGACAATACAGCTTTTGTAATTAAGCATAAAAATGAAAAAGATGTAGAATATCAAAACATTACTTACAAAGAGTTTTTAAACGATATTTATAGTTTAGGAACAATGTATTATGGTATGGGACTTAAAGGGAAAAGAATTGCAGTTATTGGAAAAAATAGATATGAATGGGTTTTGGCTCATACAGCGAGTTTATTTGGAAGTATAGTTTCAGTACCACTTGATAAAGATTTACATGTTGGAGAACTTGAGAGATCTTTAATTAGAAGTAGGGCTGATGCATTCGTATTTGATCCAAAATTATTGGAAGAAATAGAAGAAATTAAAAAACTAGATAAAACATTTTTAAAACAATATATTTGTATGGATAAATGCGATGGATATTTAAGTATTCCAGAGTTAGTTGAAAAGGGAAAGAAAATCCTTGAAGATGGAAATGATGAGTTTGTTAAAAATGAAATTAATAGCGATGAAATGAATATATTGTTATTTACATCAGGAACAACCTCAATGTCTAAAGCAGTAATGCTTTCTCAAAGAAATATTGCTTCAAATGTTTATGCACTTCATTATGCTGAAGATATTAGACCAACAGATACAAATATTGCATTTTTACCATTCCACCATATATTTGGTTCAACTTGTATTATTTGGACATTATCTTGTGGACTTAAAAATGTGTTCCCAGATGGACTTCGTTATATAAAACAAAATTTATGCGAATATAAAGTTACTATTTTTGTTGGTGTTCCAATTTTAATTGAAAGCATGTATAGAGCGATAATGAAAGAGGTTGAAAAACAAGGAAAGACAAAGATTATTAAAGCAGCAATGAAAGTAAGTAATGGTTTAAGAAAACTACATATAGATGTTAGAAGAAAACTATTTAAACAAATTATTGATGGACTAGGTGGAGAACTTAGATTTGTTGTATCTGGTGGAGCGCCTGCTGATGAAAAAATTGCTAAAAGTTTTAATGATTTAGGAATTCAAACAATACAAGGTTATGGACTTACTGAAACTGCTCCAGTAATTGCAGGAGAAGATAATGACCATATGAGATATGGAACAGTTGGAATTCCAATGGTAAACGATACAATTGAAATTTCAAATCCAGATGAAAATGGAATAGGAGAAATTAGAGTAAAAGGACCAAATGTAATGCTAGGTTATTATGAAATGCCAGAAGAAACAGCAAAAGTATTAAGAGATGGATGGTTCTATACAGGAGACTTGGGATTTTTCGATAAAGATGGATATCTTACAATTACCGGAAGAGATAAAAATATGATAGTTCTTAAAAACGGAAAGAAAGTATTTCCAGAAGAACTTGAGAGTTTAGTAAATAGAATAGATTTGGTAAATGAGTCTATAGTATTTGGACTTCCAGATGAAAATGATAAAAATGATATTACTCTAGCAGTAAAAATAGTTTATGATGAGGAAATAATTAAGGATAAATATCAAGATAAATCTGAAGAGGAATTACGCGAAATAGTTTGGAATGAGATAAAGAAAATAAGTGCTGGATTTCCAAGATATAAACACATGCAAAAGCTTTTAGTTTCTCATGAAGAATTAATAAAAACAACAACCAAAAAAGTAAAAAGACATGAGGAAATAAAGAGAATTTTGAATGAAATGAAATAAAGGAGAATATTATGGGAGAGAAAAAAGGAAAAGCTATTATTTTTATTGGAATAATTGTTATTCTGTTAATAGTTCTTGCTGCTTTAGGAATATTACTTATAAAATCAAATGATGAAAAAACAATTAATGCTAATAAAGTTCAAGAACTAAATGATGAGATTTCAAATTTAAACTCTACTATAGATGAATTGCAAGAAAAAATTGATAAAATATCAGATACAGCTAAAGTAAGTAATACTACAAGTAATGGTCAAACAAAATGGGTTCCTTATCCAAGTAATATAAAAGAAACTATTGAAAATTGGTTAGGATATGAAGTAGATGAAAATAGTGTGCAATTTAAGCTAATGGAAAAAACATTATATTCTTTAAGTAAAAAATATGCCAATTCATTAGAAAGTCCATTTATGGAAATATATGATGGTATATTTGTAACAGGAGATTCAACAAGAATTATTGAAACTGAAAGTAATTATCCAAGATATATGTATAATTCTAACGGGGATAATGATTTAAGTGGAAAATATACCAAAAAAATTGAATATAAAATAGCTGAGCTTAATGAATTGTATCTTTTAGATGGTAATCATAGTTTAGAAGAAAAAACAAAAAATCAATATAATGAGCTTGTTATAAATAAGAATTATGAACATTATACTGATGTTGAAGAGAATTTATATTATAAATTGGATAAAATTCTTATAATGAATGGTAATAATGAAAGTGAAGAGGATTTCAATAATAATGGAAGGGCTAAAAAAGCAAAAATTATAATAAATAATGAAATAGAATATGAAGTTCAATTAGAGGATACAAATGAAATTCAAATATTTGATATGGACTATACTCAAAATACAATAGAAAAACCTATTAGTGTTGAAATTGAAGTTTTAGAATCTTATCCAGGAGAAGGAAACAGTGATGCTTATGTTTCAGATGTTCAATTTGAGATAGTTTCAAATATTCCCCAAGGTAGATAAAAACTTGAATATTATGTAAATATAGTGTATAATATAGGTATAAAATTTTTATATTTTATACCTTTTTATTTTTGAGTTTGGTCATCTCAAAAAAATCACAATTGAGAAAGAAGGGGATTGAAATGCCCAAAAATGAAGACGAATTTGTAAAAACAATTGATGGGGGTAAAACAAAATACCGGACCTGTATAGGTTACTGCTATTCGTTTGCTCACAAAGGCTTTTTAACAGAGAATATCGCAAAACAGCATCAATGTTTAGAAAGAAATTGCAATTCTTTCTGTAAGATTGAAAATAGCGAATATTGGAAGAAAAAAGCCAGAAAAGATGAAAAAAGAAAAGAAGTAAAAGACAAGAATAAGCTAATAAAAGAAAAAGAAAGAGAAATTTCTGATGCAGTTTCAAAATATGTTGATGTCATTATATGTAAGCATTTATATGATTCAACATATATGATAATCATTAATGAAAATGCAGGCGTTCCAATATCCGAAATTAGCAAATCTTTTAAAGTTAAAATATATTTAAAAAAGATTAGTGAAAAGGATAAGAACAATATAGAATGCCTATACCTATCACATCTGCCGGAAAACATGAAACGGAAGGCAATAGAATACAAAAATGACCGCAAAAGGAGACATTAAAATGTCTCCTTATTTTTTTGTTACAAAATAGCAAACAAGTGTTTACAAATAAAAAATAATTTGTTATAATGCAAATGGAGAATATATGTTTGGGGGTGTAAAAATTGGAATCAGAATATGATAAAGTTTATTTTGCAATAGATTTAAAAAGTTTTTATGCCTCTGTTGAATGTCAGGAGCGTGGATTAAATCCACTTACAACTAATCTTGTTGTTGCAGATAGTGGTAGAACAGAAAAAACAGTTTGCTTAGCTGTTAGTCCATCACTTAAAAAATATGGAATACCTGGAAGAGCAAGACTTTATGAAGTTATACAAAAAGTAAATAGAATAAATGAACAAAGAAAAGCATTAGCACCAAACCATAAATTTACATGTAGTTCATATGATGATATTGCATTAAGCAAGAATAAAGACTTAGAGCTTGATTATATAGTAGCTCCACCTAGAATGAGATATTATATGAGCTATAGTACTAGAATTGTAAAAATATATTTGAAATGGTTTTCTATGGAAGATATATTTGTGTACTCAATAGATGAAGTATTTATTGATGCAACACCTTATTTAAAAAAGTATAATATGAAACCAAGAGAATTGCTTACTAAAGTAATTAAGAACGTTTATGATGAAACAGGAATTACAGCTACAGCAGGAATTGGAACAAACCTGTTTTTAACAAAAATTGCAATGGATATTGTTGCTAAACATACAGAACCAGATAAAAATGGAGTCAGAATTGCAGGGCTAGATGAGAAAACATATAGAAAATATTTATGGGGACATAGACCACTTACAGACTTCTGGAGAATAGGAAAAGGAATATCTAAAAAGCTTGAGAAAAATGGAATATTTACAATGGGTGATGTTGCAAAAATGTCTATAAAAAATGAAGAGCTATTGTATAAACTTTTTGGAATAAATGCAGAACTTATAATAGATCATGCATGGGGGTATGAGCCATGTACAATACAAAGCATAAAATCATATAAGCCAGTTAATAATAGCATTAGCTCGGGCCAGGTTTTGCATTGCCCTTATGATTATAAAAATGCAAAAATAATTGTAAAAGAAATGGCAGAACAATTATCTTTAGATTTAACAGAAAGGAATTTAATAACAAGTAAGTTAGTTTTAACAATAGGATATGACGTTGAAAATTTACTACAGCCAGAACTTAGAAAAAGTTATGATGGAGAAATAACACTAGACTTTTATGGTAGAAAAGTACCAAAGCATGCGCATGGAACAATTAATTTGGAAGATAAAACCTGCTTAACTAAAAAAATTGTAAATGCAGTAGAAGAACTTTATGAAAGAATAATTAATAAAGATTTACTAATAAGAAGAATTAATATAACAGCAGTAGATGTTGTTAATGAAGAGGACTTTATAAAAAACAAAGTATATGAACAAATAAATTTATTTACAGATTATGAAAGACTAGAAAAACAAAAAATAAAGGAAAAAGAAGAAGAGGCTCTTCAAAAAGCAATTTTAAAAATTAAATATAAATATGGAAAAAATGCAGTATTAAAAGGAATGAACTTTTTAGAAGGTGGAACAACTATAGAAAGAAATGGTCAAGTTGGAGGCCACAAAGGATAGGAGAAAAAATGAATTTAAAATATGATAAAAAATATGACGATATAATAAATCTGCCACGTCATATATCTACAAAACATCCTCAAATGTCTTTATATGCAAGGTCTGCTCAATTTGCTCCTTTTGCAGCGCTTACTCGGATATGAGTTGGCGGTTAAAGAAACAGCAAGAGAAACTGGAGAAAAAATTGAACTAGAAGAGGAATTAAAACTAATATTAGATAGTAAATTACAAATAATATTAGAACATATAAAAGATAAACCAGAAATTACCTTTACATATTTTGTGCCAGATACTAGAAAAAAAGGTGGAAAATATATTACTAAAACAGGTCTAGTAAAGAAAGCAGATCTATATAAACAAATTTTAATTTTAGAAGATAGCACAGAAATACAAGTAGATGATTTAATAGATATATCGGGAGAAATTTTTAAGATTATAGAATGAACTACAAAGGAGATAAGTTAATGAAAGAAGAAAAAAATGAAATAATAATTTTTGAAAATCAAGAAGTAAAATTAGAAGTAAATTTAAAAGACGAAACAGTGTGGTTGACACAGAAACAAATGGCAGAGTTGTTTGGCAAGGATAGAAGAACAATAACAAGACATATTCAAAATATTTATAAAGATGAAGAATTGAGCGAGAAATCAGTATGCTCATTTTTTGAGCATACTGCTGAAGATGGAAAAAAGTATAAAGTACAGTATTATAATTTAGACATGATTATTTCTGTTGGATACCGTGTCAATAGTAAACAAGGAATTATGTTTAGAAGATGGGCAACAAAAATAATAAAAGAGCATATGTTAAAAGGATATAGTATAAACCAAAGAAGATTAGAATATTTAGAAAAAACAGTAAAATTAATAGACATTGCAAATCGAATTGATGAACAATTAGAAGGTAATGATGCAAAGGAAATATTAAAAGTAATTGGAGAATATTCAAAGGCATTAAATATTCTAGATGATTATGATCATAAGACTTTAAAGAAAATAAAAGGAAAAGTAGATAATAGAAAAATAGAATATGAAAAATGTATAGATATAGTAAATAAGTTGAGATTTAATCAGGGAAGCTCATTATTTGCAATAGAAAGAGACAAAGGATTAGAATCAATTATAGGAAATATTTATCAAAGTTTTGAAGGACAAGATATTTATAAAAGCATTGAAGAAAAGGGTGCAAATTTTTTATATTTAATTGTTAAAAATCATGTATTTGTAGATGGTAATAAACGTATTGCTGCAACATTATTTATATACTTTTTAAATTACTATGGGATTTTATATATAGAACGGAAAACAAACGATAGATAATAACACTTTGGCTGCTTTAACACTACTGATAGCAGAGTCAAATCCAAGAGAGAAAAACATAATAGTAGATTTAGTAATGAATTTTTTGAATAATGAATAAATAGATGATATAATAAAAAAGAATGGAGGATAATATGGAAAATAATGATGCCTTAATTAAAGAACTGATTGCAGATATAAATGGAGCAATGTTTAATAGAAAATACATTAAAGCGTATAGCGTAAAAGATGTAGATGATTTTCTTGACGAAATAATTTCAGAATTAAACAATTTATACAATAATAAAGATTTAACATATGATTTAAAAAAAATAGAATATATGATTAATGAAAAAGAAATTGAAAAAGCATTTCCAGGATATAATGCTAAAGAGGTCGAGGATTTTTTTGGAGAGTTAAAAAGAAGAAGGAGAAGGTAGGGGCACTCTAAACTGACTTGTAAAAAAGGCTGGTCAAGACCAGCCCCTACAATAGAAAAAACGCATTTAAAAAAAATGCGTTTTTTTGGTTGCGGAGGTAAGACTCGAACTTACGACCTTCGGGTTATGAGCCCGACGAGCTGCCAACTGCTCCACTCCGCGATACTTAATACTTAATTAGTATACTCTGAAATAATGTATTTGTCAACCTTTTTGGGAAAAAATGTGGAAAACAAATCTGTTTTATTTTATGCATTATAAAAATAAATATTACAAAACTAAAAAGTTTTTATATTAATTGACAAAAAATTATATTATATATAAGATTAATATAGATAAAAAGAATACATACGATATTTTTTTATGGAGGTTTAAAAATGATTAAACTAAAAAAGGTATTTGCAGTTTTATTAGTAATCACAATGATTTTACCATTTGTACCAACAATATCTACAGCAGAAGGAGAATACAAGATTATATTTGATGCAGCGGGAAATCATAGTGTTAGTGTTCGTGATAATGGTGGACAAATAGCAGATGGAGAGGTTTTGGTTGATAATGAATATATTGTTACAGTAATAAATGGTGGAACAGTTACAGATAACAATGATGGAACAATATCAGTAGCTGTTGCTGCTGACAAAAAAACAGGATTTACATATGCAGGTAATAGTCCTTTTGCTTTAGTTGCTAAAGGAAATCTGTATAATTTTGGTACAGAATTTGATATAAATGATGCATCAAATGGAATAATTACAGCAACTATTAAAGATCCTATTACACCACCAGATCCAGGACAAGATGATCCTGGACCAGGACCAGGAAATCCAACTGAGCATATTACTTATAGACTAGATAGTGCTACAGTTTCTGGAAATGTAATAACATTTACAGTAGAAAATGAAACTGTTACTGCTACAGTAACAGGAACAGGATATTCCTTTAATGGAAATGAATTAATAGTAGAATGCGCTCACTTTAATGATGTAAAAGTTACACTAGATAACAATTTTGATAGTAGCAGAATGTATGTAAACGTAAATGGAAAGAGTCTTCCTGTAAATGATAATAGAGAATTGGTATTGGGAGCAATAAGCTATCCTGATGATGCACCACATTTAAGTATTTTAAGAACAAATAATGGTGGTGGTGACCATCAAGGAAGTATCATGGCTTCTGTACACTATCAAATAACAGGTGCTATTGAATATGGAGAGGGTGGAGGATTTGATCATGGAATAAGTTTTCGTATAAATGAATCTCCATATAGAATAGATGAATCAAAAGTTACATATACTGAAGAACCAGCATATGAAAGAGATGGACATGGACAATATGTATTAAATGAAAACAATGAAAGAATTCCAATAATGGATCCTGATACAATGCAACAAATGAATGAAAAAACAGGACTTGAAGTTACAGATGACGTAATTTACTATGATGCAGAAGGAGATACAGTAGATTTTGTATTTGCTATGGCACCAGGTACATTAATGACAGGATTAACAATAAATGGTGTACAAATTACAGACTTGCCAGATGAAAGAGCAGAACTAGAAGCTTGCTATACTGATCATAGAATAGAAATTCC
>JAEEGL011797717.1_pt1 | contig 10204 bp, 11 predicted proteins | sample 9134231 | NCBI WGS metagenome assembly JAEEGL01 (sample SAMN16246548, study PRJNA631951) | gut metagenome | biome: gut microbiome; feature: rumen; material: fiber-attached | host: Bos | place: Iran: Karaj | collected 2018-10 | reverse complement strand
GTTAAGCAGACGATCTTTAGGTCTGTCAGGAAAGTCACATGGTCCACGTACTCGACGTCCTTTTCGAACTTTTCCTTCCAGCTCAGCGCCGCCCTTCCGCTGATCTACGCAAGCCCGGTCAGCCCCGGCCGGACCTCGTGCCTTCTCGCATCGTGGGCGTTGTAATACTTGACCAGCAGCGGTCTCGGACCGACAAAGCTCATGTCTCCCTTCAGAATGTTGAAAAACTCCGGAAGCTCGTCGAGACTTGTGGAGCGAAGGATGCGGCCGAATTTGTTGAGCCGCAACTTGTCGGGAAGCAGCTCCCCGTTCTCATCGCGCTTGTCGCTCATCGAACGGAGCTTATACAGCTTGAATATCCTGCCGTTTTTGCCCGGCCGTTCCTGTTTGAAAATCACGGGAGAGCCGAGGTTGACCCGTACAATGATCGCCAAAATCAGATACAGCCAGGAAAACAGGATGATCACAAGCAGCGAAATGATGATGTCCAAAGCACGCTTGACAAACGCCTCATACGGTCCCTTTACCTTATGCTTCTGTATAATTCTCCCCCTTCAAAGCTCCACGGTCGCAATCCGCGGTTCAAAGCAGCACGTCGGGCGGACGCAAACGATCCGTACCCCGCTCGCTCTCTGCGGACCGACCTTCAAAAACGTTGCGAGCACACTCGTGCTGCCGCCGAGTCCCAGCGGGCCGATGTTCGCCTCGTTGACTCTTCTTGTAATCTCCCGCTCCATACCGGACTGGACGTCATACCGCCCGTCCGTCTGCGCCTCAAGCATCATCGCCGCAGCCTCAAAATGCGACCGCCCGATCCCGACCGCCAGCGTACACGGCGAGCAGCCGAGCTGCGCGACACTCTCCCTTGCCCAGCTTACGATCTCGTCCAGCACGACCTGTGTATCGTGCTTATGGAATACGCGGTAGGTCTTTGCGCGGATCGCAGGTCCGCCGCCGAACATCAGGATATGCAGCCGGATGACGTCGTCTTTGCATCGGCGCAGCAGGATCGGCGCAGGTTTTACACCCGCCGGGTCGGAATCCAAACCGCCGCTCTGATCGATCCTGCGGCTGTCGTCGCCCATGATGCCCATCGGACGCCCCGGGAGCGCGCGGAGCCCTTCCGCAACGCCTTCGCGAATCGCGTCCAACAGTTTTCCGGTCACAGCGCAGTCTTCGCCGACCTCCAAAACGAGATGCGGAATCCCGGTGTCGTCGCACAGCGGACTATGATCCCGCTCGGCTGTCTCCGCATTCTCCAGAACAGTTTCAAGAACCCATTTGGCTTTTTCATTTTGCTCAGCTTCGATCGCACGCCGGTAAGCTTCCTTCTTGTCCGGTCGGAACGTACTTCCCGCCTTAACCAACGTATCCCTTACGAGGGCGACGATTTCGTCATACGGTTTCGTCATAGATGCTCCTTCCGTGGGCCGCGCCGATGATCGCGGGATACCGGTCGACCTTAATGAGATGCAGCGCCTCCATGCCGAGCTCCGGAAACGCGACGACGCGCGTCTCGCTTGTTTTTGACCCGAGCAGCGCCGTTACCGGAGGGATGACCGCGTAAACCGCGTTGTATTGGTCCAGCGCGGCGACCGTTTCGTCGTGCAGTCTGCCCTTGCCGAGATGCAGCTTTATGCCTGCTTCGGACAACGGTGCAATGCTGCTTTCGATCTCAAGCTTATTCGAGCTGGTCGGTCCTACCCCCGCAGGGCTGACCGCCGTATGAAAAATCACCTGGCCCTTCAGGTCCACGCCGAGATCCTTCACCCTTCCGTCTTCGATCATTTTCAATACTTTGGGAAGGACTGCGTCGCGTCCGCAGAGAATATATCCGCTGATTTCGACCGTATCGCCGACCTGCAGCGACTGTATCATTTCATCCGTGATCGGTGTTGTCAGTTCCGTCATTCCTTGTCCCCTTCTTTTATTTGCGGTTCCGTAATGTTATCCGGAGCGGGGCTCTCCGCGACAAACAGCTTTCCCTGTTTCAGCCTGACATAGAGTTCATTGAGCATGTGCATCAGAAACATACTTGTCTTGGTCCCCGTCGCAGCAAGCAGCAGCGTTGTTTTGCAGGAAAGCCGCAGCCGCTCCTTTCGATGCCGGCGCGTAAATGCCGTGATCTCCCGGATCTGTTCTTCATCACGGCTGTCCGCTTTCCATTTGCAGCAATCTGTACGTCGTTCTGACATCCTCGAACTGGAATCCGTCCGGAAAACGAACGCCGTCAAACAACCGCCTTCGATACAGCTTGTTCCAGGCCTTCTGCCCGATCGAGCTGTCGATGATCAGCCGACGCAGCGCTTCTTCCCTGTCGATCGTCTCCGGCGCTTCGACCGGTTTCCATTGCGTCGATTTCCCGGGATAATCATGTGCGCGGCCGAAAACGCAAAGATCCTCGCAGTATCGCAGCGCTGTTTCAAACGTCTCCGGCTCAATCCAGTCGTCAGCGTCGACGAACGCGACATAGTCTCCGTTCGCCCTGTCCAGCCCGTAATTCCGCGCTGAGGACAGCCCGCCGTTCTCCTTATGAAATACGCGTACACGCGGATCCCGCCGGTACGCATCTGCGATCGCACCGCTTCCGTCCTCCGAACCGTCGTCGATCAAAAAAACTTTCAGATCGGGCTCTGTCTGCCGAAGCACGCTGTCGACACATCGCCTCAGCGTCGATTTGGCATTGTAGATCGGAACAATACGCTGATCATGCTTTTTTCAGTTTCTTCTTTACCATGCCGATCAGGTCGTTGATTTCATTAACCTTCAGCAGCTTAATCGCCGCGAAGTACAGACCTGCGCCGATGACAAGCGAGATCGCAAGGACGGCATATATGTTGATCGGCCAGATCCAGAAGATCACGCGCGGCACGAAGCACGCAACGGAAGCCGCAAGCAAGACCTTCGCCGCGGTCACGATCATTCGCTTGTTGTCAAGCTTCACATACTTCTCCGCCGCCTTGATGCGGATGAAGAACGTAATAATCGAGGAGAGCGAGGTCGCCAGCGCAAGGCCGTTCACGCCCCAAATATAGATCAGACCAAAATTCAGCGCGACATTGACGACCAGATTCGCGATGCTGATGAGCATCGGCGTCTTTGTATTGCCGTAACCGTAAAACAGGTTGGTAATGACAGTATTGCACGCGATGAAGAATATCCCGATGCTATACAAAGCAAAAACGCCCGAGGTCAGCGCCGTACTCTCCGCCGTGAACGATCCTCTCTGGAATACTGCCGCGACCAGCTCCGTCCGAAACAGCACACAAGCCAGCGTAACGGGAATCATCAACAGGCAGAAAATATCAATGATTCTGACAACGAGCCTACTCAGCTCTTCTTCTTTCTTCAGCGCGATCAGCTCGATCATCTGCGGATACAGCGCCGTGGCGATCGCCGTTGAAAGCAACCCGCTGAACACGTTCATCAGCTTATGACCGTAATTCAGCGCGGAGATCGTGCCCTCAGGTAGCGTAGACGCCATCATCTTGTCGATCAACGTGTTGAGCTGTACGACGCCTTCCGAGATCAAAGCTGACGGAAGACGTTTCATCATCAGGCCGAATTCCTGCGACCTGAATTTGAAATCAGGCCGGAACCGATACCCCCAGTTAACGAACGGAAGCTCTATGAGGAGCCGCACCGCGCCTCCAACCACAAGTGCGATCGCCATCGCCTCGATACCGAATCGCTTATAGAAAAAGACTGCGGCAAGGATCGTTGGGATATGCGACGCAACCTCGCGGATCTGACTGCCGAGAAACTTATTGTTCGCCTGCAGGATGGACGCATAAATCGCCGCGGAGATGATAAAGAAATACATGGGCGCGGAGATTCGCACCAGCTTGATGCAGAGCGCTTTGGTGTCGCCCTCAAAGCCCGGCGCTACGACGGAAACCACCGGACCGGCAAGCAGAATCAAAAGCCCGACCGCAACGAAGGAAACGATCGAGAAGAATGTTATGACCTTGTTGGTCAGCGCCGTTGCTTCCTCGCCCAGGCCATGCGTAAGCTTTTCCTTATAGATCGGCAGAAAAACCTTCCAAATGCCGACGCTCAGCATCGGATAAACAACCATCTGGATGCTGTTTACCATGTAATAGGCGTCGCTCTGATAAGTCGTCCCGAGGTAAGCGGCCAGAACGGCTTCGGCGATAAACGATGTGATTTTTGCAAGGATCCCGATGAGAACGATCACGACCGTCCCGCGGAATACCTTTTTCCCGATTGAATGATCCACCGATCTTTTTTGTCCCTACTGTTTCTTATTTCTTCGGATCGGTATTGATCTCATCGTGTGAGGTCTTCGATTCGCCGTCCACCGCGTTCGCGTCGTAAAGGTTTCTTTTGATCTGACTGCTGCTGATTTCCGGCGTGCGCGGCAGATAGACCACCTCGACGCCTTCTTCCTTCAGAAAATCGAATTTGCCCTTCCAGTCGTCGCCCATGACAAAAGTGTCGATATGGTATTCATGCATATCGGTCCGCTTCTGATTCCAGTTTTCCTCGGGGATGACAAGATCGACATAGCGGACCGCTTCGACGAGTGCTTTCCGCTGTTCATAGGAAAAATAGCATTTCTTACGCTTCTCATTCCAGTTGAATTCGTCCGTCGAGATCGCGACAATCAGGTAGTCGCCGAGCGCCTTCGCTCTGCGCAGAAGATTGATATGGCCGTAATGAAGCAAATCAAACGTGCCGTATGTAATTACTCTTTTCATAGTCTTATCTCCTTTTGCCCTGTATGCTGCATTATGTAATACTGCTGACTCATAATTGATATCGAGGATCGGCTTCGGCAATTCTGTTTTGCTGTCGCGCCCCATCAACTCTCTGACCGCCGCCTTTGGATCGGCTCCGTAATTGACGATCTTATCAACGGCAGAAATAATAGGCATTTCTATTCCGTTCTTTTTCGACAACGCCATCGCCGCCGGAATCGCATTGATCCCTTCCACAACCATTCCGACCTGTCTGACAGCTTCCCGCGGTTCATATCCCTGACCGATCAAAAAAACGCAGCGATTATTCCTGCTGTGTTTGCTTGTCGCTGTAACGATGAGATCGCCCATTCCTGCCAATCCTGAGAATGTATCCTGAAGACACCCCATCTTAACTCCCAGTCTCTCGATCTCGGCAAGACCTCGCGTGATCAAAGCCGCTTTTGTATTGTCTCCATATCCGAGTCCTGCTGAAATACCGGATGCCAATGCAATGATATTCTTCAAAGCACCGCACAGCTCAACGCCTTTCACGTCCGTATTTGTGTATACGCGCATGACGGAGTTCGTGAAAACCTTCTGTACGCACTCAGCAACTGCCAAATCCGGATGTGCCGCAACGATCGTTGTCGGGAGATCTCTCGCCACTTCTTCGGCGTGCGTCGGTCCGGACAATGCGACCACCGTCGCCCGGGGAATGACGGAAGAAATCACCTCGCTCATAGTCATCAGCGAATCCGGCTCTATTCCTTTTGCTACGTCAACGATCACTTGCCCGTCCGGCACAAAAAGAGAAGCTCGTTTTGCGGTGGATCTCACGAACACAGACGGAACGGCAAACAGCAGAATATCCTTGTCCGCACATACATCTTCGATATTCTTCGTGAACGCTATGGCTTCCGGTATCTCCATATTCGGCAGATTCTTCTGCCGTCTTGTTTTTTGCAGTTCATCAATTTCTTCGGGAAGAGCGGACCATACCGTTACGCTGTGGCGATTTATGCACAGCATTCTTGCCAACGCCATAGCCCATGTTCCTGCTCCCAGTACACCTATAGATGCCATAAGTCACCTCAACTGAATTTTAGCTAACGCCTCCAAAATGACTTTGCATACTTCTTCACAGGCATGGCCGGTTTCAAATGAATGATAGAAATCCAAAATGCCCTGACTGTTTTTCCTGATGTCCTCGTCGGTTACTCTGTTGAGAATCTCCAGCGCCTCTTCCATATTCGACGCGGTAAAATACGGAGATTCCTCTCTCGTAAAGTACAGTGTTCTGCCCTTCGACGTGTATTGATCGATATCGTCCTGATACATCAGGACCATTTTCCCTGTGATCGCGAAATCCGCGCCGCAGGAGGAATAGTCGCTGATCAGCATATCGGAGATCATCAGAAGATCCGCCATGTCCGGATATGTCGTTACGTCTGTAAACCGCGGGTCGGCAATATCGCCGCCGTTGAGCTTCAGATGCTTTCCGGCGTGCGCGCGCATCAGGCAGATCCATCTGCACGCGTATTTCTTTTCCAAGGCGTCAAGAATCGCAACGAGATCGATGTCCGATCCGACGGAATCGTGCGTTTTCTCGTAATCCCGGAACGTCGGCGCATAGATCAGAACCTTTACGTCAGAGTCGATTCCGACCGTTTTTCTGATCTCCGCGCATTTTTCGGAATCGAGATTCACAAGGCAATCGTTTCTGGGCATACCGCTGCGCAGAAACGCGCCGCGATAATCCAGCGCGGACGCTGCGATCGGCACGAACCACTCGCAGCCGGTCACAAAATAATCGCAGATTCTCGACTCGCAGAACTTGCTCGCCGTCTTTCTCCACTTGTATGAATCGTTGTCCGAAGCGGAATCATTTCCGATTTTTTTCAGAAACTTATCGCCATGCCAAGTCTGGATATAAAGCTGCCCTTTTCGTTTCAGTGTACCATTCGGTAGTGTCGTACTGCACACCCACGCGCCCGCTGTCGACAACTCCCTGTAGTATTCGTCCGATTCGAAAACAACCGGCTTGACGTATTCGGGAACCGTCTGGAACAAGGAGGTGCTGCCGCACGCCCAGACCAGCTTCATATCGGGATTCTGCCGATGCAGATATTCGGCGACCGCGCGAGGATTGTCGCCATACCCGCCGCCGGAACGGTAAAACAGCACCTTATTGCCGTCAAGCGGCTGCTTCCCGTATTTCTTCTGCAGTCCTTTGCAGCGTTTTTCCCGCGCACAGTATGCAATTTTGGATAAAAGCTTGTTTCTCTTTACAAATCGTTTGATTCCCATATATCCCCTCGAACACCGTCCTCATTTATACGGCTTGACCGTAAGCTCTTTCTTGTTGTATCCGACCGAATTTGCCGGGATCTCTCCCATGACGACCGTGCCTGCGGCTACGACGGCGTTGTCTCCGATCTTCGCCCCCTTCAGAATGATCGCGTTCGCGCCGATCCAGACGTTGTTGCCGATCACGATTTCCTTCTCTGTGAAAGCGTTCCCATTCATGACATCCGACCCTCGGAAATCATGATCGTGGTCGAATACAATCACGTTGGGCCCGAAGGTACAGTCCTTCCCGATCGTGATGCTCTTTCTCGCAACGAGAATGCAGTTATAGTTCAGTGCGGTATTATCCCCGATCGATAGTGTTGAACCGGGCGTCGCGCTGAGACGACAGCCGGAATGCACCCGCAGCCGGTTTCCGAAGACCATCTTTCCGCCGCGATGCAGATTGATCATTGTCGAGGGCGAGAAGCGCTCGATCGGGCGGAACGAAAAGCCCTTAAACCGGATCAGTTTGATCAAACAGAATTTTATCAGCGTGTATACGATGGAAATCACGCTTTTCAGTTTCTTAAACATCCGAATACCTCTCTGTATTGTCCATACTGTGCAATTGCATCTGATTCTGCTTTGCTGCGACGATCTGCTCTGCGATCACCGAAACGAATGCGATCAATCCCCAATAGACCAGCCTTCGCATGGCGAAGCCCGCCAGACCGTAGGCGTACATCGCCACCAGAATCGGAAACAGATTCCATTCAGCTTTCAGCGCCGTTTTGAATAAACTGATCGAATAGACGATCAGAACGACGCCGCCGACCACGCCTGTTGCCGCGAGGATTTCCAGATACGTGTTGTGAAACTCGATCGAACCCATTCTTCCATGCGTTCCCGGTCCCAAACCGAACAGCGGACTTCTGATAAACGATTCCCCAAAGCTGGCAAAGATACCGATGCGGCCCATGCCGTTTCGGTCCTCCGCGACCCAGTCCATAAATCGCTGATAGAAAAATTGACCGAAAATCAACAGCGTCAGCGCGATAATCAGCGTCAGAATCAACAGCGCAGCAAATTTCCGTTTCGGGAACAAATCGGCAATAAAGAAATACAACGAAATCAAAAGCCCGAGCGCAATCGCCAAAACACCGGTGGACGATTCCGTCTGCAGCAGCAGATAAACGCATACGGCCAAAAAGATGACGCTCCTGACCGTCTTTTCTCTTTTCTGTATACAGCGTAAAAAGACAAAGATAAGTCCGCATAGCAGAACGGCAATCTGATGCGGGTTTGTTCCGCCGCCGGAAAACCGAACGCTATGATACCAAAGCGGCGCGCCGAACAGCGTATTTGTAACAAGTCGACTGTATAAAAACAGAAAAATGTTCCAAAGCGTGGCGACCTCCGCAAAAGTGAAGAAAAGTGTTTCGTTGTATTGCAAGGTTTTTGTTTTCAATCCTTCGTACAACGAGATCGCGATTACAGCCAGATAGATCCATGTCAAAAGACCGTCGCGTGAAAGCTCGTTCGGCGCGACAAAATACCCGACGAATGCGCCTGCCCCCAACGCCAGCAGAAACGAGACGAAAAAAAGGAACAGGCCGCTCTTCAGCGATTTAGATCGGAACAAAAACCTTGCGCCCCACAGCAGGCACAGCACCTCCGCCGGACCAACCTTCCAGATACGCAGGCCCGTCATCGGTGCGAGCGTAAGCCCTATGATGAGAATCCAGTCCATCCATTCGATATGGGCTGATTCCCATGTTTTTGAGCCCGCAACAATTTTCATTCAAACTTCCTCAGTTCAAAGTCCTCTCCGAACCAAAAGTCTGCTTCATCCGGCTTATACTGCACGTATCCGCTCCACGGATAAAACGTCAATTCGCCGAAATAGACCTTGCCGTCCACGCTGTACAGATCGACTCGCACATACGGGAAATCCTCGGACAGCTTCTCGGCGACTGCAAGCATTTCATCAAGATTCTCCGGTTTTTCGATCTCCCGGTCGATCGCTTCACAGTCGCTTGTGACGTGCAGATCGTTCCAGTCGCGATCATAGAAATTGCGTTTGTGTCCGATATACCGGTCCACGTCAACGACGATATACTTTGCATGCCCGTTATAGCAGAAAAACTTATAGTCGTTGATGCCGGCTTCCGGGTTTTCCCGGTTGACCAACAGCTCCTCCACGACGATACCTGTCGGGTTTCCCCAGTACGCCCATTCTCTGCCGCCGCCCTTTGAGCCCGTCCTATCCTTTTTAAACGCGAGCTTTTCCACGATCTTTTCTTTGGATATAAGGCTCTTGTCAGGAACAGTCACCACGTTCAGTCCGCCGCCGCCGTGCTGTGTTTTGATAATGAAGCTCTGCGGAAGAGATTCCCAGTCAACGTCCTCCGCTCTGTCAAAATGCGCATACAAGGGAACAAGAATATCCTCAAGTCCCTTACTCTGTATATACTCGCGGACCGCATACTTATTGGCGCATTGATGCATGACCGGATTGCGATAATACAGCTTATACCATTGAATTTTTTCGGTAAACCGACGCGGATTTTTAAGATCGAGCTTTCTTCCGCACTTGATCCGGTATTGAAGCTTCAGCATCGGCTTATCGGGAATGAAGCGCAATAAGGACAGAACCTTACGTCTTGCTCCCCTGCTTCTGAATATCTTCTTGTAATTCACGAACGGATCTCCTTGAGGTATTTGTCGATCACGATGTTGCGATCAAATTCCTTTTCGACCTTTGCTCTTCCCGCAAGACCCATCTGCCGGCGTTCTTCCCAACTGAGCGACAGGAACTTTTCGACCTTTTCGATGAGGTCCGCGCTGTCACGCTGTTTCACGATAAAGCCGTTCACGCCATCGTCCACAATCTCGCGGCAGCCGGGACGATCGGTCGTGATGATCGGGCGTCCGCATGCGCAGGATTCGAGCAAAACGTTGCTCATCCCCTCCGGATAAAAGGACGGATGGAGCGTGCAGGCGGAGATCTTATGCATGCCTGCGATGTCGTCGATCAAGCCGTGGTAGATCACTGTCCCGTTATTGTTCAGTTCGTCGATCATTGCTTCGTATGCCGGATCGCATCTGCCGCAGATATGGAATCTCGTCTCCGGATGCTTCGCACGGATCGCCTTTGCTGCATCAAGGAACTGCTCGATGCCCTTTTGTTTTACAAGACGCCCGATATAGGT
>JAEEGL011402088.1_pt1 | contig 10204 bp, 5 predicted proteins | sample 9134231 | NCBI WGS metagenome assembly JAEEGL01 (sample SAMN16246548, study PRJNA631951) | gut metagenome | biome: gut microbiome; feature: rumen; material: fiber-attached | host: Bos | place: Iran: Karaj | collected 2018-10 | reverse complement strand
CAATGATAAAAATGCAAAAGGATGATTTATTTGTGATGATAATTGAACTTGGAGTAATAATATTAATAAATGAGTGTTATTTTGGATTCTTTTAATTAAACTTGTATTTCAGATTTATGTTGGAAAAATGGGAAATATAAAGATGGTGTTTTTAATTTTATATTTGTTATTTCTATTATATTTTTAGTTTTGTAAGTTTTAACCTTTATTTATGTTTTATTTTTGAAATATCTATCTGGGAAATAAATATTAATTAATTGAATAAATTTTTAATGCTAAAAATATAATTTAATGTATTGAATAAAATTATTATTGTTTTGGTATTTTTTTTAAATTTATTTTATTTTAAAAATAAAAATATTTTTTTATAATTTCATGAATATTATTCTAATTTATTCATAGAATTCTAGGAAGTAAATTTTCCTAAATATAATAATCTTAGATATTTTATAGTTTATTTTATTATAAATAGAAAATTATTTATTTTTTAAGATAGTTTATAAGAATAAAAACTTTTGTATTTTTTTAATATGTTCATTATATGTTTAGTAATCAAATGAAAAAATCTATAACATTTTTTATTATTATTTTCCATATTTTTTTTTTGATTATTATTTTTATTTTATTTTTTATTTTTGACATATAAAATACTTTATTTTTCAAAAAAAGTGATAAAAAATAATTTATTAAAAGTTTTCCTTATTTTCAAAGTACCTCAGTAATAGTTAGTATATAATATGAAAAAAAAGTTATGAAAACAAAAAAAAATGTTTAAAGCTCCACGACCTGCAAATGGATGTACAATGATTGTAATAGGTGCAACGGGAGATGGAAAAAGTTCCTTATGTAATTTTATATTAGGAACAAATAAATTTAAAGTAAGTGATGATCCAGAATCAGAAACAAAAGAAACAATGGGTTCATATGGAATCAATGATGCAAAAAATATATATGTAATTGATACTCCAGGATTACATGATGATAAAGGAACCGATAAAGAACATATTCAACAAATGGTTGATTTTATAAAAAAACATAAAGATTTACAATCAATAATTATTGTATTTAACTTTTATCAAGATAGAATGGATGGATGTATCAGAACAATGCTAAAAATATTTTCTGATATTTTTCCAATAGAAGATTTTTGGGAACATGTTGCTATTGTTTTTACTCATTTTATTGAACCTGAAAAAAAAAAACAAAAAGAAGAAAAGGAAAAAAAAAAAAAAATGAAAATAAAACGATATACTGAAGAAATTCAAAAAATAATAAAAGATTCTAATACAACTCCACCTAATAAATTTCCTATTTTTTTTGTTGATTCTGATTTAGAAGAAGTTGACCAAAGATCAAGAGAAGAAGTAAATGCTTTAGTAGGTTGGACTCAAAGTTTACATCCTTTAAAAGTTGAAAAAGTAAAAGCAGTAGATGATAAAATTAGAAAAGAAGAAGAAGAATTTAAGGAAGAAATTAAAGATAAAACAAAAATAAAAAATATAGAATACACCACTTATAATAAATTAAAAAGAAAAAAACTAATTCATTATGATAATTCAATTAGTTATACTGATTGGGTAATTTATGGTACAAGAAAAGAGGAAAAGGTATGTAAAAAACAATTGATTGGCTCTTATATTGAAAAATCTGAAGAAACCGATAAACCAGTTGATACTCCAAAAGGAACACAAATTATAACAAGAAAATATGAAACAATTGTAAATATATATGATGATGGGTCAAAAACATTTTCTAAAAAAAAGGAAGTTGATAAAGAAATTAAATTAATTAAGAAAGAAGATGAGATACGAGATGTAAAAACTTTGTCTAAAGAAAAAATGAATGCAAAAGGAGAAAAAGAAAAATGGAGTAAAACAGTGATAATTTATAAAAATGGAAATACTAAAGTTTTAGAAGATTGGCATTTCGAATGTATAATTCCTACAATGGAAACTTTGAAGAATAATAATACTAAGACAATAAAAAACACTACAACTGAAAGAAAAATTGAAATTGAAGAACATCCAGAAATTATAAGTCAAGAAAAAAGTAAATTTAAAGGTTTTTTTTTAATTATTCCCATTTTTGGTAAAGATATAGAGACTTCTGTTCGTACAGTTAAATATAAAGTTACATATGAAAGAACAATTGAACAATATTCTGACAATACAATATTTTATGGAGATTGGAGAAAAGTAGATATTAAAAAATTAGATTAATTATAATTAAAAATAATTATTTTTAAAAATATCTAAATAATTCCTATTTAATATAAGATATTTAAATTTCAATTATAATATTTAAAATATTAAATGACAGAATTTGTAGTAATTGGTGCAACAGGAACAGGAAAAAGTTCATTTTGTAATTTTGTATTAAATAAAGAAATTTTTAAAACAAGTGATGATCCTAATTCAGAAACAAAGGAAGTTAAAGGTTCATATGGAATTAAAGATTCAAAAAATATATTTGCTATTGATACACCAGGTTTAAAAGATTCATCAGATGAAGATCAAATTCATATAAATAATATTGCACAATATTTAAGAAAAAGGAAAAACTTAAAAGCTATTATATTAACAATAAATTTTCATTGTCCTAGATTTGATTCTACTTTAAGAGAATTATTATTAGTTTTTGGTAATATGTTTCCAATTGAAGATTTTTGGGAACATGTTGGAATAGTTTTTACAAAATATTTTATTAATAAAAAACAAAATCCTTCAAAAATTAAAAATGAAAGAAGTGAAGGAATTAAAGAAAAAATGAAAGGTCTAGTTGAGGAGATTCATAAAAAAAATAAAAATATTAAGTTACCTTCTAATTATCATTGTTTTTTTGTAGACAGTGATCTTTACGAAATTGACAAAGAATCAAAAGAAGAAGTAAATAGGATGATTGGTTGGATACATAATTTAGAACCACTAGATACAATTAAAGTGAGGGAAGTTGATAATAAAATAATGGAAAAAATAAGAGAAACAAAAAATGAAAAAATAAAAAGTTACTTTATAAAAAATATTGAATATATTACAATGGGAACTTATCAAAGATTTAAAGAATTAAGATATAATGGTATAGTTACTTATTCTGATTATGAATTAATTAAAAAAACAATAATAAAAAAAGTTCATCCTGTGATATTATGTTCAAAAAATGAAGAAACAAGAGAAAGAGAATATTTTTCACATAGAAAAAATGATTATGAATATAGAAAGAAATATGTTGAGAGAAGATTTATAAAATTTTATAATGATGGTTCATCTGAATGTACTAAATGGACAAAAGTACCTAATTCAGAAAGGATTTTTCAAATTTATCATCCTCCTGAATTTTTAAAATTAGAAAAAACTAAACGTTATTCACAATCAACTTATATAGGAAATATTGAATATTATCAAGAATATCTATATCAAAGGATTATTTTTAAAAGATACGATGGGACTTTAAAATATGATAATTGGGTATTAATTGATTCAATTAAAAGAGAAATTGTTCATCCTAAAAAATTATTATATAGAAAAATTGAGAAAAAAGTTGAAAGAGAAGAAATAAAAAATGTAACTCATCAAAAAAAAAAAAAATTAAAAATGTTAATCATTTTTATTCCAATTTTCGAAACTGTTTATGATGAAATAGTATCATATAAAACTAAATATCATCATTATTGGAGATATGTTTTTTATTATAATGATAATTCAATTGAATACGGAACTTGGAATTATGATTATACCTCATAAAAGAATTAGATAAAGTTTATATTAAAAAATTTTTTTATAGTATTTTTATTAATTTTTTTTTGTAATTTATAGATATTCAATTTCATTTTTCATAAACTAAAAAATATGAAAATCAATCATTTATTTTAAATAAACACTTTTTTTTATTTAATTAATTTCTTATAGATTTGTAATTTATTTTTTTATAGTTATATTTTTTTTATATTCTTTTTATATTATTTGTTTACAATAAATAAGAATAACAATTTCAAATATAAGGAATGGGTCAAATGCCCAATCCCATAATTAAGATATTAAAGAATAATAATAAATTAATGTTTAATTATATCTCTTTATATACATTAATAAATTTTATAAAAAATTCAAATATTTTAAAAAGTTAATAAATTCTTTGGGGATTCAGCCAAATCCCCATGAGACATTAATTTTCAATTTTTTATTTTTTATGAAATATTTTTTTTAATAGTTATTTCAAAAAAATCATTTTTGTCATTTTTTCGATAATCCATAAATATATTATACAAATTGTAAGTCTAGAAAATAAAAAAAGATTGATAATTCTAGTTTTTATGAAATATAAGAAATTATTTTAGTCAGATGTGATTACTTCTTTTGTGATATACTCTATATTGTGAAAATAAAATATTAATAATTGATAAATATAATTGTTATAATAGAGAAGCAGATAAAAATAATCATTCATCATCTCCTTTTTTTATTGATAAAAAAGTTTAAAATTATATAAAAAAATATATATATTTATTTATTAGAGTAACAATGACGAAAAATTTTCTAATATATAGGAAAAATATATAAATCATTTTAAATATCGAACACAAATATAAAATCATTAAAAAACTTAAAAAAAAATTAAATTTGTGTTGTTCTTATTTTAAAAAAATTTATTTATTTAAATTATTTTTCAATCTTGGCAATTTAAAACTTATAATATATTTAAAATAATAAAAGATATTCTTAAAAATCACAATAAAACATTTATATTTTTTGTTTACTAATATCTTCATTTGTCCCATTCATAGAATTGTTATTAGTATTAATAATTCTATCAGAATTATCGCTTGCTTGTACTTTTTTTATTTCATTTTCAACTCTTTCAATTTCATCATTTAGTGTTTTAATTTCTCTTTTCTTTTTTTCAATAGCAGAATTTAAATCTTCAATTTTTTTTGAATTTTCTTCAGTTTTTTCATTTAAATTTTTATATTCTTCTTCAACATTTTCTTTTAATTTTTTACTTTCTTCTAATTTTTTCTTGGCTTCGTTTAATTTTTCTTTATTTTCATTTTCTAAAACATTTATAAATTTTCTAATAAAATCAGTTTTATTTTCATTTAAAAAATCTATTAAAATTTTTAATTTATTTTTTCCAATTGAACGATTATTATAAGTATAAATAAAATTTTCATAATCTTGTAAATATTCATTAACATTAGAAGAATTATAATAATTTTCATTAATTTTATTTTGAATATCTTTATATGTATCTTCTAATAATTCTTTATTTTGTCTATTTGAATCTTCTAAATTTAAATTCATTTTTTTTTCTTCTTGTTCTTCTATATTTTGCTCAATTTCTCTTTTTGCATCATTAAACCAACTTAAATATTCACTATTATTAAAAGTATCTACATTAATTTTATAAATATCATTAAATTTATTCATTGAATCTAATTTAAAATTATATAATGTTTTTATTAATTCTTCTTCTTCTAAAACATCTTTTAAATTTAATATATTTCTATTATAAGAATTTAAAGCTTCTGTTTTAAATTCTTCTATATCATTTTGAATTAATTTATTCCATAATGAATCAAAATTAGGATTTTGACCTTTTTCAATTGTATTTATATATTCATTAAAAAAAAATAAAAGTGATTTTCCATTAAATAATTTTCCTCTTATATTCTTAGGATGTAAATCTTTTAATATTTTATTTTTAAATAATAAAAAGGAATTTTGTTGATTATCAAAGATTAAATCTCTATCAGGGAAAAATTTAATAATAGACTCTTTAATTAAATTTATTTCTGCTTCACTTTTAGATCTTAAAAAATTGTCTAAATAATCTTTTGGTGAATTTTCATTTGGATTTAAATTTGAATTAGAAATATAAAACAATAATTTTGGACTTGATTCTGTGAAAATAATTTCTCTTGAATTTTTATTATTCATTTCTATTGTTGTTGGTAACTTTGGAATTTCTTTAAATTTATTTATTCCATCATCATTTAATTCATTATTAATAAAAAAAATAAAAAGAGAAGAAGTAAAAAATAATAAAGAAATTAAATTTTTATTTGAAGTATGAATATTACATAATAATATTTTTGAATTTGAATTTTCTTTTGATAAAAAAATTGAAAGTATTGAAGCGCCTTTATCATAATTATCTTCTATATTGTCATTTGATAAATTTGATATTAATTTTAATTTCACTTCATTATTTTCATCATTTTCATTAGTTGAAGATAAAAAACAAACCATAATAATTTCATCATTTATTTCTTTTAAAAAATTTATTGATTCTTTATCCAAAGTTAATATTCCTGAATTATTTAATTGAATTAATTGATAGACTTTTGACATTGTTTTTTTAATTTTTATATATTAATTTTTATTTATTTTTACCTTTTTATATTTAAAAAATATAATTTTAATTGTTTTATTTTTAAATTATTTTAATTATGTCAATTTTTTATGCTTTAATTTCTAAAAATAATGATATTGTTTTATGTGAATATACAGAATATTCAGGGAATTTTCAACAAATAACTAGAATGATATTAAGAAAAATAAAACAAAATATAAAAGTAACAATTGAATATGATAAATATAAATATCATTATTTAAATGAAAATGGAATTACTTTTTTATGTATGACTGAAAATTATTCTGAAGAATTAAGTTTTTCTTTTCTATTTGATTTAAAGAAAATATTTTTTCAAAAATATAATTTTGAGAATATAAAGAAATATAGTGCTTATGAATTACAGGATTTTAATAAAATAATTAATCAATTATTAACTTATTATACTACTTTACCTAAATTATCTAAATCTAAAGATATAATTAATAATTTTTCTGAAAGAAATAATATTTCATTTGAAAATATTGATAATATTTTTGGAAGAGATGAAAAAATTAATATTTTTGCAATCAAAGAAGAAAATTTAAGTAATCATACAAGGAATATAAATTTTATTTCTGAACAAATAAAAAGTCAATTAAGAGTTAAAAAAATAAAACAAATTATTATTGTAATAATTTTGGTTATAATAATTCTTTTTATTATTTATTGTATATAATTTAAAAATGTAATTTAAGAATAATAATATTTTTTATGTGAATAAATAGACAATTAAATAAATTAAATTCTATAATTTAAAAATTTATTAAAACGTATTTGTGTTTATAAAAAATGAAAAGTTTATTTTTCTTTTTAACAATGTTAAATTATTATTTATGTCAAAAAGAAACAATTGATACTCTTAAAATAACAGGGAAAGAAACTGAAGCAATGAGACTATTTAAAATAAATGCTCGAGGATTACTTCCTCAAATATTTCAAAAAACTAATAATAATCAATTAAATGGAAATATAAATAATGATGATATTGAACTAACAATTAAAAATGAAAATAAAATTATTAAATTTAAAAAAGGACATAATTATCAAAAAACTATGCTTCCTTAAAAAACCTATTCATATATATATATTTTATATATTAAATAATTATAAATAATTAAGAAAGATAAAATAATAATATTAAAATTATTTAAAAAATCAGTAATGAAAGAATAGAGACTTTGGGAAGTTCTATTTTTTCAATTCAATGAACAACTTAAAATAATTATTAATGAGAACAAAATTATACTACTTTTAAATTTTAGAAAAAATAAAAGCTAATTAAATGAACACTATAATATATTTATCTTTTATATTTCTTTCTATTTTTATTGTGAAATTCAATTTTTATTTCATAAATTCAATAAAAAAACATTATAAAAATTCAGATAACTTTTCAAAGTTATACGATAATTTTTATTAATTTTTAGGGCTCCATCAATTAAATTGAAACATTTCTGATAATGTAAATCTAAATTTTTATTGATAAGTGAATTTTATTAATTTCTAATTTAAGAGAAGTTGCTTCCATTCTTTTGATTTTTATAACTTATTTTATTCTAACTTTTATTTTTAATTGTTTATTTTTTTTAAATGTAATATATATTATAATTATTTGTTTATTTAATTATTATTTAATTATTTAATTATTTACTTATCTGTTTGCTTTTTTATAAGATTGTTTTTTCTATCTGTAAATGATGCAAACAACTTTTTTGCTTCTTCCTCATTTTTTAAATCAACTTTAATTGTAAAATCAACTTTTTTTGTTTCTTTATTCATAATTTTTATTTTTATTTTCCTATGATCATACCTTTCAAGTGAATTAATATCTAATAATTGTATTTTTTGAATTATTTCCAAATCAAAAGAAGTTTTAGTATATCTTAATATTTCTAATTCATTATATTTAATAATAATTATAATTTCTTTATTATTTTTAATTTTATCTCCTTTAAATTCTATTAAAATTCCATGAAATTCATTAAATTGTTTTTCTTTAATTTCTTCAGTCATATCATTTAAAGAAATTTTATCAATAACTTCAATAATATTAGAACTAATTTCACTATCATTATTTTTATGTGATTTTTTCCAAAATTTAAAGGCATTAAAACTTTTAAATAAAGTATTACTTCTTTTTTTTCGGGTTTTGTTTTTATTACATATTGTACAATTTGAATCATGATTAAGTAAATTTATATTATATTTAGAGCTTAAATCATGAATAGAAAGAAATCCTCCATAACAAAAAGAAATATAAGGATAATGAGCATTTAATAAAGAAACTAATAATTTTTTTAAATTATCAAATTCTTGATTATTATTTTGTTCTTTTAAATTCATTTTTTTTAAATTTTCTCTTGGAGTTTCAATTTTGCTTGAAGATTGAGTAACTAAATATAAACTTTCTTCTAAATTTTCGAAATAATTAGTCTCTGATGTCATAAAAATAAAATGATAAGTTCCTTTATCTTTTAAAAATCTTTTTGTTATTTTTTCAGCGAAATCTATTGATTTTAATTCTTCTTGTTCAACAAATATCATTTTTGGTAAAAAAGGTGTTTTTGTTTCTTCTGAATTAAAAATATCACATTCTAAAATTCTTAAATCTAAAAGAATATATTTCATTTTATTGTCTATTTTTTTTGTACAATGAGGACAAATATAATCTTTTCTATCATTTTCAATATCATTTTCTTTTTTTGAAAAAATCATACTTTGAATTAAATCATTTTCTTTACTTTCACTATTACTATTATTATTATTAGTATTTGTGATACCAATACAATTTTTACAAAATTCATCAGGACATTTTACTATATTATTATAGCAAATATAAAATATTTCTGATGGAAAAATAGGCATTGCTAAAAAAGAATTAGGTTTATATTGTTCATATAAATTTTCTAAATTGTTTGATTTATAATTAAAAATTTCTAACTTATTTGCTAATAATCTAAAACTATAAGGTGTTTCTTTCCTTAAATCAAAAGCTATTTGAAATATAAAATCAACTTCTTCAAAAGTTGTCATTGTAAATTTGGATAAAACTTTTAGAATATTCTTTGGTTTTGAACTTAAAATACTACCTGAATTTACTATTAAAAGAGCAATAAGAAAGAAATAAAAAAATAATTCATCATCTAATATAATTAATTTGTTCCAAAAATAATATAAAATTTTTAAATCTAAATTATGAGAAAATAAAGTTAAAAACCAATTTTTTGCGTACATTTCTGGAATTATATTTTCTTTTTCAAAAATATTATTAATTCTAGGTGAATGATACCTTAATAAAATAACTAATAAACTAAAAGAACTTTTTAAAGAAAAAATTGTTTCTTCATAATAATAATTTGTTAAATATTTAATTATTAAACCTTGAGTTAAATTAAGTATTTCAGGTAAAGATAAGTCTAATTTATATTTCAGTAATGTAAAAGATGCTATAATATCATTTAATCCTTTCTTATATTTTATTTTGTTATAATCACAAAAATAATTTATCATTAATTCTAAATCTTCATGAAATGAAGGATATTCTGATAATTCTTTTACTCTTGTATTTTTTATATCTTCTACAACTAAATCATTTTTTTCTTTTTCTTTTTGCTTTGATATTATTTCTTCATCTAATGATTCTAATTTTTCAATATTTTCACATAAAATTTTTTTCCATTCTTCTATCATTTCTTTTGTTATTTCAGATGATTTATTTTGATTTGAATTTTCTTTGTTTAATTCATCTTTTTTTTCATTGTCATTTGTTTCAGTGTTTTTGTCTTTATTTAATTCTTGAGAATTGTTTTTATTT
>JAEEGL011387749.1_pt1 | contig 10204 bp, 9 predicted proteins | sample 9134231 | NCBI WGS metagenome assembly JAEEGL01 (sample SAMN16246548, study PRJNA631951) | gut metagenome | biome: gut microbiome; feature: rumen; material: fiber-attached | host: Bos | place: Iran: Karaj | collected 2018-10 | reverse complement strand
TCATAAATATAAGGAATGGAAAGATTATCTTTCATCAGTTGGTTTAACAATTAAGAATAATCATGACTTATTTGAAATTGAAAAGTTAGTAAAAAAACACCAAAAAACATACAAGAAGAATGATTCTGATAAGGAATTAAGAAACTTTAAATTCTACGATAAAGCATATAGAGAAGAATCAATGAAAGAAAACAAGTATCCTATTAAATATACTCATAATAATGTTGAATCAGAAATAGAAGGTGATGTTGTTCTTAAAGATAATATTTTAGATTTAACTAATTTCAAAATAACTGTAGATAAAGCACATTTATTTGAAGATGGAGAGAAATATGAATTCCAATTAGCAATTATGTTTGAGAATAATGAAGAAACAATAATTCCTATGGTTACTTTACCTGATATTTTATGTGATAATGGAAAAGTAGCATTTGATAAATTGATAACATATGATCTTTCTAGATTTAAAGAAATACAAGAAAATAAGAAGATTAGATTAATGCTAAGAAGTAAACCAAAGGGAGATCAATTAAAACTATTTATTTGTGATATTGAAATTGATAATTCAACAGGTTTATTAAATGGTAAGCCAGTTCCTATTAGCTATGAAGCTGTCGAATGGAAATAGTTAATAGATAAGAGGGATAAAACCCTCTTTTTTTTGAGAAAAAAGATTTTATTGAAATGATAATTATAGTGTGCTAATTTTAAGAGTGGTGATTATTATGTGCATGCTATGTAGGAATGAAAGTGCAAATTATATATGTGATAATTGTTATAAAAAATATGGTTTTAATATAAAGATGGAAATGCTGCCATTAGATAAGCATAATTTATATGTAGTAAGTATGGTAAATAAAAAGGTATTTTTTGATTATAATTATTATCAAAAAGAGTATAGCTTTGTATTTAATTATTTCAATAATTTAGGATATCATGTTTTGTTCTTTGATAACCTAAGTTTGGAGATGGAAGATATTTATATCTTAGATGGTATAAGTAAATTAGTTGATAATGATATCTTAGTTATGGCATTTAATATCTCCTAGACACCACTTTTATATTGAAAACGCTTCAATAAATTGCTATAATATTATTAAAGAAAAGGAGTGATATATATGAAGGTTGAAATTGTAGGAAAGAATGGATTTAATCCATCACCAGCCAACAAGGAGTATGCCGAAAAGAAACTTGAGAAACTAAGAGATGTACTAGCTGATTTTGAAAATGTTACAGCTAGAGTAGTTTGCAAGGTCTACAAAACATACCATAAGGTTGAGGTTACAATACCATCAAAAAATATCTTACTTCGTGCCGAAGTAATGGAAGAAAGCTTATATGGCGCTATCGATGGTGCTATTGATAAGCTAATGAAGCAAGTCAGAAGATACAATGACAAAGTAAAAGACAAATTAGGAAAGAAAGGAATTAGAAACATGGAGGTTCAGTCAGATGAGCCTCAACAAAAGGTTACAAGAGAGAAGCACTTAGATCTAGAACCAATGACTAGAGATGAGGCTATTGATCAAATGGAAGCATTAGGACACGACTTTTTCGTATATCTTGATAAAGAAACAAGAAAAACTAATGTTATCTATTTAAGAGCTGATGGCGATTATGCTGTTATTGAAACAGATGCAAAATAAAAAATAAATTAGCTTATAATTTGGTAGGTTATATAACCTACCATTTCTTTTTAATAAATACTTTAAAATTATTAATTTTATTGAAAATTGAATCTAATTATTGTATTATTAAAAAGGTATATTTTAGAAAGGTATTTCTATTTCAATATAGATTGTTTTGGATTATGGCATTTAAATTTTTAGACTCAGGTCATAGAGAAATGAAAAGATGTGCAAAAATTGCACAAAAAATAATCGCATTAGAGCCAGAAATAGAGAAGCTAACTGATGATGAGCTTAAGGCTAAAACTCCATATTTTAAGGAATTATTAAAGAATGGTAAGTCATTAGACGATATATTAGTTGAGGCTTATGCTGTATGTAGAGAAGCTGCTTACCGTGTTACTGGTATGAAGGCTTATTTTGTTCAGCTAGTTGGTGCTATCGCTATTCATGGTGGTAATATTGCAGAAATGAAAACTGGTGAAGGTAAAACATTAACTGGAGTATTCCCTGCTTACTTAAATGCCTTAACTGGTGATGGTGTTCATATTGTTACAGTAAACGAATACCTAGCTGGACGTGAAGTAAATGGTGAAATCGGTGATATTTATAGATACTTAGGTTTAACTATTGGATTAAACTTAAGAGAATTAGATAGACAACAAAAAAGAGAAGTTTATTCATGTGATATCATTTATTCAACAAACTCAGAGCTTGGCTTTGACTATTTAAGAGATAACATGGTTCCTAACTATGAGGAGGTTACTCAGGTTAAGGGATTAAATTATGCAATCATCGATGAGGTCGACTCAATTTTAATTGATGATGCAAGAACACCACTTATCATTTCTGGTGGTGCTAAGGATGATAATGGCTTATACGAAAGAGCAGATCAATTCGTTAAGGCATTACACGAGGATGATTATGATATCGATATCGAATCAAAAACTATCGTATTAACACCTTCAGGAGTTAGTAAGGCAGAGGAGTTCTTTAGAGTAGAAAACCTATATGATATCGAGCATGTTATGCTTGTTCATAGAATTAACAATGCGTTAAAGGCAGTTTATATATTCGCAAATGGTGTTGAATATGTTGTATCTGATGGAGAGGTATTAATCGTTGACCAATCTACAGGTCGTATTCTTAAGGGTAGACAATTCTCAGAGGGCTTACACCAAGCACTTGAGGCTAAGGAAAATGTTGAAATTAAGAAGGAAACAATTACTGTCGCAACAATCACTTATCAGAATTTCTTCAGAATGTATAAGAAGCTATCTGGTATGACAGGTACAGCTAAGACTGAGGAAGAGGAATTTAGAGATATTTACAACATGTATGTTGTTGAGGTTCCAACAAATAGACCAATAGCAAGAATAGATGCACCAGATCTATTATTCCTAACAAAGGATTATAAATTTAAGGCATTAATTGAGGATGTAAAGGAGCGCCATTCTAAGGGTCAGCCTATCCTAATAGGTACAGCAAACGTCGAAACGAGTGTACTTGTACATAAGATGCTAGAAAAGGAAAATTTGCCACATGAGGTATTAAATGCCGTTAACCATGAAAGAGAAGCAGAAATCATTTCTCATGCTGGTGAGGTTGGAGCAATTACTCTATCAACAAACATGGCTGGACGTGGTACCGATATTAAGCTTGCACCTGGTGTTAAGGAATTAGGTGGTTTAGCAGTATTAGGTACTGAAAGATTTGAATCAAGAAGAATTGATAATCAGCTAAGAGGTCGTTCTGGTAGACAGGGAGACCCTGGTTATTCAAGATTCTTTATTTCAACTGAGGATGAATTAATCCAAAGATTCGGTGGAGATTCATTCAAGAATAGATTAGCATCACTACTTAGAATGATGAATGATGGTGATGAATCAGAGCCACTTGAGTCAAAGATGCTAGCTAAGATGGTTACTATGGCTCAAACTAAGATTGAGGGCTTAAACTATGATTCACGTAAGAATGTCCTAAAGTATGATGATGTTATCCGTAGACAAAGAGAAATCTTCTATGCAGAGCGTCAAGAGGTAATTAAAGCACAAAACCTTGAAGAAGTCCTAAAGAAGATTATGAAGAACTGTGTTACTAATATCGTTGATGACTTCATGAATTCTGCTGAAAAGGAATTCGATGATGAGGGCTTAACAAAGAAATTTAATGAAATTATCTTTGGTTCAAACCTAGTAGATGTTAACAATGTACGTGGTATGGATGATGACCAGGATATCATCAACTATGTTCATGAATGCTGCTATAATGATTTCAAAGGTAGAATGGATAAGCTTCGTGAGGATTTAACTCATATTATTCCTGAGGAAGCAATTAAAGAGGATAAGGATATTATCGATAAGCAAATTCAAATGTTTATAAAGAGAATTATTCTTCCTATACTTGATAGAAACTGGAGAGAGCATATCGATGATATGGCAGGCTTCCGTCAGGGTATTCATTTACAGCAATATGCTCAAACAAACCCACTTGAGCTATACCAAAGAGAGGGTTATGCTAAATTTGAGCGTTTAAATAGAAAGATGAACGAGGAAATTACTATTACTGCAATGCATGCAAGAGTAAGAGTAGAGCGTCCTAACCAACAACAAGAAAAGGATGAGCTTAAGGATTTAAGAACTAACCAGGATTTATCAACAGTAAATCAAAAGGGTCCTGTTAAAAAGGATGTAAATGATAAGTTTCTAAATGTTGGTCCAAATGAGCCTTGTCCATGTGGTTCTGGTAGAAAGTTTAAGTTCTGCCATGGCTTAAGAAGATAGTTTTAGATGAAATCTGCTTCATATTGAAGCGGATTTTTCTTTTTAATCTTGATTTGAGAGTACAGGTAATCAATTTTAATAGATAAGTTCGATTTCGAAAATTGACAAATTATAAATATTAATTTATAATATAATCAACGTAATTCGCGAGAATTACTATTTAAGAAAGAGGTAATTTAGTATGAAAAAGTTTGATATTTTAAATCAAATTTCTAACATCGGTGTTGTAGCTGTAGTTAGAGGAAACAGTAAGGAAGAAGCTATAAAGATTGCTGATGCTTGTATCGAGGGTGGAGTATGTGCTATCGAATTAACATATACAGTTCCAGGAGCTCGTTCAATTATTGAAGCATTAGTTGAAAAGTACGCTTCTAACAAGGAAGTAGTAATTGGCGCAGGTTCAGTATTAGATCCTGAAACTTGTAAGGGTGCTATCGAGGCAGGTGCAAAGTTCATCGTTGCTCCATCATTCAATGAGGGTGTTGCTAAGTTAGCAAACAGATATCAAATACCTTATATTCCAGGTACTCAAACAATTAAGGAAATTGTTACAGCAATGGAATTCGGTAGTGATGTTATCAAGGTATTCCCTGGTGATATTTTAGGACCTAGATTTGTTAAGGATGTTAAGGGACCACTTCCTTATGCAAGCTTAATGCCATCTGGTGGTGTTGATATCGACAACATTAAGGATTGGGTTAAGGCTGGTGTAGTTGCAGTATCTGCAGGCTCAAGCTTAACAGCAGGTGCTAAGAAGGGCGACTTTGCTTTAGTTACTGAAACAGCAAAGAAGTTCATCGCAGAATATAAGGCAGCAAAGGCAGCAAAGTAATTTTATAAAACCCCTGAATGGAGGTAGTTATGGAAGAAAAGATTTTGACATTTGGTGAGATAATGCTTAGATTATCAACACCAGATTACTCAACAATTAACCAAACTCAATCATTCTTAGTTAATTATGGTGGTGGTGAGGCAAACGTAGCAGTTGCCCTAGCTCATATGGGACATAAGACATATTTTATGTCAAAGCTTCCACCAAACCAATTAGGTGATGGAGCAATCACTCATCTACATAGTCATGGTGTAAATACTGATTATGTAGTAAGAGGCTCAACAACAATTGGTATTTATTTCCTTGAAACAGGCTTTGGCGGAAGACCTTCAAAGGTTATTTATAACCGTAAGCATTCAGCCATTACTCGTATCGAGGAGGATGAATTTGACTGGGAAGAAATTTTTGGAAATGCTACATGGTTCCATTTATCTGGTATAACACTTGCTTTAGGCGAAAGAGTAAGAAAGGTTGCTTTAAGAGCTGTTAAGGAGGCTAAAAAGCATAACGTTCCTGTAAGCTTCGACTTCAACTATCGTTCAAAGCTTTGGACAGTTGAGGAAGCAAGACCAGTATATAAGCAATTTATGGACTATGTAAATATTGTATTTGCAAGCTTCTATGATGCAAACACAATACTTGAGATTCCTCTAGATGAGGGTCTTGAGGATAAGACATTATCTGAAAAGAGAAGAAATGTATTCCCTAAGATGATCAAGAAGTATGGACTTCACTATATCTTTGGAACTGATAGAGTAGTATATACAGCAACAGATAATTCACTTGCAGGCTATTATTTTAAGCTATCAGGTGATGAATTAAGCTGGGAGCTAACAGAACCAATTAGATTTAATATCTATGATAGAATTGGTGGAGGAGATGCATTCGCATCAGGTGTAATACATGGTTTATTAAAGGATTATAACGATCCAGGCTATGCTGTAAGATATGGATTAAATACATCTGTATTAAAGCATACAATTTATGGTGATGCCTCAACTATGAGCTGTGAGGACATCGAAACATTTATGGCTGCCAACGGTTCAGCTGAGGTAGTAAGGTAGGAAATTATTATGATAGTAGGAAAACTTGTAGACCTTTATAGATATAAAGGAATTAGTAAAAATATTGATACTGCAATCAACTGGATGGAATCATTAGGTATGGAAGGATTACTTCAATTACCTAAGGGTAAGACAATTGTTGATGGTACAAACGTATATGCAAATAGGGATACATATGTTGCAAGACCACTTGAGGAATGCTTCTTTGAAAATCATGAAAACTATATTGATATTCAAGTAGTATTAAAGGGTAAGGAAATAATTGGTTATACACATATCTCTAACCCTGATTTAAAGGTAACAACTCCTTATAATCCAGAGAAGGATGTAACAAAATATAATTATAATCCAAAGGGAGCTGTATTCTTCACATTAGAGGAAGGATTTGCATTAGTTTATACTGAAGACGCACACCTTGCAAAATGTAAGGCAGATGACAATATAACTGAGAAGTTAGTTGTAAAAATTAAAATTGAGAAGTAATTAAATAATTAAATAAAAAGATAGAGGAGAAAGAAATGAAAAATTTAAAATTTAATTCTAAAAAAGTTGTAACAATGGGCGAAATCATGCTTCGTTTATCTACACCTGCAAACACACGTTTTGTTCAAGCTAACCAATTCGATATTATTTTCGGTGGTGGTGAAGCAAACGTTGCTGTTTCTTGTGCAAACTATGGCTTAGATGCTTATTTCGTATCTAAATTACCTGACAATCCAATTGGTCAAGCTGCAGTTAACTCATTAAGAAGATATGGTGTTAACACTGAGTTTGTTGCACGTGGTGGTGACAGAGTAGGTATTTACTATTCTGAAACTGGTGCTTCAATGAGACCATCTGTAGTTGTTTATGACCGTGCTCATTCAGCTATAGCAGAAGCTAAGCCTGAAGATTTTGATTTCGATGCAATTATGAAGGATGCAGGTTGGTTCCACTGGTCTGGAATCACTCCAGCTATTTCTGATGCTTCAGCTAAGTGCTTAGAGTTAGCTTTAAAGGCTGCTAAGAAGTATGGCGTAGTAGTTTCTTGTGACTTAAACTTCCGTAAGAAGCTATGGACTTCTGAAAAGGCTATTTCAGTTATGAAGCCTTTAATGAAGTATGTTGATGTATGTATCGGTAACGAAGAGGATGCAGAATTATGCTTAGGCTTCAAACCAGATGCTAACGTTGAAGCTGGTGAAACTGGTGCTGCTGGTTACCACAATATTTTCAAGCAAATGGCTAAGGAATTCGGCTTCAAGTATGTTGTTTCTACATTAAGAGAGTCATTCAGTGCTACTCATAATGGTTGGAAGGCATTAATTTATGATGGTGAAGAATTCTATGAATCAAAGAGATATGACATTAACCCTATCATTGACCGTGTTGGTGGTGGTGACTCATTCTCTGGTGGTTTAGTATATGGTTTAATGACTAAGGCTACACAAGGTGAGGCTTTAGAGTTCGCTGTTGCAGCTTCTGCATTAAAGCATACAATTAATGGTGATTATAACTTAGTATCAGTTAAGGAAGTTGAAGCTTTAGCTGGTGGTAATGCTAACGGACGTGTACAACGTTAATTAATTAATTAATGAGGTTGATTCTAGGTATAGGAATCCTATGCCTAGAATTATACTCTTTGGAGGTATTTTATGAAGATTGGTGTAAGAGTTCATGACTTTGGTAAAAGTGATGCAGAAACACTTGCTAAAAAGGCTAAAGAGGTTGGATTTTCTGGAGTCCAATTGGTTTTAAATAAAGCAATTGAAGGCGAAACTGGTCTTGCTGGAACACTTTCTAAGGAGAAGGCTAATTATTTCTATGAAGCCTTTAAAAAGGAAGGGTTAGATATATTTATGCTTGGTGCATATTTTAATCCTGTTCATTCAAATAAGGAGCTAGTTTGTAATATGATAGCTAAGTTTGCGGAGCATTTAAAATATGAAAATGACTTCCATGCTGGCTATGTTGGTAGTGAAACTGGTTCATTCAATGATGATAAATGGACATATAATCCATTAAATAGAACTGAAGAAGCATTCCAAGAGGTTAAAAGAATATTCTCTGGCTTAGCTAAGGTTGCAGAAGAAAACAATGCTAAGATTGCTTTAGAGGGAGCTTATGGTCATTGTATGTATGAGCCAAAGGCATTAAAAAGATTAGTTGATGAAATTAATTCAAAAAGTATCTATTATACTGTAGATATTTATAATTATCTTTCTATAGATAATTATGAAAGATATAAGGAAATCTTTGAGGAATGCTTAGACCTATTTAAGGGTAAGATAGTAATATTCCACCTTAAGGATTTTATTATCCAGGATGGTGCTTTAAAACAGTGCTGTATTGGAAAGGGCTTAATCGATTACGATTATCTAATTAAAAGAATTAAGGAAACTAACCCTGATAGCTATTTAGTATTTGAGGGAAGTAAGCCTGAGGATATGGAATTTTCATTTAACTTTGTTAAATCAAAAATTGAAAATGCCTAATTATTATTAAGGAGAAAAACATGAAATTAGACGTTAGATATGCTAATCATCCAGATGATTCAAAACATTATACAACAGCTGAATTAAGAAAGCATTATTTAGTAGATAAGGTTTTCCAAGCTGATGATATTTTATTAGTATATTCACACCAAGATAGAATTATTGCTGGTGGTATTATGCCAGTTAATATGGCACTAAAGCTTGAGGGATCTTCAGAAATGCGTGCTAAGTATTTCTTAGAGCGTAGAGAAATGGGATTCATCAATATTGGTGGTGAAGGTAAGGTTAAAATCGATGGTAAGACTTATGATATTAAGCATAAGGATGGTATGTACATTGGTCTTGGCGTAAAGGATATCGAATTCTCATCTAATGATAGAAAGAATCCTGCTAAGTTCTATATTACATCATCACCTGCTCATAAGACTTATCCAACAGTATATATTGCATATACACCTGAAAATTTAAAGGCATTCAAGGGTGATATTAAAGCTGTTGAATGTGTTCACCAACAACTTGGTGATGTTGAGCATATGAACAAGAGAGTAATTAATAAGTATATTAATACTGCAATTATTGATTCTTGTCAGCTAGCAATGGGAATGACTGCACTTGATACTGGCTCATGCTGGAATACAATGCCATGTCATACTCATGAAAGACGTATGGAAGTATATTTCTACTTCGACTTCCCAGAGGAGGAAAGAGTATTCCACCTAATGGGTAAGCCAGATGAAACACGTCATATCGTTATGGCACCTGAGCAGGCTGTAATATCTCCTGCTTGGAGTATACATGCTGCAAGTGCAACAATGAATTATACATTCATTTGGGGTATGTGTGGCGAAAATCAGGATTATGATGATATGGATCATATCAAAACAGCTGATTTAAAATAATAAAGAAAAAATTGGAGGAAGAAAATCAAATGAAAATGGAAGATTTTAGACTAGATGGCAAGGTTGCTCTAGTTACAGGTGCTTCATATGGTATCGGTTTTGCAATTGCTTCAGGTATGGCTGCAGCAGGTGCAACAATCGTATTCAACGATATTAAGCAAGAATTAGTAGACAAGGGTATTCAAGCTTATAAGGAAGCTGGTATCAATGCTCACGGTTATGTTTGTGATGTTACAAACGAGGACCAAGTTAATGCTATGGTTCAAAAGATTGAAAAGGAAGTAGGAGTTATCGATATTCTAGTAAATAACGCTGGTATCATTAAGAGAATTCCTATGATTGAAATGACTGCAGATCAATTCCGTCAAGTAATTGATGTAGATTTAAATGCACCATTCATCGTTTCTAAGGCAGTTATCCCTTCAATGATTAAGAAGGGTCATGGAAAGATTATCAACATCTGTTCTATGATGTCAGAATTAGGTAGAGAGACTGTATCTGCATATGCTGCTGCAAAGGGTGGT
>JAEEGL011368991.1_pt1 | contig 10204 bp, 13 predicted proteins | sample 9134231 | NCBI WGS metagenome assembly JAEEGL01 (sample SAMN16246548, study PRJNA631951) | gut metagenome | biome: gut microbiome; feature: rumen; material: fiber-attached | host: Bos | place: Iran: Karaj | collected 2018-10 | reverse complement strand
TTGTTTTTATCTTAAACAAAGACATATCATTACTCATACATGCTTTTATTAATGAATGTAACTTTTTCATTATTTTTCCAACTCCATAAATACTTTTTCTAATGATTTATCACCTTTAATGTCTTTCATACTACCACATTTTATTAACTTACCATTTTTTATTATAGCCACTTTAGAACATAGTTTTTCAGCAACATCTAATATATGAGTTGAATAAAATACTATTTTCTTTTCTTTAACCATTTCATTTAATACTTTTTTAATATCAAATACTGCCTTTGGATCTAACCCTACAAATGGTTCATCCATAATTAGTATTCTGGGATTATGGCATAAAGCAGATATTAATACTATCTTTTGTTTCATACCATGTGAATAGCTATCAATAGTATCATTTAATTTATTTTCCATATCAAATAATTTTGAATATTTCTTAATATTTTTTTCTCTAGTTTCTGTATCTATATCATACATATCACATATAAAGTTAATATAATCTATTGCTTTCATATGTTCATATGTTTCAGGATTATCTGGTACGAAAGCCATTAACTTTTTACATTCAACTGGATTATCTTTAATAGACATACCATCTATTAATATATCTCCAGAATCAAAATCATGTATACCTACCATTGATTTAATTAATGTAGTTTTACCCGCACCATTATGACCTATAAATGCGAATATTTCACCATCTTCTACATTAAAAGATACATTATCTACTGCTACTTTATCTCCATATTTTTTAGTTACATTTTTAATTTCTATCATATAAATTACCTCTTAATTTATTTAATTCAATCCACACTAATGGAGATACATCACTTTCTTTTAATTTATCTATATCATACCAATTAGCACCTAATGAATCATGACCATCAAAATCAGATTTTAAATTATTCTCTTTTAAAGTTACTATATAAAATATTCCTATATGATGCATAGATTCTTCAACATCATTATGTACCCAATTTATAACAACAGATTCTGAATCAAATAATTTGTAATCTTTTATATCAGCATCTAATTCTTCTTTTATTTCTCTTTTTAATGTTACTTCAGGTCTTTCTCCATGCTCAAAACTACCACCCGGTAAATCTAATTTACCAGTATATGCACCTCTAGACTTTAAAACTAAAGCTATTTTATTATCTTTAATTATTAAACCATATACACCTAAATGTCTAGTTTCTTTCATAACATCACCTATAAATATTATAGCATAAAAAAAGACTATAATAATAGTCTTTATATACCAACATATTTTTCTTCTTTTTGGAATTCTTCTGGCAAGTAGTCACCTTTATGTCTTTTAAATACAACTACTTCTATTGGTTCTTTAACGTAGCCCCCAAAGCCTTTTACTTCTTCCATTTCTTTAAAACCTAAACTATGGTATAAATTCTTTGCTCTTAAATTATGTAAAAGGCAATCTAATCTATAATCTTTGAATCCTACTCTTTCCATATTACTAATAAAGTGTCCTAATAATTTAGTACCTATTCTTCTTCCTCTACATTCTCCCTAACACTAACTATATTATATCACAAATACAATAGTTATTTTTCAAATTTAACTGTTATATTACTATTTCCTAAGTTGGGTAAATTATCTATATGACCTATTTTAGTATAGCTATATGATGTATCAAATGATTTATAAAATATAACCAAACAATTATTTCCATAAAGCATAACATCCCCAGCATTAATTTTTTTAGGATTAAATGAATTTGTTGGTAATATATTATCTAAATATATATACTTTTCATTACCATTTAATTCACTCATATTTAATTCTTGAGGTAACATATTAATAAAACTCTTTACTGTTTCATTATCTTCCAAATTAATTATATATTCTTTATCATTAATAATTGCTTTCACTGATATCACCTCATTTGACTTATCTATTTCATTTCTATTTATAAATTCTTTTATTACCTCATCACTATCATTTGTACTAAATCTTTTTCCATCTTTAATATTCAAATTAGGATTATACTTTCTTAAATTTTCTACACTTCCACTTATTTCAGTACTCCCTGATGTACAAAATGGAATAATAATTTTATTTGTAAAATCATATGTATCTAATAAAGTTAATATTATCTTAGGGTTTGTTCCCCACCAAATAGGATATCCTAAATATATAGTATCATATTTATTGATATCAATTGCATTCTTAATTTTAGGTCTTGACTTACTATCATTTTGTTCTCTATTTGCTCTACAATCACTATTATAATTTAAGTCTTCTTTTTTATATTCTTCTTCAGGAATTATTTTAATAATATCACTTTTTGACTCTCTAGCTATCCTTTCAGCAATCTTTTTTGTAGTTCCCGTAGCTGAAAAATATAAAACTACTGATTTATTATTTGAATTTGCATTGTCATTTTTTTCTTTTTGTACACTACATCCAACTATAGTAAAAAATAATATTATAACAAGCACAATTAATAATACATTCTTTTTCATTTATAATCCTCCAGTTCAATTTTTAATTAATCACTTATATCTACATCTAGTGTTATATTAATTTTATAATCTTTGTATTTATTATGAATCTCATCATATATTTTTTTATATTCTTCTTCTCTATCCTTAATTTTAAAATCAATTATAATATCGAAACTAATTGATTTCTCTTCTTCATCTACATAAAAACCATGCATTTGTAAAATACCAGTATGAGAAAAAACAATATCATAAATGTCTTTTTGCATTTTTATTATATTTTTATCTTTTGTATTAACTGAATACACACCAATAGTATGAAGTATAACGCCATATTTTTCTGCAATTCTTTTTGTAATTCTACGTGATATTTTATCTACTTCTGCCACAGATAATGTATCTAACACTTCTATATGAACCGAACCTAAATATTTATCTGGACCATAATCATTTAGTATTAAATCAAATGCTCCTTGAACATCTTTTTCTTTAACTATTTCTTTTTTTATTTGCCTTGCTAAATTACTTTCAACTCTAACTCCTATCATATTATCAACTGATTCTTTAATTAATTCTACTCCTGACTTGATAATAAATAATGATAAAAGTACACCAACATATGCTTCTAAGCTAATATTAAATATCATATAAATAATTGCGGATGCCAATACTGAAATTGAAAGAATTGCATCATTAAAGGCATCTGATCCACTTGCCACCAAAGAATTTGAATTAACTTCTTTACCCTTTTTCTTAACATATAATCCTAAAATAAACTTAACTATTATACCTGCAATTAAAACTATTAACGTAATAGTTGAATAATTAGCAAACTCATGATGAATAATTTTTTTTGCAGATTCTATAAATGCTGTAATACCAGCATATAAAACAATTCCTGATACAACAAGTGATGTCATATATTCAATTCTTCCGTGTCCATATGGATGTTCTTTATCGGCACTCTTACCTGCCAACTTAGTTCCAACTATTGTTATGATACTTGATAATGCATCACTTAAATTGTTTACAGCATCAGATATAATAGCAATTGAATTAGCAAGCACTCCTACAAACGCTTTAAAACCAGCGAGGATAATATTTGATAGTATACTTATTACACTAGTTCTTATAACAATCCTCTCTCTATAATTTTTCATATCACACCTCTACTTTATTATATCATATCAATTCTTCATTGCTAACTATTCCTCTATCCAATTTTCTACTTTTTCTTGTGAGCCTATGATTGCAAGCCCATCAGCGCTTTAGCTCCTATGTATATTTCTTTTAACTGTCTTAGCGCTCCAAATAATGAAGAATTATCTTATATTTTTCCAGAATAATCATATCATAAAAAAAAGACTCCAAAGAGTCTTTAACCATAATTAATTCTATTTAGATAACACATTCAAATATATAATTATTGCTAATACAATAATTAATGAAATTATTCCAATTTTAATTATCTGTATTTGCTTATACTTTTTAGTATGTTTTATTCTGTATTCTTTTTCAAGAATAAATCTTTTTTGATAAAAAATATCTGCATATTCTAGTATTGTTTTCATTTGTTTACCATCAATTAATGAACTTAATAATGCTCCTGCACCTATCGCTATTTTAGGAATTGCTTTTTTAGGTAGTTTTTTACCTATTTGTGCTAATGCATCCTTAAACACACTATGTTCTAATCCTGATTTACCAGCATTTTGTAGTGCTTTCTTTGCTGAATTATGACCAAGTGCTCTAATTTGAGTTAGTAATAAAGGTATTCCACCTTTCGAAGCCATTTCAGTCCATGTCTTTTTAGATGTTTGTTTCACTACTTCTGCCTTACTTACTATTAGTATTTTACTAATTACACTTAGATTAATGTCATCATTATCTTCATTAATTTCAGAAGGATTAAGTGCCTTCTTTAATATATCACCTGCTAATGCTAACTCATCAGAATTATTTTTTACATCATAGCCATAGAACATCGCTATTGATTGAATAGCTCTAAAATATAAAAATGTACTTAATACTAAATTAAATGGTAATCCAGCAAACCCCAGTAATCCAGTTCCAGCACCTTCTACACTTGCAATAGCCACATATTGTGTTTTATATGAATTTACTACATTTGAAAGATCATAACTTCTTAACCAACAAATATCTTCCAATTTAGAAATATTAATATTTTGATTTTTATTAATTTTCTTTATAACTTGTTCTTCATTTATCGAATATTTTGATGCTGTTTCTTCAACTTTACTAAATCCATCATTTACTAATTCCATCATTTTAACAAATAATTCTTTTTCTGAAATATTTGCACTCAATTCATTTTTAAAATTCTTAATATTCTTAGGAACTAAATCACTAATTTTTTTAGTTGTTTTTGAAATGATTCCAGGTTTTATAATTTTATTATATTTTTCTTCCAAAACATCTAAAGAATTAAGTTCTTTATCATCAATAATACTTTTTATAATAACATAACTCTTCATAATACACATCCTTTTAAAATATCATTTGTTTTTTTCGCGATAATTCTAAAATTATACTTCCTTCTTAATAATAATTTTTACATTAAATAATTTATATTACCTTTATAATTACTTATTATCACTAATCATTTTCTTTTTAAAAACTATTACTGATGATATTAATATAATTATTGTGTAAGATATAAATACAATTATATTTCTTGTTGATATAATATCATAATTACTATTTAATACTCCTTTAATTATAATTAAAGCACTTTCAAATGGTAATAGTTCACATACCTTAGCAAATCCTTTACCAATTAAATCCATTGAAAAATACATTCCACTAGTAAAACAAGCCAGTTGAACAATAACACTTCCAACACCACCAGATGCTTTTTCACTTACTAGACTACCAACTAATATCCCAAATGCTATAAATAATATTGAAACAACTATTGATATTAAAATAGTAAATATTATATTTATACTAACATTTAAACCTAATAAACAAGCAACTATAAAAAACAATATATCTTGCATAATTATAATTGGCATTAAAGATAACATATATCCTAAAATATAATCACTAGATTTCATTGGAGAAGTTCCAAGTCTTATTAACAATGATGAACCTCTATCTTTTGCTACTAATGTTGATGTAAATAATGTTATAAAAGAAAACCCAAATATAATTATTCCCGGAGTAAAATTTTCTAATTTATACAAATCTTCTGGTATTTTTATTTGTTGAAATATGAATAGTAAAAATATTGGTAATACAATCTCAAATATTAAACTTAAAGGATCTCTTATTAATTCCTTAAAGTTTCTTTTAGCAAAATTAATCATTCTCATTATAGTTTACCTCCTGTTGCAATAGATATAAAGGCGTCTTCAAAATTCTTAGTTTTAGTCTTTTTAATTAATTCTTTAGATGTTCCCACTTCCACAAGATTACCTTTTACCATTATACCTATTCTATCAGATAAGTTTTCAGCTTCTTCCATATAGTGAGTAGTTAAAATAATTGTAATTTTACCTTTTAATCCCTCTATTATTTTCCATAATTCTTTTCTTGCAATAACATCTAATCCTAATGTTGGTTCATCTAAAAACAATATTTTAGGATCATTAATTAAGCTTATTGCTATTGATACTTTTCTTTGCCATCCACCTGATAATGTTTTTGCTCTTTTATTTAATACTTCATCAAGTTTGAATTGTTTAATTAATTCATCTATCTTTTTATCTTTATTATTAATTTGATAAACTCCAGCCATAAACTCTAAATTCTCTTTTACAGTTAAATTTGGAGCAATAGCTGTATCTTGTGGTGAAACATTTAATATTTCTTTAATTTTAAACATGTCTTTTTTCATATCCATGTTTTCAATTACAATACTTCCAAAAGTAGGCAAAATAAGTCCTGATAACATTTTTATTGTTGTTGTTTTTCCTGCACCATTTGTACCTAAAAGTGCAAATAATTCTCCCTGTTTGATACTTAAATCTATTTCATTTACTGCAATTTTATCTTTAAATTTTTTTGTTAATTTTTTAATTTCAATTGCTATCATTATTTTTATCTCCATTCGAAAATATTTTTTCAGATAGATCCTCAATTGCATTAGCTTTTAATAATGCAATCCCTTTTTCTTTATCACAAAGTACAATTACAGAATCCCCAGATTTAATATCAAACATATCTCTTGCCTCTTTTGGTATTACAATTTGCCCTTTTTCACCAACTTTAGCAATACCTACAAATTTATCTTTCATTTTTGCCTCCATAAAGTATAATTGGTTATACTTTTCATACTAATTATATATTTAATATCAAAAAATGTAAATATCTATATTTTGAATAAAAAAACTAGATTCTACTAGTCTTTATTATTTATTAGTTTGTATATTATTTTTTTCTAAATCCAAATTTATTCTATTACATTATGTCATTTAATATAATCAAACCTAATATTATATTTCTTTTCATTGTTTCACATCAGCATAATCACTTATATTCGACTATATCTTCAATATTTTTTCTTTTTTCATGCAAAGGGTTAATTGGACAATCTACTGATTTGTACCCTAAAGGAAGTAAACACACTGGAATATATTCACTTGGTATATTAAATTCATTCCTTAATATATTTTCATCAAATGATTCAATCCAGATATTATCTACTCCAATATTAGTTGCCTCAAGCATCATATGAGTAGCAACTATACATGAATCCATTTCATAAGTAGAATAATCACCTTTATGATATGCTTGATCTTTATTGCCACATATTATTAAAACTGTTTTAGCACCATATCTACACCTTGAAACATTATCAATTTTCATAAGACCATTTTCACTATTAACAACATATATTTTAAATGGTTGGTTGTTTTTAGCTGTAGGTGCTAATCTACCTGCTTCTAATATTTTATCTAATTTTTCTTTGTCTATTTTTGTATCACTAAACTTTCTTACAGAAGTTCTTTTTCTTATTATATCTTCAAATTCCATATTAACTCTCCAATTCTTTATATTTTTCAACTCTCATTTTCAATCCATATTTTTCTCTTAATTCTGTAATTTCTTTCATCATAGCAGATTTATGATGTATATTTAATGCCTCTTCATCTATCCATTTATCTATAAGTAAGACCGTCTCCGAATCAGCCATTGGGAAAAAGTATTCATATCTAAGATTTCCTTCTTCTTTTCTTACTCTATCAACTATTCCATTTGAAATCATTTCATTAGCAAATTTTCTTGCACTACCATTTTCTCCAGTATAATAAATATTGATTATCAAGTTCATCTTACACCTCTATCTACAATAAATTGTATCATAAATTATGATAATTATAAAACTTTCTTTCCTTTTAATTCCTTTAATGTTTCTGTTTCCCAACTTGAAGCTTGAATTTCAGAAATATGGGATTTTTCTAATAAAAGCATTAATATTCTTGACTGCCCAATTCCGCCACCAATCGTATATGGTAATTCCCGATTGATAATTTTTTTGTGGTAAGGTAATTCAAGCCTATCTAAACAACCAGATTTTTCTAATTGTGATAAAAGTGATTTTTCATCAACTCTTATTCCCATAGAAGATAATTCAATTACCTTATCAATAGTTTTATCAAAAACAAGTAAATCTCCATCTAGTGACCAATCATCATAATCTGGACTTCTTAAATCATGATAATCACCAGATTTTAATTTATCACCTATTCCAATTATAAATACAGCTTTCTTATCTCTAACAATTAAATCTTCTCGCATCTTTGGAGTTTTATCAGGATACATATCTTCTAAATCTTGACTAGTAATGAAAAATATTGATTTCGGTAAATCAACTGTAATAAATTTATATTTTTGTTTAACAAATATTAGTGTTTGTCTTACTGCCTCATAAATGTTTCTTACAGTCTCTTTTAAATAATCTATATTCCTATCTTCTTTACTAATTACCTTTTCCCAATCCCATTGTTCTACAAGCATAGAATGAATACTATCAACCGTTTCATCTTTTCTAATTGCTTTCATATCAGTATATAATCCAGTATGCATTGGAAATTCATATCTTCCAAGTGCATCTCTTTTCCATTTTGCAAGAGAATGAACTATCTCAAATTTTTCTTTACCCTTTTTAAAGCTAACCCCTTTTTCTACTCCTGTTAAAGTATCTTGTAAACCCGAATCGGATTTAACAAATAATGGGCTTTCGACCTTCGTAAGAGATAATTTCATCTCTAACTGTTCTTCAAAATATTTTTTTACTTCATCTATTGCCTTTAATGTTTCTAAATAACTTAATTCCTTTTGCATTTTTATAACCTCTTTCTAAATATATTATTTTTAAACTAAGATAGATTGTAAGTACTATCTACTTTATACTAGTCTTTGTTTTACTTTATTATTCTTATTATTGTTATCCAGCATAAAATCACTTCTTTCACAAACATAAAAACCCGTATCATCCTACAATATAAGGACGAATACGGGTATCCGCGGTGCCACCTTAATTTATTACTTAAAAAACCATCTATATATACATATAAACGGTTTGTTATTACAGTAATCTCTTATTTCAGTTCTAACAAACCTAGCAATAAGGTAACGGATTGCTTTCCGGACTAATCTACTAAGATTTAACTTTTCGGTAGTCTGCTCAGGAGTGTTCTTTCACCAAATGTTATTATTAGTTCACACTATACCTAACTCACTCGAATAACTATTTTGGATACTTTTCACCTTCAACGCAATATTAGTATACCATATATACACTTAATTTGTCAAAAAAGACTAGTTTTACCTAGTCTTTTTTCTTACTAACTATTCTTAACTTTATTACAGCTTGTAATATGACTTTATCTGAGCTTAAGTGTTACAAACTTGTTTTTAGATAATTACAAAATATAACATCATACAAATTAATACAATAATACATGAAATATAATAAATAGTATTAACTATATTTTTTTTATTTTTCATATAATCAGTAATATCAAAAATAACTTTGAAGAATACTATTATTTCAATTAAATATAGCAATATATCTAATATATCTAAGCCTAAAATCATCTTATTAAGTGGACTGCTAATAAAAGCGCCAAAATCATATAAAGAATGTAATATCATAACATGAATTATTTTTTTATCTTTATAATATATTGAGCCATATAATAATCCAGCTAATATAGCATTAAAACTTTGAAAAAATGCTTTACCAAAACTATAATCCATTTGAATAATATTAGTCATATGAATTAAGCCAAATATTAATGCCGTTATAAAAATAGAATATAATCTATTTTTTCCTTTATTTGTTAAAAATTTTTCTATTTTATTTTGCAAGAAATATCTGAAAATAAGCTCTTCAAGTATACCAATAAAAATAGCTTGAGCAAAAAGGCTTCCAGTGTCTACAATACTATGCGATGGTATATATATAACACCAAAGAATACTATTATAATTACCAATGCAATATAATATGGAAAACAATTTAAAATATGATTTTTATTCATGTACGTCACCATAATAGTTATATCACACAAAAAATTATTTAACAATATAATTATCATTTTACTCAGATTTTATTGTAGAAAAGACTAGTTTTTGAAGTGAACCCTAAATAGTTCACATAAAAAAAAGAACAGGTTAGAATTATTTTCTAATCTGTTTTGATTTTAATCTAGATGTGTTGTAAAATAATATCCATTCTTCTACGAGTTTTTGATATTCTTGTAAAGATGTGATA
>JAEEGL010609903.1_pt1 | contig 10204 bp, 9 predicted proteins | sample 9134231 | NCBI WGS metagenome assembly JAEEGL01 (sample SAMN16246548, study PRJNA631951) | gut metagenome | biome: gut microbiome; feature: rumen; material: fiber-attached | host: Bos | place: Iran: Karaj | collected 2018-10 | reverse complement strand
GCCTCCATGGCGGGACTGCCGAATATCTGAAGGTCGGACCCTACGGAGTGGGTAACGCCGCTCTGTGCACCTATGGTAACGCGGTCGCCCACGGTGATATGCCCCACCAAGCCAGCCTGACCGGCTATAATGCAGTTTTCTCCCACTTTGCAGCTTCCGGCCACTCCCACTTGGGAGGCCATAGCTGTGTTGGTACCAATAACTACGTTGTGTGCTACCTGGCAGAGATTATCCACCTTCACGCCGCGGTGCAGGATAGTGGAACCCATGGTGGCACGGTCGATACAAGTGTTGGCTCCAACCTCCACATTGTCTTCAAGAATCACGTTGCCAATCTGGTCAATTTTGTTCCAAGTACCATCGCCAGCTGGTGCGAAGCCGAAACCGTCGGCTCCAATCACGGCGCCAGCATGGATGATGCAGTTGGCGCCAATCTCCACCCCTTCGTAAATCTTCACTCCGGCGTAGATGATGGTGCCGTCGCCTATGCGGCAGTTATCGCCTATGACGGCGTTGGGGTAGATTTTCACGTTTTTGCCCACCTTACAGTGGCGTCCTATAGCAGAATAGGGACCCATGTAGCATCCACGTCCTATCTTACTTCCGCGTCCCACACTGCTGCGCAACGAGCGTCCTTTGGGCGGTTTGCTGCGTTCGTTGAAGACATGCAGCAAGTAGGCCACGGCCATATATGGGTTTTCCACACGGATAAGGGTGGAGTCGACCGGCTGTTCGGGGACGAAATCGTTGCGCACGATAACCACTGTGGCTTTGCGCTCGTAGATATAATGGGTGTATTTGGGGTTGCCGAGGAAGGTGATGCCGCCCTCGCAGCCCTCTTCTATTTTGCAAGGTTTCCAAACGCGGGCGTTCTCGTCGCCCTCTACGGTTCCTTTGACCAGGCGGGCCAACTCTTTTGCGGTGTATTGCATGATTCTTTATCTAGTCGTTGAATTCTATTACTCCCCGCTGACGGGTGATTTGGAGGTTCTCCATCCGCTCGTCGCTGACGAAGCCGTCGCCTTCGGTGAGGCGGTTGCCGTTGCGGGCGCGGACGGGATTGTCGGAATATATGCGGTCCTCGTTCGAGTTCCATATAAGGTCGAGCAAGTAGATGGTGTCGCCACTTTTGAAGTCGACCACCACCACGTTGCCGTGGGCTTCCATGATATTGCGGTCGTCGAACGATATTGCCGAGTCGGCAGCGATACTTATCTTCAGGTGGCCGTCATTTTCGTCGAAGAAGCGCATCTTCACCTGCTCGCCGCCTGCCGAGCGGTAGACGGTCTTGGCCAGCGGCCGGTCGTATTTGTAGATAAGCGGTGAGTCGAGTTCTAGTTGGAGATGTCCTGCATCGCTGCGGTGGACATGGGCGTCTACCACTTCCTGATTGGCCGAGTCTCTGCGGTCGGGTATAGATTGGATATTGCCGCTACATCCGGCCAGCATATATAAAGCGACTAAGGATAAGCCTGTGAGGCTTATCCCGAGTCGCTTGTGGTGCATTCCGCTTATCATCGGGCGGTTATCGGGTGCGTACGGTGGTGGAGACTCCAATCCATCCGGGGATGGTGAAGCTCTTGCCGTTCTCCAGACCTGCCATAAAGGCGTCGGACTTCGAGGGGAAGTGGGCTGCGTATTTGCCGATGGCTTCGTTGCAGGCTGCGACATTCTCCTCCGAAGGATCGACGCTCTTCGAGCGGTTCAGGGCATCCACAGCGGCCCAGTAGACGCTGCGGCCGTTGATGTTGTCCTCAGCGGCTGAGGAGGCGCTGGAGGCGTAGAGGCTGGCGATAGCGCGGTAGGGCTCACCCTTGGTACGGTCGGCTTCGGCGGCATTGTTGAAGGCGGTGCGGGCAGCGCTGAAGCTCTTCTGGCCGAAGTAGGCATAACCGAGGAAGAGGTAGGCTTTGTATTTATCCTTGTCGGCAACACCCTTTGCGGCGTCGTTCAGGTACTCGATGGCTTTGGCGTACTGCTTCTTCGTGAGGCACATCTGGCCCATGTTCATAGCGGTGGCGGGGGTGGGCTCCAAGCGGTAGAGGTTCTCCGTTGCGCGGAAGAAGAGCTCCTGCTCGGTGCAGCGCTTACGCGTCATGATACCGGTGATTTTCTTCAGCAGGTCAACATTCTCGGGGTCGGCCTCGAATTTCTTACCGTAGATTTCGACCAGCTGGTCGCAGCTGGCGTATGGCGAGAAGGCAGCTTCGACGCCGGCGATGTAGCCGCGAATGGTGGCGGCCTTCACGCTGTCGTCGGCATTCTTCTGCAGCTCGTCCTCGAGGAGGTCGCTGGCCACGTCGTAGTTATCGACTACAAGGGTGGGTTCGGCAAAGCCGGCACGAACGTAGTTGATGGTGGCTTCCATATATTTCACCAGGTAGCCGGCTTCAAGGTCATCGCCGCCAATTCTCACAGCTTCGGCGTAGAGGGCGTAGTAGCGCTGCAGACCTTCGTTGCCGAGCAGACCTTCGAGTTCCATAGCCTTCTTGGCGGTGTAGGTGGCGGCCTCGCCGTAGTTGGCGATACGGGTGTCGTACATAGCCATCAGCTCATCAATCAGGGCATCTTTCTCCTCTTTGGTGGCGGCTTTGGCAATCATCACCTTCAGGATGTTGGGACCGTTGATGTAGAGGTTCTTGCTCTGTTTGGGGCAGTTGGCCACGATGTTTTTCCAGTAGGGGTAGGCATCCTCCAGGTAGCGGTTGTCCTTGGAGGCTTTCCATTGTTTGACGTCTTCCTGGTAGAGGGATACCGATTCGAGGGTTGCCTGCATCACTTCGTCGTCGCAACCCCAGTTGCGGGTCTGTGCCGATGCTGAAAGGCCGAGGGCTACAAGACCGAGGCCCATCGTCAGTTTCTTCAGTGTCTTCATTTCTTTATGCGGTTTATTTGTTTGCTTTTATGATTTAGTACTCTTTATCGTTGTTTAATTGTATTTTCGCTTTGCGAACCAGCGCTCGCAGCTGCTCACCGATATGCCGATAGTCAGGCTGTTGCGCTGCAGCACTTCGCTGTTACCCATGCTGTTGTAGCCCATGCTGAGGGTGAGTAGCGAGCGCCCTTTGCGCATAGGCATCGTGGCTCCGAGGCCGAAGCCCCATTCGTCGATTCGTTGCTCCTGCCCGCCGAGGGTGAGGTACAAGGCTCCCTGGGACATATGGGCACCGAAGCTCCAGCTTATGCGGCTCCAGTATGAGGTGGCGTCCATGTTGCCCATCTTCTCGAATCCGAAGGCATAGCGGCTATAGGGACCGAAGCTCATTGCGCTGCTGCCCATTATGGAGTGGGCGGTATCTTCGGTATAGCGCATATCGGCCCAGTCGGCCAACGTAACGTCGAGGGCCATCTGCCAGCGTTTGTTGCGTTCCAGGCTGAGTCCGAAGCCGAAGGTCTGTGCTTGCTCCAGACGGCTACCGTACTCGGGGTCGCCGCCGGCAGCGGGGAACACGGTGTCTATCAAGGTTTGGTCGGTAGCGTGATAGGTGTAGATAAGGGCTTTGTCGCGTACGGTCATATCGCGGTAGGGCTTGTATACGAGACCCAACCCGAGGGTGTAGCGCTCGCCGAGCTGCTGGCGGAACTGGAGGCCGAAGTCGAAGGTGAAGTTTCCTAAACGCGTATCGCGGAAGCGGCGCGAATTGAGCCAATAGGTCGAGTCGTTACCTTGGAAGTCGAACGAGATGGCGCGTTGGATGCTGCCGGTGAGGTAGTTCACGTTGAAGCCCACCTGAAGGGAGCGGCTCTTTCCGGCAGGGATGTTGAATGCCGAACCGAGGAACACCTGGCTGGCGCCGCCGGTACCGTCGTAGACGGTCTTTACTGTGTCGGTCGGCGTGTAGTAGCTTTTCGATACCGACTCGTAGTCGACCGACGTATAGGGCATCAGTCCGCCGCCCAGTTTCCACCAGCGGGTGATGGGCATTGCGATTGACAGGTAGCCCAGGTTGCCGTCGGCGTCGAAGACTTTATTGTCCCCTTCGCGAAGGGTGGTGGTCTGGATATTCAGGCCCATGTCGAACACGAAGCTCTCCATCTCGACCGAAGCGTAGGAGGCGGGGTTGAAGGGGTTGGTGTAGTTGTTGCCCGCACGGGTATATACGGCACCGCCCATACGGATGGCCATGGGCATGTTGTACGGTTGCTCGCTGATGCCGATGCCGAACTGCGAGTAGGGCATGTTGAAACCGTTCTGGGCGAAAGCGCCGCCCGTCAGTCCCATCAATGCCAGTAACCCTATGATTAGTTGTTTATTTCTCATTGTGAATCATTATTTCGTTCAAGCCGGTAAGCGTGAGGTTGGGAGCCGGTTCCCAGCCGCTCACTCCGGCGGCCGTAAGGCGTTGTGCGTCGCCGCCCGTGAGGAGCACGTGCAGTTCGGGACTCCTTTGGCGGTAGAGTGTTACGAACCCGGCCAGCGCCAGCATCGTGGCACCCAAGGTGCCGGCCATGATGCTCTCGGTGGTCGAGCGTCCGGGTATCTTCGGTGCTGCCATAGTGTCGAGGTCTACAAGCGGCAGCTTGGCGGTATAGTCGTGCAGCGCCCGCAGGCTCATATTGAGGCCCGGAAGGATGGCGCCGCCGTGATAGACCCCTTCGGCATCGAGGTAGTCGACGGTGATGCAGGTGCCGGCGTCGATGATGAGGCTTGCCTCACAAGGATGCAACCCCCAGGCGCCGCAGGCGGCAGCTATGCGGTCGGCCCCCAAAGTGGCGGGCGTCTTGTAATCGAGTTTTATAGGCAATGGAGTTTCGGAAGTGAGCAGAGGTATGTCGTGTAATCCGTCGGGCAGCGTGCCGCTGGCGCAGGCCAGCGCTTGTCCGGAACACTCAGGGAGTTCGGAACCAATGCCGCTTTTAAGCAGCTCTTTACCTTCGTAGAGTGCCCATTTCGCAGCAGTGTTTCCTATGTCGATTGCCAGATTCATTGTTTCGTCTTTCACTTTTCTTCTTTCACTTCCCCGTGAGCGTTGCCCTTCTTGTTGTAGAGGTTCATGGTGCGGTCGATACCCTGTGTAACGAAGCAGCGTACCGCACTGCAGGCTTCTGAGACGGCAGCTTCCATTGCCGGAAGGTCTTCGGCTGGGAACTGGCCCAAAACGTAGTCGACCTGCTGCCCGCGGCCGAAGGCTTGTCCCACACCCACACGCAACCGGTTGTAGGCCTGCGTTCCGAGAGCCGCTTCGATGTCGGCCAATCCGTTATGTCCGCCTGCGGCCCCTTGCTTCTTGATGCGTATGATACCTGGGTCGAGGGCTATGTCGTCCACCGCCACCAGCAGGTTCTGGAGGTCTATCTTCTCGGCTTGCAGCCAGTATTTCACTGCTTTGCCGCTGAGGTTCATGTAAGTGGTGGGCTTGATGAGAATCAATATGCGTCCTTTGTGGCGCACCTCGGTGCGGTAGGCGTGGCGCTCCAGGCTCCAGCGGGCGTCGGCCTCTTTGGCCAATGCGTCCACCACCATGAAGCCTGCGTTATGCCGTGTGCCCTCGTATTCCGAGCCCACATTACCTAGTCCCACTATGAGATATTTGCTCACCGGTTCGGTGTCAGTTTCGTTGTATTCCTTTCGTTTACAGATGGATAAAAGTCTTCCAATCAGTCCCATCGTTAAAAAATCAAAGTGCAAAGATACGATTATTTTTATAACTTGATTTATTAAATTGCGTTAAAAGAATCTCACGACAGCCCTTTCGTCCTGTAAAACAGACTGTTTGCCACCCCATAACTCCCAGTTTACAAGCCCCGTTCTTCGATACTTCTTCGATAGTTCTTCGATAGTATTTCGATTCGAATCGAAGAACTATCGAAGAACTATCGAAGAAGTATCGAAGAACTATCGAAGATATGTCGGAGTTGATACGGAGTTGATTGGTCGAAAGTGCGTAGAATCAGTATGTTTGATAAAGACAAAAAATGGGTACCGTTTGGGATAAATCCTAACAAATGTTAAATTTGAAAATTATTTTGCCGGTTTGAAAAATGTTTGTATCTTTGCAGCGCAAAGTACTTGAAAACTATGGATAACAAAGATGCATTGAAAGACCTTCGCGATATTCGCTCGATGATGGAGCGCTCGTCTCGTTTTCAGGCAATTAACGGATGGGGTGTGATAGTTGTGGGTTTGATGGCTCTGGTGGCCGCCTGGGTGGCGAATATGCTTTTTAACGGCAGTGGTACAACGCTTTACGGCGATACGACTTATCTTTGGGCCAATAAGACGCAAATTGCCGTATTGGGGTCGTTGGTTTTGGTCGTTGTGTGCGGTTTGACGGTCTTTCTCTCGTCGATGTGGATGGCTCGCCATAAAAATATTCCTTTCGCTTTCGACGTCACTATGCGACGTCTGCTTGTGGCCTTCAGCTTACCGCTGGCTACCGGCGGATTGCTCTGTCTGGCGCTGGTGTTGCAGGGCCATTATGGCCTCACGTCGTCCATAATGCTCATATTCTATGGCTTGTCGCTCGTCGCTTGCCATCATTTCACCCATCCCGCTCTCGCCGTCCTTGGTTATGCCGAGTTGCTGCTCGGATTGGCCGACTGCTTCACTGCTACCCATGCGCTCCTCTTCTGGGCCATAGGCTTCGGACTCCTGCATGTGCTCTTCGGCATATATCTTATTATTAAATCCCGTCGCGCATGAAGGTGTCGCTCTTAGGTTTGAACAAGGCTTTCGAGAGCCGCGCCCGACTGGGAATCATGTCGGTGCTGATGGTCAACGATACCGTCGACTTCTCCACCCTCAAGCAATGGCTCGAGCTCACCGACGGTAATCTCGCCTCTCATGCGCGTGCCCTCGAGGAGTTGGGTTATATCGCCTGCGAGAAGCGTTTCGTCGGCCGCAAGCCTAACACCGCCTATCGCGCCACACTTAAGGGTCGCGACGCTTTCAAGGAGCACCTCGCCGCTCTCGAGCAGTTCGTAAAGGAGCAGAAGTAATATATTTTTTTTTGTTTTCATACTCTGAAATACAAAGTACTTTTAATAATATAAAACATTAAACAATGGAAACAAACATCAATCAAACAAACGGAAACGGCTCCGACGGACGTCGGGAGCGTACTGGTATCAAACTGTTAATCATAGCAATGCTGTGTCTGTTATTGCTGATACCTTGGTTTTTCATCCGCTCGATGATCGCCGAACGCAGTTCGACCGAGAGTAGCGCCGAAGAGGAGGTGTGCGAGAAATGGGGCGAAGCTCAAACTATCCAAGGGCCTGTGGTGAAGGTGTATACCGGGAAGGATAGCACCTCGTTCAGCCTTCTGCCCGAAAGGCTGGATATTCAGGTTGCGGCCGACACCCGCACGCTGAGTCGCGGTATCTACGACTTTACGGTATACGATGCCGAAGTGGTGCTAGACGCCGACTTCACTCTCCCGACGTCGCTCACCGCCGCCCAAAGGGCGCAGCTGGAACGCAACTGCTGGATGATGGCGGTGGACATCACTTCGCTCAAAGGGCTTACCGACAACCCGTCGGTGATGGTCGGCGGTCGCGAACTCTCGGTACAGGAGGTGAGCTTCGAAGGGAGTCGCGTGATGTGGCGCGCCGACCTGCGTCCATTGCTCGACGGAGGTAGGCTCAGCTGTCGTGTGAGCTTGCCGCTACGCGGTTCACAGCAGATTTTCTTCGCCCCGATGGGCAACACCACTACCGTCGAGATGCGCTCCAACTGCGCTACTCCCTCGTTCTGCGGCAACTTCCTGCCCGTCGAGCGCACGGTGGAGGATACCGGCTTCAACGCCCAATGGCGCGTGCTGGCCATCAACCGCAACTTCCCCCAGGTTGTGGAACGCTCGGCTTGGTACACCACAGACGACTCTAATTTCGGGGTCGAGTTGCGCCGTCCTGTGGAGCAGTACCTTCAGAACGAGCGGGCGGTGAAATATGCCTACCTTATCGTGCTGCTCACCTTCGCGGTGGTCTTTTTCGTCGAACTGCGTCGCGAACGGCCCATCCATCCCGTGCAGTACCTCCTTATCGGTATCGCCATCATGCTGTTCTACACCCTCTTGCTCTCCTTCTCCGAGCACCTCTCGTTCCTTGTGGCCTATCTCATCGCATCGGTGATGACTGCCGGTCTCATCGGCTGTTATATGGGTGGAATCATGCGGAGTCGCAAAGTGGGGGCTTTGATAGGTGGATTGTTGGCGGTGCTCTACGCCTTCATATATATCCTGCTGCAGATTGAGAGTTACGCTCTACTAGTGGGCAGCGTCGGCCTCTTCGCCATTCTCGCTGTTGCAATGGCCGCCTCTCGCCGTATCGATTGGTATGGGGGCAGCAAGAAATAAAAAAATGATGGCCGTATCGGGAAATTTTCGTAATTTTGCAGTCGGAAATCTTTAAAACAACTGTCATTATGAAAAGCAAAATGAAAATCATGGCCCTGTTGTTGTGCTTTACCGTTGCAGCGCTTGCAACAGCGTGCTCCAAAGAGAAGGACGAGCCGGCAACTCCCACTATCTTGGGACAATGGAACTATGTGTCGCATTATGAGAACGGTACTACCTACCCCGACAGCGGTGTCTGGACTTTCAACCCCGACGGGACACTGGTTATTGAGACCGGCGGTGTACCAGCCAGCGGTACATACAACCTTGTCGGCGATCAGCTGACATGGGATTTCGGTTACGGCGAGCAGGAACTGACCGTACAGACGCTCACCCTCACCGACCTCTCCATCTCCATAAACAACCAGGGATTCGTCTACAACTTCAAGCGCTGACCAATCAGTTATAAGTGCAAAAAAAATCCTGCAAACTGGATTCCCCAGTTTGCAGGATTTTCTTTTGTGGGTAGGAGTTTATTTCTCGCGGATCACGTCGCCGTGGTCGCGGACGATCATACGATACCAAGCCTCGCGGTAGGCGGGCTGGCTGGGGAAGGCGGCGTTGCCGGTCTCGGTGCGCTCGAAGCGGCCGTCTTTCTCTTTCTTGATATTGCCGTCCATATATTTGACGAGGAGGTACTTGTCGAGGTCATTCCACTCTTTCATCATCTTGGCTGCCTGGCGGTTGCTGAAGTCGTTGAGTTGGCGTGTGAGGGCTTCACCTTCGCTGTTTTTGGCGCGCTCGTCGAATTTCTGCACGTCGCGGATATAGGTGTTCTCAAGCTTATCCTGCACTTTCTGCAGGTCGACAATCATATCGCTGTAGCGGCTGTAGACGAAGTTGCTCACGCGGTTGAAGAGCCAGAAGGCCGAAGTCTCGCTGTAGGTGAGCATGTCGCCGTTGCCCTGGCGGAAGCAGAAGGGGATTTCGGTGATGCCGCAGTACATAGGCACATAGACGGTCGAGTAGGTGTCGTCGACACCGAACCAGATGATGCCGCCCACCTTGTCGGGTAGCCACGAGCGGCACTGGGCCACGAAGGAGAAGCCGGTCTGCTGGGTGCTGGTGGCGCGCTCGTGCACATAGGTGTGGCCGTCAATCTCGAAGCCCATCGGACGCCAGCGGTAGGGGCAGTTGAAGGGGCCGCCGCCGAGGTCTTTGCTCATATCCATCGAGGTGCCTTCGTAGTGGTCGCGCATAAGCTGCATGGCCTCACGCACGTCGATCTTGTGGTCGGGCTGTATCCAGAGAGGCATACGTTCGGCTTTAGCGTCGCCCATAGCGTATTTCTCGTAGCGTTGCATACCTTTGGCCACGCGGTTAAACATAGCGTAGACACGTGCGTCGCAGCCGCGCATGCCGCTGAAGGTCAGCGGAGCATAGGTGTCGCAGAAGGAGAACTCCTCGTCCTTGCCGTCGAACCAGCCGCAAGCGCGGGCGTAGGTAATCACCTCGCTGCTATAGACGCACTCCACTTCGGGCTCGAATAGGTAGTCGAGGTGGGCGCTGCTGATAGCCTTGTGGAGTCCTTTGCCCTTGGCCTTGTTCCATTTGCCCTCCTGGGGGAACTGGGTGATGCGGGCCTGGTTGGCGTGTCCGCTGACGTATCCGTCGGGGATGCGGCGGGCAACCCACACGGCGCCGTCAGTGTATTTGTATTTCAGTTTCTTGGCGAGGTCGGCCTTCACGGTATTGGGGCGCTTACCGATAAGCTCGAGGATCCACACCTCGTTGGGGTCGCAGATGGAGAAGCTCTCACCCTCGCTGTGGTAGGGATAGTCCTTCATAAATCCGGCGAGCACCTGGATAGCCTCGCGGGCGTTCTTGGCACGCTGGAGGGTGAGGTAGATGTAGCTGCCGTAGTCGAT
>JAEEGL010568797.1_pt1 | contig 10204 bp, 7 predicted proteins | sample 9134231 | NCBI WGS metagenome assembly JAEEGL01 (sample SAMN16246548, study PRJNA631951) | gut metagenome | biome: gut microbiome; feature: rumen; material: fiber-attached | host: Bos | place: Iran: Karaj | collected 2018-10 | reverse complement strand
CATAGAGAATGGGCATTTGTAGCGCGAAATGAAATATTTTCGCCGAAATCTTGCGCTGTTTGAAAAAATAGCAGTACTTTTGCACCGCTCAAATGAGATTCGGGGTGTAGCACAGTTGGTTAGCGCGCCACGTTCGGGACGTGGAGGCCGGAAGTTCGAGTCTTCTCACCCCGACTCAAGGCGACAAGCGGAAATTTCGCTTGTCGTTTTTTCTTTATAATCACTTGATATTCTGCGAAATATACCGAATACCTCGTTCTCATTTTCGGTTCGATATCCCCCATTTTTCTTGTCAAAGAAGATTCCATCAGGATAGACCAATATTTGCAATTTTTGCCTGAAACCAAAGTCGCCATCCCTCCACAAAGTACCTAATTTACAGCAAGTTTCAATCACATCATCAACGAACTCGGCTAGGTTCGATAAATCCTGAGAGCAATTCAGTAACTCCCGTTCGACATCAGACAAATCACTATTCAAAGTTCTCATGGTGACGGTATAGACGTCATCATCTATCTTACCGAGTCCATGGCGGACTTTGACATCTTTCACTTGCCGCTCCAATTCTGTCTTCCTTTTCTTCAGCACCGCCTTTCTAGCAGCCATCTCATTGCCACTGGTCTTGAACACATCCTTAACGATGCCAGCCAGTATAGGTCGCAGCGGCTCGGGAATAGTGTAAGTATCCAGTAGGTCAGCATACAGTTGATGCAACTTATTGGTACTGATATTCTTTTTACAACCTATCTTATTGCACTTGTAGTATGTTCGACCTTTTTTCTTGACAAGATAGCCTGTCAGATAACCGCCACAATCGGAGCATCGAATATGACGCTTGAGCGGATAAGCCTCATTTTCCTTCTCCTGGTCATATCCAGCACGGGTTATTCTCTGAATCTTGTCGAACGTCGCACGGTCTATCATCTTCTCCTGTTTGCCCTCGATGACCTCATCACCGAGCAGGTTATGAGAAATCAGTCCACAGTAGAACGGGTTGTGCAGCACCATGTTAAGATGCTTCCTGTTTATCTCTAGGCCTAGGGCTCGCAACCTGAGGACAATCTCCACATCACTACAGTTTTCCTCAGCCTTCCAGATAAAAGCATGACGCAGTATTTCACCCTTAGCGTTTATAGTGTGGATATGATGTTTTCCCTCTTTCCTATGGTCATAGCCCAGTGGAGGCGTCCCGTACCATTCGCCACGCCGCAGGCATTCAGTCATGCCAGTGACAGCCTTGTCACGACGAAGACTGTTTTCAAACTGATTGAAGAGAAAGAGGATATTCTCCATAAACGTCCCTGCGGCAGAATCAGGGTCAGTCTGTTGGGTGGCACTGATGACGTACACGCCCTTAGCCTTGAGGTACGCCTTGGTCATGATTGCCTCCTCTCCTGCTCTACTGAAACGGTCGAAAGAATGCACCAGTATAACATTGATTTCGGGGTCCGCCGCTACGGCTGTAATCATGGCTTTGTATTTCTCTCCTTCAGTCTTAGCACTCTCATGAGTCCCACCATACTCTCGCTTGATGCGGATACCGTTCCGCTCTGCATACTCCTTGCAGATTTTCTTCTGTGTGTCCAGTGAACAGTTATGCTCTTCCTGGCGCTCTGTACTAACCCTGGTCCAGAGCGCAGCCACCTTGTTCTCAAGTTTGCTGTACTCAACGACCTTAGTCTTTTTTTTCTTTCTTTTACTCATTATTTTATTAAGCCTTTTTGCTGGAAACAATAACCACTAAGGACACCAGAAAATCCAGCACTTTCTGTTGCTCCTCCTTACTAGTAACACCGATGTCGTGTAATTGCTGCTCATACGCATGACGTTTTTCATCGCTAAGCATCACATTACGATATTTGCCCCGTCGGGCTCCGCTCAAGGCGGCTTATGCAAAGCGTTGGAGGGTGACGGCAAGTAACGGGAAATCCCTTGCGGGCAACGCCCCCGATACCCCCTCGGCTACGTTCTCGTAGGCCGTCGGCGACAGCCTCGCTAGGCCATCTACTCGATATTAGGTCAACAGATATACTGTCGGCATTTCTTAATTGTATTGATGGATGTTCCTGTTATCTTATGGATATTGACAAACGAGTAGCCCTTCTTCAAAAGCCGAATGACCTCCACATACTGGGTCCTCATCTGTTCGTCACTCTTCCTGAAGCCTTCTTTTCTCCCGACGATTCCACCGTTTTGGATGTGCTGGCGATACCCTGATGCCATGCGCTCACGGATGAGCCGACGCTCCATTTTCGCAACCTCGGCTAGTAGGGTTATCATGAACTGCCCCATGGCATTCGCACTCCCGTCTGGGTTCAATGTCTCGATGCCGTAGTTCTGGATGTAAAGCGACACGCCCTTCTCGTTAAGTGCTTGAACTGCCTGGAGCACTTGGAGCGTGTCACGCCCAAGTCGGGATAACTCTGTCACCAGCACCTTGCTGACATCGTTCTGGTCAATGTACTCAAGCATGTCGCTCAAGCCGCGACGTTCCTTGTTCGACTTAGCCCCTGAGGCCTTCTCCGTGAAAACGCGTACAACACTCCAGCCCTTGCTTTCCGCAAGAACGGTCAGTTCGTTCACTTGACGTTCATAATCCTGCACGGTTGTTGACACGCGCCCGTAGATAACAACTCTTAACATTCAGTTCATATTTTTTAATTGAAAATTATTAACTTATATTGTATGTTTTTATGCCGCAAAGTTAGTATAAGTTATTTTATTAACCAAACAAAAACTAACTTTTTTTATTTTGTTTGAAAAAAATCGGCCAATATGTGTTATTTTTTATATCTTTGCAGCATGGAAACAGAGAATTATATTCAGTTGAACTTCAAGCGAATATGCCGAAATAAAGGCTTGCAATTAAAGGATGTTGCAGAACAAATGGGAGTCAATCCCGCTTCGTTGTCGAGGGCGCTGGGCGGTAATCCAAGGCTAAGTACAATTAAAAAAGCGTCCGAAGTGCTCGGTGTGACTCCGAGTCGGCTTCTCGCATCGGCGGAGGAAGATGTGGCTGAAGTAGAGGGATACATCACCATCCACAATAAGATATTTCGATTTAAAGACATTTGGGAACTGGCTGATATCCTTGACGCTGACATTACTCTACGCTCACACCCCTGATTTCTACTTGGGAAAAATTTTCTCAAAACAGTTAATTGCATAATAATCAAACAAATAACCCCTCCTTAGAGAGGGGTTACATAGAGGGCCCACCCCCCTGGGGGGATGGAGGGGCATCTGGAGGGGGCTTTCCCATAGGCTAGGACTCTGGGGTCCTCCCTATAGTGAAGCACGCGACGATGTGGCCTCCGTTTTCTTCGACCTGTTCAGCGGCCTGGGACATAGTTTTCCCCGAGTTCACTAGGTCGTCCAGCAGGATGACCATACGGCCCTCCACAAGCGACTTGTCAACCTTGAATGGTTTCGGCGGGATTCTTCCGTGGCGCCAGTGACGTGGTATCCTATCTTCCGTCGGCATCAGCGCCCCGTAACCGTCTTCCATACGGGTAATGGTGGTCAGGTCCTCAAGCAGGTTTTTCCACCTCTGGGATGTCCGTTCACGGCTCGATGCTGGTATGGGTATCACCGTCAGTTCTTGCGCTGTTTCACCCCATGTCTCGAGTATTTGCTTTGCCAGCGTGAGCAGCACTGCACGATATGACTGCATATAGTCTTCATCGTCCTCGAAGCCGTCCTTGATGTCCAACACAATCTCGCGAAACACTTCCTCCCTGTCCCCGACCTCCTTTTGCGTTGACATTGGAACATAGGTACATAATGTGAACAAGGGTACTCCATCTTCTTTTCCGCCCCAGCGTTCCCAGACCATCTCGGTCAGTTCTTCACACCGCTTCACACGGGCTATTTCCTCTTTAATCAATCGTCTAATTTCATTTTTCATCTTCTTGTACATTTATCCATAAATAGGTACTCGAAAAAGTATGTTCTTGTTTTTGTCGGCTTTCTTCCTTAACTTTGTGGCCGTCTAAAAAGGAAAGAACCATGTCAACTGAAGAACTAGCAAAACAGACATCCATCAACGTGCAGGAGAAGGCGAACCTTATCTGGGCCATCGCCGACAAACTTGTGGGAACCTATAAGCCACATGAGTATGGCAACGTGATACTGCCTATGTGTGTCATCAAGCGTTTCAGCGATACTCTCGCTCCCACCAAGCAGGCTGTGCTCGACAAGAATGCCGAACTCGACTCACGTCAAATCACCGTCAAGGGTGGCTTTCTAACTCGTGCCAGTGGCTATGATTTCTACAACATCAGCCGCTTCACATTTGAAGGCTTGTTGAGTGACCCTGAGAATATCGCCGACAACTTCCGCTCCTACCTCAACCACTTCTCGACTAACGTCATCGACATCATTGAGAACTTTGACTTTGACAAAGAAATCACCAAACTCGACGACAACGGCATCCTCTATAATGTGATTGCCGAATTCTGCACCAAGAAGGCTTACATGGGAGCCGACGAGATTAGTGCGGTTGACATGGGCTACATTTTTGAAGAACTAGTGCGCAAGTTCAGTGAGTCCTATGACGAGCAGGCTGGAGCGCACTTCACGGCTCGTGACATCATCTATCTGATGACCGAACTGCTGGTTTCACCAGTCAAGGAGCAGTTGCGTGAAGAAGGCGTGACGGCCACAGTCTACGATATGGCGATGGGCACTGGTCAAATGCTCGACTGCATCAGCGAGAAATTGATTGAGATTGACCAAGATGCTAATATCACCGAATTTGGGCAGGAACTCAACGCACAGACCTATGCCATCGCAAAGGCAAACATTCTCATCAAGGGCGGCAACGCCGAGAACATGAAGCGTGGCAACACTCTAAGTGCTGACGCTTTCGACGGCTTCAAGTTCGACTATATAATCTCTAACCCACCCTTCGGCATCGAGTGGAAGAACGAGAAGGCCTCGGTTGAAGCAGAGCACAAACTTGGTGACGCTGGACGTTTTGCGCCTGGCCTTCCCGCCATTGGCGACTCGCAACAACTGTTTATGCTCAACGGTATCGCAAAACTCAAGGACAGCGGCCGCATGGCGATTATCCAGAATGGCTCACCGCTGTTCAAAGGTGACGCCGGCAGTGGCGAGAGCAACATCCGTGGCTACCTATTAGAGAATGATTGGCTTGAAGCCATTGTGCAGATGCCCAACGACCTATTCTACAATACTGGCATCGCCACCTACATTTGGATTGTGACCAAGGACAAGGCTCCTGGGCATGCTGGACAAGTGCTGCTTGTGGATGCGAGCAAATGTTTTGAAAAGCGGCGTAAATCACTTGGCAACAAACGCAACGAGTTCACAGACCGTTGCATCAATCTCATTGCCAATGCCTACTCGGCGTTTACTACGGGCACGTTCACCGATGGCGAATTGGCCGTTGAAACCAAGGTCAAGGACAACGACGACTTCAAGTTTACAAAGGTCGTGGTGGAGTCGCCATTGCTCGACGAGAACGGCAGTCCCATCTTGAAGAAAGGCAAACCGCAGCCCGACAGCAGTAAGCGTGACACCGAGATTATCCCAATCAAGCAAGACATTGACGACTACATGGCACGCAATGTGCTACCCTATAATCCTGATGCATGGATTGACTCCAAGAAAAGCAAAGTTGGCTACGAAATCCCATTTACAAGGGAGTTCTATAAATATGTCGCTCCACGTAGCAGCGAGGATATCTTCGCACATCTTCAAGAATTAGAGGAACAAGAAACAGCACTGATGGCTAAGATAATGGGACGATGAGCAGAGAAATGAAAGATAGCGGCATCGAGTGGATTGGCAACATTCCTAAAGAGTGGGAAGTTGTCAGGTACAAGTATTCAGGATGTTTTATAAAGGGAAAACTTCCTCAGAATCAAAACAACGAACAACTTGGACTTCCAATAATTGGTGCATCGGAAATGTTGGGAAAAGAATGTAGGAATTATAGCCTTGATTTTGATGTGCCAAAATGTTCTAAAGAAGATATCCTTATACTTTGGGATGGTGCTAACGCAGGAATAATTGCTAATAATTGTGAGGGCATCGTGTCTTCAACAACTGTTATGTATAAATGTACCGACCAAAGATTTGATAGACAGTTCTTGTTTTATCTTCTGAAAAATGCCGAACCATTCTTTAAGAGTAAAGCCAATGGGACAACAATACCACACATGAATTCCAAATATATTGATGACTATGTGTGTTTATTGCCTTCATTCTATGAGCAGCAGAAGATAGCGGATTACTTGGATAAGGTATGTGGTGAGATTGATGAGATGATTGCTCTTCAGGAGAAGATAATTGAGGAACTGAAAGCCTACAAGCAATCGGTAATCACCGAGGCTGTCACAAAAGGTCTCAATCCAAATGTTCCCATGCGCGACAGCGGCATCGACTGGATAGGAGAGATTCCAGAGCACTGGGAAATAAAGCGGCTAAAATATTTGGCTAATATCGTTCGTGGAGGCTCTCCCCGACCAGCAGGAGATGAAAGATATTATAATGGTAATATACCGTTTATGAAAGTTGCTGATATCACTAAGGATGAGAATGTTTTTGTTCATTCATGCGAATACAGCATTAAAGAAACTGGTTTATCTAATACTAGATTTGTTGAAGCAAACACGTTATTACTCACAAATAGTGGTGCAACGCTTGGAGTCCCCAAAATTAATTCATTTCCGACGACCTTTAACGATGGGATTGCTGCATTTCTAAATCTATCTGATAAAATAGATATTATTTTTGCTTATTACTCTTTAAAAGCAAGGACAAAATACTTCTTAGAATCAGCATCGTTAGGTATTGGTCAGCCCAACTTAAACACTGATATTATAGGTAATACAATGGTATTACTCCCTCCTATTTCCGAGCAATATAGCATTAATCTTTTCCTTGAGGAGAAATGTTCTGAAATCGATTCGCTGATTGCTATAAAGCAGAAGAAAATAGAGGCTCTGAAGGAGTACAAAAAAAGCGTGATATACGAATACGTAACGGGCAAGAAACAAGTAAATTAAAGAAATATGGACATCAGCAAAAGCATATATGCAAAGGAGTATTCCCTGAACGACATTCTATCAGGCAAGAAGTACACGGTAGACTACTTTCAGCGCGAATACAAGTGGCAGCAGGAAAACATTGAGCAACTCATCCAGGACCTCACCAACGCGTTCCTGGACAACTATAAGGTGGGAGATACGACCGAAGATGTCGCTAACTACGACGTCTATTACTTGGGCTCCATCGTCCTGAGCGACAAGAAGACCACAGTCAGCATCATTGACGGCCAGCAGCGCATCACCTCGTTGACTCTACTGCTCATCTACCTGTTCCATGCGACCCATGAAGAAATGTCGGAACAGATTGCGAGCATGATATATTCCGACACCTATGGCAAGAAGTCATTCAACCTCCAGGTTCCTGAACGTGAGGAGTGCTTGAAAGCGTTGTATGAGCAGGGGGAATACACCCCGAAGGAGACCGATGATGAGAGCATCAGGAACATGGTGGAGCGCTATCAGGACATCAATAACTGCTTCCCCACTGACCTTATCAATGGCGGCCTACTTAGGTCCTTTGTCTACTGGGTAAAGGAGAACCTGGTGCTTGTGAAGATTACCGCAATGACCGAGGACAATGCCTTCACTATCTTCGAGACGATGAACGACCGTGGTGTGCCATTGACATCGACCGACATGCTCAAGGGCTTTATCTTGTCCAAGTTCCGCCATGAGGAGAAGCGCAACGTCGTGAACGCCCAGTGGCGGGCCGATATGCGGACCCTTTCTGAATACGGCAACAATACTGACTCACAATTCTTCCAGGCATGGTTGCGAGCGCAGTTCGCCATGACGATACGCCCATCGGCTGCGGGTTCCGTCAACATGGACTTTGAGAATATCGGTAAGCATTTCCACAACTGGTTCAAGGACAACTATGACAAGGGCTTGCTGGCAACGGCTATCAATGGCGATATTGAGAACTTCATGGACACCAACTATCGGTTTTTCCTGCGCCAGTTCAATCGCATCAAGCAGGCCGAGCAGACCTACAGGAAAGAGACCGAGCACATATACTATCATCAGTTCTGGAGTGTGGCCCCGTCGCTGGTGTACCAGTTGTATCTTGCTCCGCTGGTGCTGGGCGACGATGACGCCACATGCGACAAGAAATTTGAACTGGTGGCCAGGTACCTAGATAACTTCGCCGTACGGCGCTCCACCAATTACCGCCTGTTCGGCGCCAACTCCATCAGGTACACCATGTGTAACCTTACCAAGACGATTCGCAGCAAGCCTGTTGAGGAACTGAGACAAACCCTGATACAGGAGACCGAGACAATCGAGGACTTCCAGGTGTCATTACCCGAGTTCCGCGTACACGGACAGAACAAACGCTTCATCAGGTATTTCTTGAGTAGGATTACAACATACATCGAAGAAGAAAGCGGCATGGGCAACAACTTCCTCAAGTACATGGAGAACCCCAACGGCAGACCATTCGAGATTGAACATATCTGGAGCGACCACTACGAATGGCACACCGATGAGTTCAGCCAGACCGATGAGTTCAACCAGGCGAGGAATAATATCGGGGACCTGATACTGCTCCCGAACGGAACGAACCAGTCGCTGAACGACATGACCGTGCAAGATAAACTACCGCACTACATCAAGGAGAATCTGCTGGCTAAATCAATGTGTAGCCAGGCGTATTTAAACAACCCGAATTTCCTCAATTTCATTCAGAAGACGGGGCTGCCATTCAAGCCGTACACCGACTTCAAGAAGGCCGACATCAAGGAGCGCACGATGCTGTACGCGCGAATTGCTGAACGGATATGGAGTAAGGAATTACAGTAAAATCAATTTGTTATGGAAACCAAAGAGAAAAACTTCGAGTCAGATATTGAGTACTATCTGCTCACTCAAGGCGGGTACATGAAAGGAGATATGGCGACCTACGACAAGACTCGTGCCATCGACATGACAACGCTGGTTCTGTTCATCAAGTTGACGCAGCCCAAGGTGTGGAAAAAGTATGTAAACATCTATGGGGAGAATAGCCGCACACAACTCTACAAAGTGTTTCAGAAGAATGTCGCCGACTTCGGACTCATTCATGTTTTACGCAACGGCATCAAAGACCGTGGTCTCCCCATCAAGTTCTGCTACTTCGGCCCTGCATCTAGCCTCAATGAGGAACTTGTCGAGAAATATAATGCCAATATCTTGACTTGCACTCGACAGTTTGCCTACTCGACACAGAATCACAACACCATCGACATGGTATTGTCGCTTAACGGCATCCCCATTGTGGCACTTGAACTGAAAAACCAAATCACTGGGCAAACAGTGGAGAATGCCAAGCGCCAGTTCCGTTACGACCGTGACCCCAAGGAGTTCATATTCCACTTTGACAATCGAATTCTCGTTTATTTTGCCGTTGACCTCAACGAGGTGGCGATGACCACACAACTGCGTGGAGAGAAGACATCGTTCCTGCCCTTCAATCAAGGCAGCAATGGTGCTGGCAACATTGGCGATGGTGGCAACCCAGCCAACGACGACGGCTACCCCACAGCCTATTTGTGGGAACGTGTGCTACGACGTGACATGATGTTATCATTGCTACAACGCTACATCTCTCGCATCACTGAGGAGAAAATATCGCTTGTTGATGGCAAGCAGAAGAAGAGCAAGTCAACAAAAATAATATTCCCACGTTATCACCAACTAGATGTGGTTGAAAAACTCATTGCCGACACTCGTCAGCAAAAAGAGGGAAAGAACTATCTCATTCAGCACAGTGCTGGCAGTGGAAAGAGCAATAGCATTGCTTGGCTCACCTATCGCCTCGCATCACTCCATAACGACATGGACGAGGAGATGTTCCAAAGCGTTTTTGTAGTTACTGACCGCCGTGTCCTCAACTCACAACTGCAAACCACGATTCTCGGTTTTGAGCATCTTGAAGGTCAGATTGTGACCATTACCGACAAGGACAACTCCACCAAACTGCGTGATGCGATAAACGACAAGAAGCGCATCATCATTACTACTCTGCACCGTTTCCCACTAATCTATAAGGAACTCGACAGTCACAGTGGAAGGAACTTCGCTATAGTGATTGACGAGGCTCACAGCAGTCCGAGTGGCAAGAGTGCCGAGAAACTCAAAGCGGCTCT
>JAEEGL017348052.1_pt1 | contig 10205 bp, 7 predicted proteins | sample 9134231 | NCBI WGS metagenome assembly JAEEGL01 (sample SAMN16246548, study PRJNA631951) | gut metagenome | biome: gut microbiome; feature: rumen; material: fiber-attached | host: Bos | place: Iran: Karaj | collected 2018-10 | reverse complement strand
CAGATCATGTTTGACGCGAAGAAAGTGAATCTTGGCATTGCGCCCATCGGCTGGTGCAACGACGATATGCCGGAGCTGGGCGCGGAAAACACCTTTCAGCAGACGGTCAGCGAAATGGCGCTCGCCGGCTTCACCGGCTGCGAGATCGGCAACAAGTACCCCAAGGATCCCGCGGAGCTGAAGCGTGCGCTCGACCTGCGCGGCATGCGCATTGCGAGCCGCTGGTATTCCTCCTTTCTGCTCACCCGCCCGTTTGCGGAGGAGGAGAAGGACTTCATCGCCAACCTTGACTTCCTTGCCGCGGTGGGCGCGAACCGCATCAACGTCAGCGAGCAGAGCTATTCCATTCAGGGCAAGACCGATGTGCCCATCCTCACCGGCGGGCACAAGCATGTGATGAACGATTCGGAGTGGAAGCTTCTGTGCGAGGGCCTCGACAAGCTCGGCAAGATCGCCGCTGACCGCGGCTTCAAGCTCTGCTTCCATCATCACATGGGCACGGTCGTACAGACGAGCGAGGAGACCGACCGCATGATGAGCAACACAGACCCGCGCTATGTGTTTCTGTGCTACGACACGGGCCACTTCACCTTTGCCGGCGAGGATCCGCTTGCCATGCTCAAAAAGTACGTCGATCGCGTTGGTCACGTCCATCTTAAGGACATGCGCCTCGATGTTGTCAAGCAGGTTCGGGACAACAGCTGGAGCTTCCTTCAGGCTGTGCGCAACGGCGCCTTCACCGTTCCCGGCGACGGCGGCGTGGACTTCGACCCTGTCTTCAAGGTCCTCGCCGACGCGGGCTACGAGGGCTGGCTCCTCGTCGAAGCGGAGCAGGATCCCGCCAAGGCCAACCCGCTGGAGTATGCGATGAAGGGCCGCCGCTACATCCGTGAGCATACGGGCCTGTAAGGAGAACACTATGACTTACTTCAATAAGAACAACGAGCTGCACAACGGCTACAACGTCTACATCGACGAGTCCGTCAACTACATGGGCACCATGATGAACGTGGGGCTTCTGCTGATGGAGGACGGAGACGTCTATACCTACGAGAATGCCGAACGCGAGGTCGCCATCCTGCTCTTCGAGGGCAAGGTGACCTACGAGTGGGACGGGCATACCGTCGAGGCCGACCGTCCCGACTGCTTCCACCATGAGGCATACTGCCTCCTGGCGAGCCGCGGCACGAAGATCAGGCTCACGGCTCACAGCCACTGCGAGCTTTATATGCAGGACACGCCCAACGAGAACAAGTACGAGAGCGTGCTGTACACGCCCGAGACCGTGCAGACCCAGCACGCCGGCGCGAACGGAGAGCTGATGGGCTGTATGCGTCGCGAGATCAAGACGTTTTTCGACTATGACAACGCGCCGTTTTCCAACATGGTGCTCGGCGAGGTGCTCAACCATCCGGGACGCTGGTCGTCCTATCCGCCGCACCATCATCCGCAGCCGGAGGTCTATTTCTATCGCTTCGACTATCCCCACGGCTTTGGCGCGGGCTTTGCCAACGGCGATATCTACAAGACCGAGCACAACGGCTGCGCCGTCATCAACCACGGCTTCCATTCGCAGGTCTGCGCGCCGGGCTACGCCATGTGCTATGCCTGGGGCATCCGTCATCTGCCCGGCGACCCGTGGAAGAAGACGCGCATCGACGACAAGGAACACAGTTGGCTCTGGGAGCCGGATGCGAACAACCACATCTTTCAAGGCTGAATTAAGGAGGTAACGCGATGAAAACCGTACGTTTGACCATGGCGCAGGCGCTCGTGCGCTTCCTCGAAAACCAGTATCTCGAAGTTGACGGCAAGGAGCATCGCTTTGTGCGCGGACTGTTTATCATCCCCGGCCACGGCAACGTGGTGGGACTCGGACAGGCACTGACGCAGGAGGCAAAGCACCTTGAGATCTATCAGGGCAAGAACGAGCAGGGCATGGCGCAGGCCGCCGTGGCCTTTGCCGCCCAGACCAAGCGCAAGGAAATGATGGTGGCGACCTCGTCCGTCGGCCCCGGCGCCGCGAACATGGTGACCGCCTGCGGCACCGCCACCGCGAACAATCTGCCGCTTCTCGTGCTGCCCGGCGACGTATACGCCTGCCGCCAGCCCGACCCCGTGCTTCAGCAGGTCGAGCAGATCCACAATCTGTCCATCTCCACCAACGACGCCTTTAAGGCAGTGTGCCGCTACTGGGACCGCATCGTGCGCCCCGAGCAGCTCATGAGCGCGATGATCTCCGCTTTCCGTGTGCTTACCGACCCTGCCAACACCGGCGCTGTCTGCATCGCCATGCCGCAGGACGTCGAGGGCGAGGCCTATGACTATCCCCAGAGCTTCTTCCAGAAGCGCGTGTGGCGCCTTGAGCGCCGTCCGGCGACCGAGGCCGCGCTGCGTGACGCGGCGGAGGCCATTCGGAATGCCAAGCGCCCGATGCTTATCTGTGGCGGCGGCGTGCGCTACAGCGAGGCGCACGACGAATTCCGCGCCTTTGCCGAGAAGTTCGGCATCCCCTTCGGCGAGACCCAGTCCGGCAAGTCCGCGGTCGTGTGGGATCATCCTCTTAACCTCGGCGGCGTGGGCGTGACGGGCTGCTCCGCCGCGAATGAGATCGCGAAGAAGGCCGATCTCGTCATCGGCGTCGGCACACGCTACACCGACTTCACCACCGCGTCGAAGTGGCTGTTCAGCGAAAAATGCAAGTTTGTCAACATCAATGTTTCGGAGTTCCAGGCGCTCAAGATGGACGCCGTCCCCGTCGTGGCGGACGCCAAGGACACGCTGCCGCGCCTTGCCGCGCTGCTCAAGGGCTACAAGGCTCCCTACAAGAACGAGATCGTCAAGGCGAAGAAGGCATGGGAGGCTGAGCTGAACCGTCTGGACAACTTCGCTTACAAGAGCACCAAGAAGTGGATGCCGCTGGTGGTCGACAGCAACAAGGAGTCTGTCCATCGCTTTGCAAAGGATCTCAACGCGCAGCTCACGCAGACCGCGGCGCTGGGCGCGATCAACGCGATGATGGCGCCGGAGGACGTTGCCATCGGCGCGTCCGGCTCTCTGCCCGGCGACATGCAGCGCATGTGGCGCCCGCGCGCGGTGGACACCTATAACATGGAGTACGGCTACTCCACTATGGGCTACGAGATCGCGGGCGCGCTGGGCGTGAAGCTCGCCATCGGCAGCAAGCGCGAGGTCTATGCCTTTGCGGGCGACGGCAGCTTTAACATGCTCCACAGCGAGCTGATCACCGCCTGTCAGGAGCATAAGAAGATCAATGTCTGCCTGTTCGACAACGCGAGCTTCGGCTGCATTAACAACCTGCAGGTCGGCCACGGCAACAAGGTGCTGTGCACCGAGCTGCGCTACCGCAGCAAGGACGGTCTGTTCGGTGATTTTATGAACATCGACTATGCGAAGGTCGCCGAGGGCTACGGCTGCAAGAGCTACACGGTGCGCACCATGGAGGAGCTGCGCGCAGCCTTCGCGGATTCCCGCAAGATCAAGGATACGCCCGTGCTCTTCGACATCAAGGTGCTGCCCAAGACCATGACGGACGGCTACGGCGCATGGTGGCGCGTGGGCGACACGGAGGTGTCCGAGCGTCCCGAAAACCTTGCCGCCTATGAGGATCATCTGGCCCACGTCAAGGACGCGCGCAAGTATTGATACGGGATCAATTTTTGAATAACGGAGGAGATACGAATATGGACAAGGTACTGAAGATCGGCATCATCGGCTGCGGCGCCATCGGCAAGGATCACTGCCGCCGCATCATTGAGACCGTTCCCGGCGCGACCGTCGTCGCGGTTTCGGACTATGTTGCCGCGGCGGCGGACGAGACCGCCGCCAAGTACGGTATCCGCTCGTTCGGCAACGACTGCGACGGCATGATCGTCGACCCCGAGGTCGAGGCCGTGGTCATCACGTCCATCGACCCGACGCATCACGATTACGTGATGAAGGTGCTCAAGGCGAAAAAGTGGTGCTTCTGCGAGAAGCCGCTGAGCCAGAACGCCAAGGACTGCGAGGAGATCATCAACACCGAGGTCGCGCTCGGCAAGCGCATGGTGCAGGTCGGCTTCATGCGCCACTATGACCGCGGCTACGCCGAGATGAAGCGCATCATCGACTCCGGCGAGATTGGCGCGCCGCTGGTCATCAAGGCGTGCCACCGCAACGTCGCGCAGGGTCCGGGCTTCAAGACCGAGAACGGCGTGACCAACGTCGCCATCCATGAGCTGGACATCTGCCGCTGGCTCCTGGACGACGAATATGAGGACGTGCAGTGCGTCAAGGTGCGCCAGAGCGCCAACTCCGACAAGGGTTACGACAACCCGCAGGTGATGCTCATGCGCACGAAGAAGGGCTGCTTTATCGACGTCGAGGTGCAGGTCGCTGACGGTTACGGCTACGACATCCAGTGCGAGGTCGTGTGCGAGAACGGCACCGTCAAGCTTCCCGACCCCTACGCCGTGGTCTGCCGCAACCGCCCTGCCGGCTGGGACAGCGTCAAGCCTGCTGAGTGCATGCCCATTATGACCGATTGGAAGGAGCGCTTCATCGAGGCTTACGACATCGAGTTCTGTAAGTGGGTCGAGTCCGTCCACAACGGCAAGCTCACCGGCCCGTCCTCGTGGGACGGCTATGTCGCCTGTGTCGCGGGCGACGCGCTCAACGCCTCGCGCGGTACGTCGCAGTTCCTCAAGGTCGAGACGATGGAAAAGCCTGAGATCTACAAGTAAGAGGAGGTCCATACAACGATGGATAAGAAAAAACTTGAAATCCTTGCCGCCAAGATCCGGCTGGAGACGCTCAAGGTCATCCACTCGCGCGGCTTTGGCCATGTGGGCGGGTCGATGGATCTGGCCGATCTGATGGCGGTGCTCTATGGCGAGGTCATGAAATTTGATCCGAAGAACCCCCGCTGGCCGGACCGCGACTGGCTGGTGCTGAGCAAGGGCCACGCCGGCCCCGTCGCCTATGCGACCTTCGGCCTGATGGGCTTCTATCCTATGGAGGATGCCTATACCCTCAACCAGCCGCACACCAAGTTCCCCAGCCATACCGACCGCAAGCTGACCCCCGGCGTCGATCTCACGACCGGCTCGCTCGGTCAGGGTGCGTCCACCGCCACGGGTGCGGCGCTCGGCAATAAGATCGACGGCCGCGACAACCGCGTGTTCTGTGTCATCGGTGACGGCGAGGCGGACGAGGGCGAGGTCTGGGAGGCGCTGCACTTTGCCTGCGCCCACAAGCTCGACAACATCGTCTATTTCTTCGACAACAACGGCTATCAGCTCGACGGCACCACCGCCGACATCCTTGACCACGGCAGCCTTGCCAAGAAGGCCGAGGGCTTCGGCCTCTACACGCAGGAGATCGACGGCCACGACGTGGAGGCGATCTACAAGGCCATCGAGAACGCGCGCGCGAAGAAGGGCGTGCCGTCCGCCATTGTGCTCGACACCTGCAAGGGCAAGGGCGCGACCTTCGCCGAGCCCAAGCACGACCACTCCTCCCAGCCCAAGGAGGATGCGTGGCAGGAGGCCATTGCCGCCTCCGAAAAGGCTCTGGCAGAGCTGATGAAGTGAGGAGGTGCGGAAAATGAAAGTGAATTTGATCGGTAAACACGAAAAGGACAGCCGCGCCTGCCGCGACGCCATGGCGACGACCATCCTCGACATGATGGGCAAGGACAAGAGCGTCTGCTACGTCGACTGCGATTTGATGGGCTGCGTGAACACCAAGCAGCTGCGCGCCGCGTATCCCGACCGCGCACTGGAGGCGGGCATTGCCGAGGGCAACGCCGCGGGTGTGTGCGCCGGCCTTGCCGCCACGGGAAAGAAAGTGTTCCTGCACTCGTTCGGTACATTCTCTTCCCGCCGCATCTACGACCAGATCTATATGAGCGCCGCCTATGCCGACCTGCCCGTGCACGTGCTCGGCAGCGACGCTGGCGTGACCGCGGCGTTCAACGGCGGCACGCACATGCCGCTTGAGGATGCCGCCATGTATCTTTCCATCCCCAAGGCGGTTGTGCTTGACCCCTGCGACTATGCGCAGCTTGCGAGCGTCACCCGCGCGCAGGCGGACATCGACGCCGTGACCTATACCCGTTTCGTGCGCAAGGATGTCATTCAGATCTACGGCGACGACAGCGAGTTCACCATCGGCAAGGGCGTGGTGCTGCATGAGAGCGCCGACGATGTTGCCACCATCGTCACCTCCGGCATCATGGTCGACGAGGCGCTGCTTGCCTATGAGCAGCTCAAGGCCGAGGGCACGAGCGTGCGCGTGATCGACATGTTCACGTGGAAGCCGCTCGACGAGGAGCTGCTGCTCAAGGCGGCGAAGGAGACCGGCGCGATCGTCACCGCCGAGAATCACAACACAGTCTGCGGCCTCGGCAGCGTGGTCGCCAACTGTCTCGCCAAGAACCTGCCCACCGTGCAGGAATTCGTCGGCGTGCAGGACGAGTTCGGGCAGGTCGGCCCGCAGAGTTTCCTGATGGACGAGTACGGCCTGCGCGCCGCAAACATCATTGCGGCGGTCAAGAAGGCTGTTTCCCGCAAATAATCAGAAAAAGGAGAACGATTCACAATGGCTATGGATGCTTTTTCCGCCAGCCTGATGGCTGACAAGCGCGAGATCATCTTCGCGCCCACCGTTTACAAGTTTAAGACCTTTGCCGACATGGCGGAGGAGTTCAAGCTGGGCGAGCGCGACGTCGTGCTGACCAACGAGTTCATTTATACGCCGTTCATGAAGGACCTTGGCCTCAAGTGCCAGTTTGTCTTCCAGGAGAAGTTCGGCGCGGGCGAGCCGTCAGAGGCAATGATCCAGACGATGTACGACGCTATCCCCTATGAGAGCTATGACCGCGTGATCGCGGTTGGCGGCGGCGCGATCATGGATCTGTGCAAGCTGCTCGGCTGCAAGCGCCCCGATACCGTGCACAACCTGTACTTCAAGCGTTTCCCCGTGCAGCATGAGAAGGACGTTATCGCCATTCCGACCACCTGCGGCACCGGCTCCGCGGTCACCAACATCTCTGTCGCCATCGTCAAGGACGAGAAGGACGGCGTGCTCACCGGCGGCGAGACCAAGCTCGGCCTTGTGTCCGACGACATCATCCCGAACAAGGTCTGCCTGATTCCCGACCTGCTCAAGACGCTGCCCTACAAGCCGTTTGCCTGCTCCGCCATCGACGCGCTGGTGCATGCGACCGAATCCTTCCTCAGCCCCCACCGCAAGACCATCATCTCCGAGATGTTCTCCGTGCGCGCCATGGAGATGATCCTTGAAGGTTTCCGCCGCATCGACGAGGGCGGCCAGGACGCGCGCTTCGAGTATCTCGACGAGTTCGTGACCGCGTCCCTGCTTGCCGGCATCGCCTTCCTCAAGGCGGGCTGCGGCCCCGTCCACGGCATGAGCTTCCCGCTCGGCGGCACCTATCATGTGCCTCACGGCGAGAGCAACTATATGCTCTTCGGCGCGGTGCTGCGCTACTATGACCGCATGAACCCCACCGGCGAGATCGTGCGATTCAAGCAGCTCGTCGCCCGCATCACCGGCTGCAAGGCCGAGGATGCCATCACCTCTCTCTGCGACCTGCTGCAGCGCGTGTTGCCGCTGCGCCCGCTGCGTGACTGCGGCTTCCAGGAGAGCGACTTCAAGGCGTTCCCGCAGTCCGTCGAGGCCAACCAGCAGCGCCTGATGACCAACGCCTACTATCCCTTCGACCTTGAGAGCGAAGAAGCCATCTATCGCGAGTGCTTCTAAAGAACAATCTGCATAGGAAAAATCGCTGTGGAGTTTGCCGCTCCACAGCGGTTTTCTTTTCGGAGCGGCTCGCTGCAAAGAGCGGACAAGACCGCGTAGGAGAGGATGCCCATAGATGAAAAGACGATTGCCAGCAGCGAAAAACATCGAAAAATGCCACAATCTGTGACATCACCTTGCGGCGAGTAAACGGGAAAGGTTATAATTACTAAAATATAATAGCTCGAATTATGCGCTTGTAGCGAAAATGACGAAAACGAACGCGCGGATCATTTCGGCAGGTATGACAAAATCATTTAAATCGGTCGCATTTCAGCGAATGGCGGGGTATAACCCATAGATTCGGTAATCGCTCCAGTCAGGAGGAACGGATGATGAAGAACACGAACAGAAAAAACATTATTCGCCGCGCGCTGTCGTTTGTCTTCGCGCTGACGCTGCTGTGGGAAACCGGCGCGCTGACGCCTCCCACGCGGGCGGCAGAGGTCAGCGCGACGGACGGTACGGTGAATCTCGTTTTCTGGGATGTGGTCTTAGTAGGCAATGTGCAGAACAACCTTGCACGGCTTTGCAGCGATGCGCAGCACCCGATCCTGATTAGCTATCGGGATGATAAGAAAGATTACTTTGTATGCGCGACGAAGGAAAACTGGCGCTGGGAGAGCAAGGACTACAATCTCTACGACATGCCGCAGATCAGCGACCACCGCTTCGATGATATGCGCGAGGACTGGAAAAACGCGCAGCGGTTCGAAAATGATGTATTTGTCACATTTGGCACCTATAACAGCCTCTGGGCGCGCTATAAGATGGACGGGAAGTACTCGGGGCTGGTGTTTAACGTTTCCAACGGAAACGACGGCCCCGGCGAGTTCCTTGGCCCAGGCAAGGCGTATGATGATGAAACGTATGGCGGGCACAAGGTCAGAGATACCTGTTTCGTGGTGCGCCCGCAGGAAACAAAGCCCTTCCGTTTCACGAGAGACGACGATGCATATGCGTTTAGAATGTGGAACTACGATAAGGACGGCGACGACGAGGACGTCAAATTCAACGGCAGCAAGATCGCGCTGTCCGACGATCACAAGGACTTCTTTGAAAAGGTACATGTCGGTACGGTGGTCACTGCCTCCGTGCTGACGCACGACTTTACTGTTCAGGCCGATCAGGCGACGACCATGGGCCGCCCGGTCAGCTATATCGCCGAGGGCGTGACGCTGCGCGTGGCAAACGGCGGGGTGCTGGCGGTCAATGGCCTTCTTTACAACGACGGAAGGATCGTCGTGGAGGAGGGCGGACTGCTGGTGGTGGAGAAGGACTCGGCTATCGAGCCCTTCCATGAGCAGAAGGCAAACTGCGGCGGCATTTCCAGCGCCGGCACCATCGTGGTGGAAAAGAACGCGTTCCTGGTCGGCGGCGGCGTGAACGGGATCTATCTTACCGGCGGTATCGTATATAACTCCGGTGTAATCGTCAGCGAGAACTTTACGGCAAAGAAGAATCTGCTGATCGACAATCAGAAAAAGGCACACGTGGTGGCGGGAAAGACGCTCCCGAGCCGCTGGCAGAACCAGTTGTTCCGCGACATCTACTTGCATCGTAAGGGCGGAGAGGCACCGAGCTATGACCTTCACTGGCTTGAAAGGAGCTGTGCCTACATCCTCCCCAGCGGAAAGGTCAGTATTGCGGAAGGCGCAATCTACGGCGATATGACGAACGTCGAAAACTGCGGCAGTTTCGGAAGCTTGGGTACCAAGACCAGCGCGATGGCAGTATCGGTCAGCGAGATCGTCAAGGTCTACTTCTACGACGAAAGCGGCTGGAGCAACGTGCTGAATGCGCGGCGCAGCGAGATCGGGTATCATCTCTCGGACACGGGGAGGAAGGTCACGCGCCGCGAGGTGCTCTATGCCGACAAGACGACCGAGACGCTGCGCGAGCTGTTTGCGAAGAAATACGACGCGGAGCACGGGAACACTGGTACGGAGGACGAGCGCGAAGCGGCGTTTAAGGAGTACATGGAGGCGTACTTTGCGGGGCGCGGCGTTGACCTGAATGAGGCGGTGACGGTCCGGGACGGCGTGATTACGATCAACGGCCTGGCGGCGCTGACCGTACCGTGGAACCAGAAATTTGCCATCGTCGATCCGATGAGAAACTACCTGATTGGGCAGACGACACCCTTTGCCTTGGGCGATAGCGGGATCGGATAAGAAACGCGGGAGGGAGCGTATGAAGGACAAGCTCAAAAAACTGTGGAGCGCCCTTGCCGAGAGCGCCGGGGATGGAAAGACAGGCCGTTTGGCACTTTATGCCCTGCTCGTTCTCCTCAGCTCACTGACGCTCGGCACGATCGTGCGCTTTGTGATCGAGAATTTGGATGCGGCCTTGCTGGGTTCTGCGTGGGTATTTCGCCCGCGGAT
>JAEEGL017161676.1_pt1 | contig 10205 bp, 10 predicted proteins | sample 9134231 | NCBI WGS metagenome assembly JAEEGL01 (sample SAMN16246548, study PRJNA631951) | gut metagenome | biome: gut microbiome; feature: rumen; material: fiber-attached | host: Bos | place: Iran: Karaj | collected 2018-10 | reverse complement strand
TGTGAATGCGGAGGATTATATTCCTGCTGGCCTGTTTATGCACATGTGGGGCTCTATAATGAGGATGTGCCGAAAGCACAGGAATGGGCGCGAAAGGCAAAGCTCGTCATTATTGTAGGCGCTATCGGGAATTATGGAAGGGCAAGTTTAACACGTGTAAAAGCCAGACAATTTATGACACCTTCTATAACATGATGTCCTTTGCGGAAGAGTATGACGCTGAAATGGATGAGGATGCCATGAGCGAACTTGATGATATTGGAAATTGCAAATTATCGCAAATGCAGGAAGATGCATGTTATCAAACAGGCGTTTTGGGGTTTGGAATTGTTTCAAATATACTGAATCACATAGGTTTATTTTTTAAGTATGTTGTATTTGGCAAGAATATCCAGGATATCTCTTGAGAGAACTCTCTCCATCTCTGCGCGCTCAAGCTCCGGCACTTCGGCGGTGACCCGGTATTCCACACTGGAATCCGTGAAACTGTTGATCCCCTTGAATTCCGGATTGCTGATGAGGATCGGATACTTTTCGGTATAGTCTGCGAATTCCTTTCGGAAGATTTCCTCGAGGTATTCCGCACTGACGGAAACCGGAACCTTAAAATTGACCTGCGCAATACTGTTGTAGAGCGTCTTGTTGATAACGTTGGTAACATTCCGGTTATTGATGATCTTGACATTCTTATCAGCACCGGAGATTTTCGTTGTACGAATCCCGATTTCACGAACCTTTCCGACATAACCGCCGATTTCCACAATGTCGCCGACCTGGAATTCTCCCTCAAAGATGATGAAGAGACCCGCCAGAATATCGGTGATAAGCTCACGAGATCCCATACCTATGACAATTCCCATAATGCCCGCAGAGGCGAGCAGGGAACTCGGGTTGACACCGAGATTACTAAGACAGATATAGAAAATCGTAAGAACCGAAATGTATTCAAACGAGCTTCGAAGCAGGCGGCAGACGGTCTCACCGCGTGCATCGCTGACTCTTGCGATCATGGTAAGCAGCCATCGTATGAATTCGATAATGACAGCACCTACGAGAATCACAATGACACAGGAAACAAGAGAGAAGATATTGACTCCCTTGGGCCAGGAACCGTTCAGAATCCGAATGATAAGACTGCTGTTATTCCCCTGAATCTGCATCATCAGAATATAGAAGAAGAACAAGAGTGCACTGATGGAGATCAGGGAGCGCAGGATTCGTATGATTTTCTGTTCCGGTGTTTTCCGCAGCCATCCGGTTCCGAACAGGGAAAGGCGTGAAGTGATTGTTTTTGCCTGTTTGATTCCGTCCGCGGTTTCCACTTCGGCATAATCGGGATTTGTATCCGCAAGCAAAAACTCATGAATTTCTTTTGAAGCATAGATGACCGGTCTTCCGGAGCGTTTCTTACGAAGCACAAATATCATCACTGCCATTTCCAGAAGAAACAGGACAACGCAGATAACCGTGAACGGAATCCGGTTGAGATAAATGAGATTTCGCAGCGTACATACGAATACCAGCATGTCCTCCAGTTTACCGGCTGTCATGTAGTAAACCTTGTTGTCAATGCTCTGCTTTCCGAAGAAGTCGGAATTCAGCGCTTCTTCTTTGAAACCGACATCAAGCGCATCCTTTCCGTCATACGTACTGTTCGGAGAAACGAGAATCTTATTTGTTTCCGGATCAATGACACAGAACTGGGTGTAACCTTCCTGACGGCTGTTCTGAAGCATGCCGTTAAGAGAAACAGATTCAACGGAGCGTTTCAGAGCGTCCGTCGAATACCGGATATCAAGAAATCCAAGAACGGAGTTTCTGTCATCAAGAATCGGGACTGCGACGGAACAGACGGAAGAATCATCGGTTGTTCCCGCAACATCCTTCACCTGAACATAATCGGCACCGTTTTTGAGATCATTGTAAATATAGGTGGAATCAGAGGAAGTTGTGCTGAACGACTGATCCAGATACCGGCCGCTGGAAAGATATTCACTGCCTGCAGGGTCATATACGATCATCCCTTTCAGATCGAAAATCTCACTGAGGAAAGACAGTTCATCCTGGGTAATGATCTTCGGTTCCTTTCCGAAAAACTCAGAAATCAGCTGTGCACAACCGACATGGTTTTCCGTAAACTCCTCCTCCAGCTGCTTCATGCGCTTCTGATTGGAATCATAATCATTCTTAATGGATTCAAGTTCCTCACGGTCATCCAGGACATAGATCGAGAGGGAGAAAAGAGTCTGTGCGGAGTATGCGACAAGGGCAATCAGGACCGTTCCGATGATTACCATGATGCGGGATTTGCTTTGAACGGCTTTCGGGGAGTAGGAATCATTTTCACCATGGTATCTGCTGTATTGACGAATGTAATAGATGAAGCAGGTCAAAACGGTGATCCCGATCAGGAATGCCATTAACAGGGCAAAGAAAATGTAGAACTGCGACGAGACTTCCCCGCTGAACCGGGCACTGTAAATGATGTATTTCTCGATTTCCTCGTTGTAAATAAAGACACCGATGTATTTTTCTCCATTATAGGTAATATTCGCAAGCATATGCGCAATCCCCAGAATGGACTCCGTACTGATGGTAATCTGATACAGTCCCTCCGTATCTTCCAGATCATTAAGCCCGCTGTGAGGCTTCATCTCATGACTTCCCCGAGCGTCAGTCAGGATGTTCATGGAACGGTCCATCATAACCGCAAAGCTGTTCAGAACAGTTCCGTCGCCGGTTTCCGCGTATTCATCCGCAGATGACAGTACATGCCGGTAATTCTGAGATGCCGTGGACAGATCTTCATAGTTATCATTGGAAAATACGATCCCAAGGACGCTGCCGCTGCTCAGCGGTTTATAAAACAGGGTATGATCCTCGGTTTTCGCAAAGGAAGCGGACTGATCGGACATTGCCTTGATTAATGCGTTCTTCTGTTCAGGTTCCGGAACAAGAAGACTGCCGCAATACAGATGACCGTCCTTGTCCAGAATGACATATCCCGGCCCGCCGAACTTTTCCTCGCAATAGGAAATCAGGGTCTCATCATCCACTCCGGTGACTTCCTGGTAATGGTTCAGAAATGTCAGTCTCCGATTCTGCAGGTCTGTAAATTCACTGCTGTAAATCATGCCGTCAAGCATGACATTCTGTATGTTATTGCTCAGCCATTGTCCCTTTGTAGAAAGAAGAGAGACTACCTTATACGTAAACATCCAGCCAAGAACAATGACAAGAACCAGTGCCGTGACAAGCACATTAAAAACCATCGGTGCGACTAATTTCTTCATCGAAAGAAAATATGGTTCATTCACTGCACGGGCTTTCTTTTTTATGATTGCCATGACCTTTTCCTCATTGATCACAATCGCCTCGGTGCTGCACCGGAAGCGTCAGACGATCCGCTTTGCGTTCTGATTCCGCTCCGCTGTACTCTGAGGTCCTCTCAAAGAAGGCTGACCCAAAGCGAAGCGGACTGAATGGACTGCAGCGTGACCCGGCTGCGCTGTGTAATATGAGACAGCACACAGGCGTGCGCAAACTTCCTTTACAGGGTGAAGCGTATCTTGTATTTCCGGCTGAAGACAAATGAATGGATGAAAAACCGGATACGGAAAATCCCTACATCCCTTTCCGAGGCTCCGTCTGCCGAATCATTCCGGCGCGAAAACGGTTTGTGATCGCTCGGAAAAAAGAGGCCGCACCGTTGTCGGAACCCCTCGTTTCCGAAGAAACAGCGCACTTACGGCCTCTTTTGCGCCGACGATTCATCCATTGCCGGGCACCCCGGTCCGATCCGCCGCCGTTCAAAAAGCAGCGGACTTCTGTATATGAGGATTGCTGTATTCAACGGCCGGGCCGGCGAAGACGGGATTCATTCTGACATGGTTGATTAAAGCCACTGGACAAAAGTCCAGCCGCTGCTGAGGTACGGGGCAAGCGCTTCCCTGCAATGTTTCTCACAGCGTAAGCCGAGCGTCACATATTTCAGTGTTTCGGTATTGCGAACAACAAATCCGCACCCCCAATAAGGTTCACCGCAAAGTTCACACACATAGATCTTTTTAGCGTTTCCGCCTGTGATCTCTTTCAGTTCGGCATTCGAAAGACTGTTGTTATTGTTTTCCATGCGTTTCTCCTTTTCTCATTCTCGAACGATCAGACTGTCATGTTGATTTCTCTGCTTCTTCACCTGCCGGCGAAGGAAGCGTTTCATAATTCTGCGGCACAGCCAATCTTCGAATCACTTCCGGTACCGTACGGATGTCCTCCCCTGTCAGAGGAGACTCCGGTCAGATCCGTAAGACATATTCCCGCATCCGTCGGTACAACGGATAAACCGGCTTTGATTCAGAGACTCAGGGATGCGGAATCAAACCGAACGCAATCCCGAGGAAAATCAGCTGGGCAAGCAATACGATACATACCAGAATCACATTTATCGTCCAGCCTGCATTGGATTTGGCCTGGCCTTTGATCTGTGCCTCCAGGCTTCCCGCCAGCAGGATCAGAAGCGGCGAGAATGCCATGATAAAGAAGACAATCGTATACAGCGCATACGGCCCGAGGGCATCCGTGTTCAAAGCCGCCGCAATTCCCATCAGAACAATACCGATCACCAGCAAAAGCACCGCCTTGGATACCCGTTCTTTCAGCACAATGAGTTTTTCGGGTTTTTCCCGGTTTGCGATCGCATGGATTCCGGTAAAAAACAGAATCAGGCAGGAAGCGAGTTTGAACAGGCTGTAGAAAATGCCGGTCATCGGTGTGCCCATTTCATAGAGCAGATTATACATAAACGCATTGACTACACCGATGATTCCCCCGACGAATCCGATGACGCTGAAGAGAATCAGGATCACACCGAAAACAACTGCTTTTGCGGGCTGCGGAACCAGCGCTGCCGCTGTTTCCTGTGTCATAGTCCCGGTGTCATCTATGAAGCAGCGGGATGCCACTCTGGAGCGGGCATTCCCCCAGGTGCTTGAAATCGCACCTTTCGGACACGCGCTGATGCAGGAACCGCAGCGAATGCAGTCCATGCTGTTCGGGGTTTCGAATGTCCGGATGTCCATGCCGCAGGCACGCTGACAGGCACCGCATTGAATGCACTTGTCGTGATCAATTTCAAGACGATAGGTCGAGATCGGATTGAATACTCCGTAGATTGCACCGAGCGGGCAGAGATATTTGCAGAAAGGACGGTAATAGAAGACAGATCCGATCAGCACTGCCGCAAGAATCGCAAACTTCCACCAGAAACGGATGCCGATCGCAGCGCGGAATCCCTCGTTGAGAATCGTAAGCGGAATGCCGCCAAGCAGAAGGCCGCTCGGGCAGATGAATTCGCAGAAGGTCGGTTTTCCGGTTCCCGTCGCATCGACAACGCAGGAGGGAAGAAGAATAACAAATACAATCAGAAGTACAAAGCGGACATACCGCAGGTATTTATGGCCCGGGAGATTCTTCTTTTTGAATTTTGTCCTGATCCGATAGAACAGATCCTGCACGAATCCGAACGGACACATCCAGCCGCAGACCAGCCGTCCGAACAATACACCGAATGCCGTCAGTAATCCGAATACATACAGTGAGATTTTGTAATTCCGGCTGTCCAGCACTGCCTGAAGCGAACCGATCGGACAGGCACCGAACGCGCCGGGACAGGAATAGCAGTTCAGCCCGGGAACGCAAAGACGCTTTGTTGCGCCGTCAAAGATTTTCCCGGATGTATATCCGCGAAGATATCCATTTGTGACCGCAAACCAGGCGGCCTGAAACCAGGCTCTGGTACGGCTTTGTTTTTTCTGTTTTTCCATCGGTGTCATATCAGCCAATTCCTATACATTCCATGCATACTTTCGCCGCCTTGTTAAAAACAGTATCCGGTTCACCCGCAATAACACCTGCCGCAATCAGCACTGCGGAAAGCACAAGCACCGCAATCGCAATCATAGTTCGTTTGTTTTTCATTCGTTATTCCTCTTAAGATACGCTGTCAAGATAGGTGCCGATCAGTTCAAGCCACTCTTCCGCACTCCTTGAGCCGGCCATGGAACCGATGATCTTTCCGTTTGAATCCAGGAAGACCGTGGCAGGGAATCCCGACACAAACGAACGGATGAAGGTAAAGGCTGTTTCATCCGGAATCAGCTGCGGGAACGTGCAGCCCGCCTGTTCCAGAAGGTCTTTGGCTTCCGCAAGATAGTCTTCCTTTACGGTACCGTCCTTTTCGACCACATCTGCACACATGCCGATCAATTGAACCTCGTTTGGATCGAGATTCTGATATACGACCTGAAGATCCGGCATTTCGCTGAGACATGCCGAACAGGTGGTCTCCCAGATATTGATGACGGTCAGTTTTGAGTTTTTCAGCTGTTCCGAAGTATAGGTTCCTCCTTCAAAATCAGCCAGACGCATCGTTTCAAACAGGGTTGTGTCAGCCTGCTGTTCAAGATGCTTCTGCCTCATGCCGACCACGGCGCCGTACGTCAGCAAAATCATCACAAAGCTGAGTGTGAGTGACGCCAGAATCAGTTTTCCGGTCGACAGAAACATGCGTTTGTCTTTCTTGTCTTTTTTCTCCATATCCCCTTCCTTTATTCTTAAGGCAATCATGACCGTGAGGGGTTCGGCGGCAGAAATGCCGGCGTCTTTTGAGGTCGCTCAATGAACGCGGCATCGATGAGGAGTCTGGCTCCTTCTTTGCTGACCGGCCTTCCGTTTCGAATTACATGAGTACTATAGTTTACGGAGCGTTCCGTATCCGTGAATGCGTTTCCATCGAGCACCGTCCTGATGAAAAGAATTCGGCCGTCAGGTTCACGCATAGGGAACGTCAGGTATGATACGGAAAAGTCAGTTATAGTAAAAACAGGAGGATCCGGAGAGCATGATGAACTGCACGGGAAAATTTAATGCGGCCAGTTTCAATCGAATCCGTCTCGGACTGCAGCTGAATGTGTGCCTGATGTTTCTCTGTCCCGCGGTGATCTCTTTCCTTCTTTCAGCCATCGTTCATGAGGTTGCCGCTTCGGGCATCAATCCGTCCTCCGTCACTGCGGAAACGCTCCTCCAGAATCCGACGACTGCCGTTCGGGCATTGTATTCCATTCTGGCACTCCAGTACTGCGCGGCTGCGCTCTGTGCCCTGATTACGGTCAGCGGGATCAGCGAACTCGAAGATGAGTCAGACGATCTGCTTCGTTCCAGGCGCGTTTTTGTTGCGCTGATGTTTGCGGAAGCCATAGCCATGTTTACGCATATTACGGATGTACTTGTTCCGGAAAACCTGCACTTCCCGCTGATCACTGCCGCTTTTCTGACGGCAACCGTCCTGGTGCTGCTGCTTCGCTGCATTGCACTTCGCAAACTTCTGCTCGGTTATCGGGACATTCTCAGGCGCGTCGGAGATACGTCGCTTTCACGCAGTGCGGAATTTCTTTCAAAGATGATCACAGTCTTCATCTGTCTTGTTCTGTTTCTGCTGTTCGCCGTGGTTGTTCCGGCAAGTCTGTATTCCGGTTCGGTACTGCTGCGGCGCATTACAACAGGAAGCCTGCTGCTTGCGATTGCATGTTACGCTGTCATTCAGATCAGAATTGCACGCTTCTCGGACAGAACTGCCAGATTTATGGAGACGATTTCAGGGTAAGATCGGCAGGAGGATTCACAATGAGTGCCAGCATTATGTCAGATATCTGCAGTATCATCATTCTGTTCCTGCCGCTGATGCCATACTATCTCACCGGAAAACCATCAGGGCATATCAATCATCGGAAACAGAATTTTCTCCTTTATGCTTCCCTGCTGCATTTTTTCACATTGTGTCTCCGGCTGACCGGTTTTCTTATCAATGCATCCCTTCCGGAAACCGGGTCCGGGAATCTGTTCATCACGGCCGCAGTGGTTCCGTCTCTGTTCTCCGCCATACTTCTCGGACTGTGCATTCTGTGCAGCGAGAACGGTGACCTGCGGATTCCGAAAGGAGCGGAGATTCCCGTGGATCAGATTATCTGTGCGGTGCTTCCGCCGGTTCTTGCCCTTTGTCTTGAAATCATATTCCCGGATCTCAGCCTGTTTGACCTGGGCTGGTCCGTCGCACTTCATCTTGTGCAGAACTGCATTACCGCCGACAGTGAAAAACAGATCAAGAAAACAGAACAGCGTCTTGACCGCGGACAGGCCGCTCTTATGACCCTGCAGATGCGTCCGCATTTTATTTTCAACACGCTGTCCGCCATCGCCGCACTGTGCAGAACAGATCCTCAGGCCGCCGCCGAAACCATCGAAAACCTCTCCGGTTATCTTCGGGCAAATATCGATGCGCTGAGCGGCGAAGAGCGGATTCCGTTTGACGAAGAGCTGCGTCACATTCGCCAGTACATTGCCCTCGAGCAGGCGGATCCCGCACGGAAATTCCGGTTTGACTACGAACTGGATATCCGCAGTTTCACTTTGCCGCCGCTCACCGTCCAGCCGATCGTGGAAAATGCCGTCAAACACGGCGCATTAACCTGTCCGAACGGTACCGGCAGGGTTCTGCTGACAACGGAGACACTGGGTGATTATGTCCGCATCACCGTGCTTGATAACGGAACCGGAACAGGCGATCTTACCGAATTACAGAAAAAAAGCCGGGGAATCGGCATTGAAAACACCCGCAAACGCCTGGAGGTACTCTGCGGAGGGAGCCTTCAGATCACGGAAGGAAAAGACGGCACAAAAGCCGTTATTCTGATTCCCGCAAAGGAGGCTGAAGGATGAATACGCTTACGGTTGACGACCGGCAGCTCGTAGTTTCACTGATGCTGGAAATACTGAATAAACTCGATCCGGACGGAACGCACCGGGGAACCGCCGATCCAAAGGAGGCGCTCCGCCTAGCGAAGGAATTCCATCCCGATACGGCGTTTCTGGACGTGGAAATGCCCGGTCCGATGAACGGACTGGTTCTCGGAAAGCATCTCAGGCAAGACAATCCGCGGCTGAATATCATTATCATCACCGGACATTCGGAGTACGCCCTGGAGGCCTTCGAACTGGACGCAAGCGGATATCTGCTCAAGCCTCTGACACAGGAGGCAGTAGCTCATCAATTGTCCGTGCTCCGCTTTGACGGGACCGTGAAAAGTCCTTCCAGGATTCGCATCCGCTGCTTCGGAACGTTTGAAGTATTCGCCGGCAATGTTCCGCTGGAATTCTCCTACTCAAAAAGCAGAGAGCTTCTTGCATGTCTCGTGGATCATGTGGGAGCCCTGTGCTCCAACGACACCCTGATCGGATGTCTGTGGCCGGATGAGCCGGCAGACAAGCAGACAAAAGCCCGCCTTCGGAAATATGTCAAGGATCTGAAAGACACGTTTGCCGCGGCCGGTGCTCCGGATGTGATTTATCATCAGGAACGGATCGGGATCGGCATCGATCTTTCGCGGGTGGACTGTGATTATTACCGCTACCTCCAGGGAGATCCTTCCGCAATGCATCAGTTCAACGGAAAATACATGTCCCAGTACGACTTTGCGGAAGAGACAAGAGCTGCGCTTCACTGGAAATCATCGAATCGAAGCGAATAGACAAGTCACGGCGCATCTGCACATGCAGTTTCATTTCACCCGGGATGCACGGCTGCCTTCCGGCATTCCGTCCGTATATGGAACAGAAGGATGCGTCAAAGGCCGCGTCCTTGCCCGTCGTGCCGGCAGCCTTTCGTGAGTGAAGTCATAATTCTTCGCCGGTCCTCGTTTTACCGTCGAATCATGCATGAAACCGGTATGGAAACTGAGGGTTCCCATGAAACGAATGATTATGGATCAGCTGATTGAACGGAAAAACAGAACCGACCGGAAACCGATGCTCCTTACCGGAGCGCGTCAGTGCGGGAAACCCTGGGTTCGAGAGAGGGCAGTTTGAGGATACTGCGTACTTTCACTTTGAGATGGACAGTACCATCGGTTCATTATTTAAGGCTATTCTCAAGATAAATGTTGGTAATTTCGTGACTATAGCCAAAATGCATTTATAAACCTGCATTTCCTTCTTTAATTATTGTGATATGTTCACTCGGAATGACTTGAACTTGAAAGTGTTTTTATCAAGGTTATAATATTCCTTGGAAGGAATATTAATGTTTAAGGTTGAATTCTTTGCTTTAACTGACGGCTCTATGCCTGCCCTGGAAACGATTCGGTCAATTACAG
>JAEEGL016325634.1_pt1 | contig 10205 bp, 11 predicted proteins | sample 9134231 | NCBI WGS metagenome assembly JAEEGL01 (sample SAMN16246548, study PRJNA631951) | gut metagenome | biome: gut microbiome; feature: rumen; material: fiber-attached | host: Bos | place: Iran: Karaj | collected 2018-10 | reverse complement strand
GGTATTGGTCGGTATGTTTATAGCCTCCCAAGATGTAAAGGAGTCCTCCAGGAATCTCTATACCCGGACTCTCTCCCAGTTTTTCCTCTGGATTGAAAGCTCCGGGAGGGTACTTAACTCCCTTACCCGGGAGGATATCCTGGAGTACAAGGACTCCCTCCTCTCCTCCGGACTCTCCTCCCTCACGATCTCCTCCTACCTTGTAGTAGTCCGGAAATTCTATGACTGGACGGAGAGCCTCAAGATATACCCCAATATCGCAAAGGGAATCAAGACCCCCAGGAGGAAACAAGCCTTTAAGAAACAGCACCTCCCGGAGAGCAAGTCCCGGGAACTCCTGGAGTACTACCGGGAGAAATCCCTCCGGGACTATGCAATAGTAAACCTCCTCCTCCGTACCGGACTCCGGACTATTGAGGTAGTAAGAGCCGATGTAGGGGATATTACCTTTAAGGGGGATAAGAGAGTCCTCCTTGTATGGGGTAAGGGACACACAGAGAAAGACTCCTTTGTAGTCCTCACGGATAAGACCTACCTCCCTATCCGGGAGTACCTGGACTCCAGGAAAGCGGTAAGAGCCGGAGACCCTCTCTTTGTATCCAACTCAAGACACAATCTGGGGGAGAGACTCACTACCCGGACAATCTCCTCTATTTGCAAAGAGGGACTCAAGGAGATAGGTCTGGACGGAAAGGAGTTTACCGCCCACTCCCTCCGGCATACCACAGCGGTAGAAATCCTCAAGAAAGGGGGAGAGATAACCGATGTACAGAGAGTACTCCGGCATACCTCCCCGGTTACCTCCCAGATCTATACGGAGTCCATAGAGGAGGAGTTAAGACTCCAGAAATCCCCGGAGTCCCTCCTGGATACCGCTTTCTAAACCTTACAAACCTAACACTATAAAAGAGGTAATATTTCGTAATAACTTGTAATAATTGGTAATCAAATCCTTATAATATGGAAACTAAAGTACAACTGAAACCGGAGACCGCCCACTTTGTGGAGGCTCTCCAGACCCTCCTCCAGGTGGAGGAGAGTATCTACTCCGGTCTCACGGAGACCTACGGAGAGGAAAGAGGGGAAAAGATGTGGTATAAGTCCCCAGTCTATACCTTTCTGGAGTCCGCTAAAAAGGAGGTAAAAATCCTCCTGGGGGACTCCCTGGAGCTTGCTTTCTCCGGAGCTTTGGACAAGCCGGGAGAGACCCCGGAGACCGCTAAAAAGGAGGGGGTATGTTAGGACAGAAAGAAAAGAGGATTTACCTCAATATCGCAAAGGGAAAGGTTATCCGTAGGACAGACCGGGGAGAGCAATCCTTTGACTATGTGGAGGGAGACCTGGAGAGGATTTATACCCGGGATCGCATTTTCCGGGGAGAGAGAGTCCCCTATTGGTATCTTGACTTGAGAGACCCCAAATCCGGGGAACTCTATACCCTTGGGATTAATGCCTCCTCCGGAGTCTGGAGGTCTATAATTATGTCCCTGGGGAGCTGTACCAACTTTCTCCTCCCTATCCGGATTAGTCCGTACCACAAGGGAGAGTTTGACCGGGTCTCCGTCTACTCCGGAGGGGAGAGACTGGACTGGGTAGAGGGACTCCCTCCAGTAGAGGAGATTAACCTGGGAGGTAAAGTTATCAAGTCCGTAGAGAAAAGGGAGGAGTTTTTCTCCCAGTTAGTGAACAAGATTAACGGAGCTATCCTTGGGGTCTAAAGAGGCTCTCTGGGGGACTTTCTACGATAAAGCGGAGAAATCCTTATCTTTGTAGAGATAACCCCCCAGAGGGGACGGAAACAACACAGAAACAGAGACAAGATGAAAGAGGATAGATTTTCCTATTTTCTCCCTCCCATAGGCAACACTATCCCGGACAGACTCCTCTCCCTGGAGTCTCTCTGGGAGTATATCTCCGGGAGGAAAGACCTGGAGGTACGGAGGCGAACAAAGACCGGAGGATACCTCAACTTGGGGAGTCTCCAGTCGGTTACCGAATTAGTCCGGAGTCTCTCTCCGGAGGTCTACTCAAGCCGGGAAAAGGGTAAACTCCAGTACCTCCCCCTTGTTACCTTTGGGGGTAGTTTCTCCCAGAGGAGGGGGGACGGACTCAAGGAGACCTCCGGCTTTGTGAATCTGGATATAGACCATATCTCCAGACTTGGAGGGGTCTCCCTGGAGGAGCTGAAAGACAGACTCTCCCAAGACCGGGAGATAGGTCTCCGTCTACTCTTTACCTCCCCCTCCGGAGACGGACTAAAGATAGTCTGCAAGACCTCCGGGGAAATCAAAGACCCGGAGTCTTACCGGAGGGAGTTTGAGACCCTCCAGTACTTTGTCTCCCAGAAATACTCCCTCCCTATTGGGGAGGTAGGTCTGGACAAGGGGATATCCGATATTACAAGAGGCTGTCTCCTTTGCTACGATCCAGGAGCAATCCTCCGGGACTGGGAGGACACTTTCAACCCGGAGAAACACCCCCTCCCCAAGGAGGAGTCCCCCAGACCCAAGCCGGAAAGGAGGGAGGTCTCCGTCCTGGAGACGGACTGGGACTTGAGTAGAAAGTGGGGAGAGTTTACGGAGGGGAGACTTATCCCGGCTATGTTTGAGAGGATAGACTCTGTCTTTCCGGATATGGATTTCCACTATAGGGGGAGTACCTGGGAGAGTCCTTACAAACTGGACGGAAACCCGGCTAAAGACCCCCGGAGGGAAAAGTCCGTTATTACCTCCAGAGTAAAGGGAGTAATCCTGGAGCAAGGAGGGGACAGAGTCCCGGTTATTGACTACTATATGCAGAAATACTCCCTATCCTTTGGGGAGGCTCTCCGGGAGCTGTCCCGGCTTTGTGGACTGGAGGAGGAGTACAGAGTCCTCTCCAGGGAGTACGCACAGATGAAAGACAGAGAGACTATGGACAGAAACACAGCTCCGGGAGATAAGCCTACCTCCGTCCCGGACAAGACCTCAAAGGAGGAGAAATACTCTAAATATCTTGTAATCCAGGACTACCGGGAGGAGCTGTCCAAGGAGGTAGAGGGTATCAAGACGGATTACCTTTTCCGCAACTCCCAGGGGGAGGAGGAGTACCTTACCCTCCCCTCCGAAACCCTTACCTTTATCTGTGGACAATCCTCCCACGGAAAGACCCGGTATCTGGAAAACCTTGCTCTCCAGGTAGCCGGAAAGACCCAGGAGGGGGAGTCCGTCCTATTCTTTACCTTTGAGGAGAGCTTTAAGTCTATCTTTCTCCAGTCCGCAAATATCAAGACCGGGGTAGAGAGACTCTCCCAGTATGGGACAAAGAATCCGGAGGTACTCCGGGACTACTTTACCCACAAGGAGGAGGAGTCCTGGAAACCCAAATCCCCGGACAAGGTCTGGACAGAGGCTCTCCCCCGGATAAATGAGTTTGAGACCCTCTACAAGACCGGGAGACTCCGTATCTACTATACTCCAGACCTCCACTCCGGAGACCTTTGCGATCTACTCAAGTGGTTATCCTCCAGGATACGGATTAAAGCTGTCTTTATTGACTATGTGCAAGCGATGTACAAGGGGGTACGGATAGAGAGGAGGGAGGAACTCCGGGAGATATGCAAGGAGTTAAAACAGACCTCCGTAGAGTTACAAATCCCCTTTGTCCTTTCCGCACAGCTAAACCGGGATACTCCAAACCCTACCTCTATGTCCGGGGATAATATTGCAGAATCAGCCGATATTAACCGATATGCGGATTTAGTGGTCTGTCTCTGGAACTCCGCTTTTATAAACGATGTAAAGGACAAGGATAGGTATATAGACTCCAAGCCGGAGAAAGAACTCCGGGAGAGGGGATTTATCCTTGGGGAGGAGGGGAAACTCTACGCACTCCTCACGAAAAACCGGGGAGGTACTCCCTACCTTGACTCTGTCCTCACTTTCAACGGAAAGACCGGGGAGATACCGACAAACGATGATTTACCCCCGGATATCGCACCCCAGAGGAGAAAGGAGGAGAGACTTACCCAGGGACAATTTTTTGAGGACTAAAAGGAGGGAGTATGAAACGGATTATCGCTATTACAAACCACAAGGGAGGAGTAGGTAAGACTACCTCCGTCTCCTCCCTGGGAGTAGCTCTCTCCGATATGGGGAGGAGAGTCCTCCTTGTAGATTTAGACCCCCAGGGGAATCTATCGGACTCCCTCTCCGTGCCTACCTCCGGACGGACTCTGTACGATGCGATCCAGGAGAGGGGAGACCTCCCCCAGGTGCAAGTCCGGGAGAGGCTCTGGGTCTGTCCCTCCAGTATAGACCTTGTCTCTACGGACTTGGAGCTGTCCGGGGTCAAGAGGAGGGAGTATGTCCTCCGGGACTTGCTCTCCCCCCTGGACTACGATTATATCCTCCTGGATTGTCCTCCCTCTTTGGGACTCCTCACTATAAACGCACTTTCCGCAAGTGGGGAGGTCTTTGTCCCCCTCACTCCGGAGGCTCTCCCGGCTAAAGGTTTGAGTACCCTCCTCTCCATAATCCAGAGGACAAGGGAGACCCTCAATCCAGACCTCCACTTGGGAGGAATCATTATAACCCGGTATAACCGGAGAAAGATAAACCGGATAGTGGAGGAGACCCTCCGGGAGTCCTTTGGGGATTTGGTCTTTAAGACAAGGATAAGGGAAAATGTAGATATATCGGAGTCCCCCCTCAAGGGTACGGATATCTTTACCTACTCCCCCAGGTCTATAGGTGCAGAGGATTACCGGAGTCTTGCTCTGGAGGTGGACTCCAAAACCGGAAATAAATAGTAACAACTTGTAATAATTGGGAATATGAGTAAAATCAAAGATGTACAGACCGCAAAGGTAGGTCTCTCCGGTCTTTTTGGTGGAGGCTCTACCCAGACCGGGGGACTCTCCCCCCTGGAGGACAAACCCCTCTCCACAAAGGAGGAGGTAGAGTCCACTCTGGAGGAGGAAACTCTGGAGGCTCTCCGGGAGGAGGTACGGAGGAGGCAATACCTCAAGGGAGGGAGACCTCCGGGTACGAAGAAAGGGACGGAGAGAAAGAATCCGGACACTATCCCTATGACTTTCCGAATTACCCCGGAGAAACAAGACAAGCTCCGGGAGATAGCTCTCCGGAGGGGACTCTTTATCCGGGAGGTACTGGAGGAGGCTATAGACCTCCTAATATCGGAGTACGATAAGGAGGGAGTATGATAGAGACCTTTGGACAGAAACTCTATACCGCTACGGAGGTATCCCTCCTCCTGGGGGTATCCAGGGAGACCCTTGGACTCTACGCAAAGAAAGCCGGAGTCCCGGACAGACGGATAATGAGAGTCCGCTACTATACGGAGGAGGAAATCCGGTCTATCCTCCAGATACCCGGTCAAAATGTAAGAGAGGGGGTACAGCTATGAGTATGGACAGAGAGAAACAGACCCGGGAGGACTTGTCCCAGTACCTCTCTACCTTGCAGTCCGTCTCCGGAGAGCTTGAGTCCCTCAAAGATGATATTTTCTGGGGGAGGGAGACCTCCACTCTGGAGGGAGCTATCTCCGGGGTAAAGTCCGGTATCCGGGAGATAGAGGGACTTATCTCTACCCTGGATAGGTGGATAGAGGAGGACAGAGTAGAGGAGGAGGAGTACCTCCGGGAAAAGAGGGAGGGGAGACTATGATACTGGACAGAGACGGACTTACTCTCCTCTTGTCTCTCTCCTCCAAGGTGGAGGGGGTAAAGGAGGAGGCGATCCAGACAAAGGACTCCCTCTCCAAGCCGGGAGAGGTACGCACCCCGGAGGACGGATACCTGGAGGATATAGTCTCCGGACTGGAGAGGGTACAGAGGTCTCTCTCCTCCCTTATAGGGGAGTATCCGGAGGAGGCTGTCCTCCAAGTCCGGGAGGAGCTGTCCCGGAGGGGGAAATTGTAATATCTTGTAATATTGTAATAAGTGGTAAGCAAGTTATTAATTTCCGTAAACTTTGCATTACAGAAATTAAGAGGAAACAGAGTATAAGGATATGGGACAGATAGAGGTACAACTCCCTCCGGAGCAAGAGAGACAGAATCTCCTCCGGCTTAACCTGGAGGGTATACAAGAGTTACTCCCTCTCCTCAAGGAATTAGCGGAGGAGGCTAAACTCCTCCAGGAGAAAGCCTCCCCGGGACTCAAGAAAATGTATAACCCGGAGATATTCCAGGCTGTAGGGGAACTCTTTGAGGATATGTGCAAGGATATGGAGGAGGAGTCCCTCCCCCTGGAGAATCTCCGCAATATCCGGAGGACTATCCTGGAGTTTGTCTCCGACCTCCAGAGAGTCCTATCCGAAAAGGGAAAGGAGTACCGGGTAGAGGTAGACCCCAAGACCGGGGAGAGGAAACTTGTAGAATTCAAGGGAGCAAGACAAGAGCCTCCCAGAGACCCCCTTATAGACCTGGAGAATATCCGCAAGTCCCAGAAAGGAGATTTAGTCAAGGTCTCTCACGATCTATGGAAATCCCATATAAAACCCGGGGGGGACGCACTGGATTTTATCCAAGATGAAAAGATAAAAAACCGGATACGCAAAAAGGAAAAGGAGGGGGTCTATTTAGCCGGGACAAGGACTGGACTCTACGGAGGGGACAGATACTTTAAGTTATTCTGTATCGCCCTTGCACAGATACTCAATGAGCAAAGTAAATACTTTCATACCCAAGACGATCTATCCGGAGTCCCCCAGGAGCTTATCTCCCAGTATGCCGGGGAGGGAGCTATTGTAGAAAAGATAAGAGAGCCTAATACCCGGCTAAAGGGAGGAGAGAGACCCTACCCTATAATACTCCTTTCCTGGGAGGATATTGCAAAGAAAATGAGTAGTACCGGAGAGATAGCCGGAGGTAAGGATATCAAGCAAGTAAGGGACTATGTCCTGGGAGGCAAACAGAAACGGACGGACAAAAAGACCGGGAGACAGAGGGAGGTCTTTGTACCCGGTCTAATTGGGAGGGAGTACCTTGTAGAGGGAGAGGGTTGTATTGTGGGACTCCCCTTTATGAGTAAACTACTCTCACTCTATCCCAAGGACTCCCCGGATAAGGAGGTCGGTATTGTGGTACAGCTCTCCCCCCTCTTTACCTTGAAAAACCTTATCGGTTATACTGGGATAAGACCGGATACTATCCAACTCCTGGGAGGAGGTAGACAGAGGGAATTAACCCTAAATCTCTTTATGTTTCTTGCGTACTACCGGGGAGTCCCTCCCCAGTCCGGGAGGAGCAAGGGGGAGTTTGTACAGAAAAAGAAAGACCTCTTAAAGGAGCTGTCCCAGGGACTCTCCTCCTATGAGGGGAGACCGGGTCTCCTGGAGAGTCATTTCCAGGAGGCGATCCAGAAATGCGTAGATGCAAAGATACTCCTCCCCGGTAAGTCAAAGAAAGGAGGACTCCGGGGATACCGGGAGGAGGTCAATCCAGGGGGAGACAAACTCTGTGTATTTGTCTATAATCCGGACTATCTCAAGGGGGAGGAGGTATCCCTCTTTTCCGACCTGGAGGAGCAATAGATTGCAGAGGAGTCCCAGTCTGGGATTCCTATGCAGAAAGTATGGGACTCCTATGCAGAAAGTATGGGATTCCTATGCAGAAAGTATGGGATTCCTATGCAATTTTTGACCCCTTATCTCCTCTATATCAATGAGATACGGACGGACTTATTATAATTACTCTTATTACTCTAATTATAGGGAGGGGATTATATCTTAACGATATCCCCTCCCCTATTCTTTTTTCTCCTAAAGGTAGGATTTGTAATAACTTGTAATAAGTGGTAATATTTCGTATCTTTGTGGAGGTAGATAAATACAGACACTATGAGCAAGAAAACGGATATTGTGAGACCCTCCCTAAAGGGACTATTTGACAAAGTCCTCACTACCTTGGAGACGGAGATAGACAATCTCCCGGACACTCTCTCCCAGGTAACCCCGGAGAAAAGACTGGACTTTGTCTCCAAGAATCTCCCACTACTCCTCAAGTACCGGGAATCTGGACAAGGGGACTCCTGGACAGCCGGGAGCTGGGGAGACTAACCCCTCCGGTTTTTGTGGATTTTCCCTAATAATTTAGGTCTGTTTCAGTGAAAAAACAAAGGAAATCCCTCCCCTCCGATGTGCTATAGAATATCTACGGATAGCCTCCTCTCCTTTGGGATATCCGATATAACCAAACTCCTCCGGAGAAAGAGACACACACTCTCCGAACTTGAGCCGAAATTTAGACCGGACTCTACGGACAAGGTAGAGATACCCTCCTATACCTGGACAAGGAGAAACTCCTGGACTGGGGAAACGGAGAAACTTGCAGAGGTAAACCTTACTATCCGGAAAGGTCTGGGGGGTCTGTGTCTGGAGATAAGGTACTCTATCCGGAGGGACGGAAAACCCTGGGACTCTATGTGTCTCCGGTACGATCTTGTCCGGAGGGAGTCAAACCTCAAGCCGGGGACTTATCGCTACTACTTTAGAGACCCCTACTCCGGGACGGACTCCCTCTGTAGTAGACTCTATTTCCTCCCAGATATAGGAGAGTTTGTACCCAGGTCTCTCCTCAAGTCCTACGGAGTCCTCTACTCACAGCAAAGGAGAGGGAAAAAGGATAGGTATTTCTCCGGCTTTACCCACGCACCCTCCGGGAATAAGCTCCGGTATAGAAAGAGATATTACCGGGGAAAAGAGACTCCCTTTGGGAGGCGATATAGGGAGCTGTCGGAGAGGGAGGAGTATAGGTGGGGACTCTTTCTTATGGGTAATGCCTGGAGTCCGGAGATAGGCTCTTTTGAGGGGGTAGAGGAGTTACTCCGGGAGTATCATATAGCCTCCGGGAGGAGTCCCTCCTCTTTCAAACCAAAGACCTACTACAAAAACAGATAAAAGGTCTCTCTCCCTTGGGATAATCCCCGGAAATCCCTATATTTGCAGTACAATATCCCTACCTCTGTTTCTGGGATTTGTTTACCGCCAAACTCCTCCGGTCTCCGTGCCTGGGGAGTTTTTGTTTTACCCTCCGGACAGATGCGATCCGGAGCCGGAGGGGAGACCCAACCCCCAGACAATCTCCAGGAGGATATCCCCCAAGACCAAGCACCCAGACCCACTCTCACGGAGGGAAATTTTCAAAAATTCCAAGCAAAACTCCGGAGGATAGTGGACTGGAGACCCCTGGAGTACAGATATCCGTCTCCTGGAGCTGTGAATCCGGAGGGGGTAGTGGATACCCTGGACTCCTTTCCTTTATCGGAAATAGTGAACTCCAGAGGGGGGGGGTCGGGAGGGGGTAGAGGAGGGGTAGAGGATACCCTACCCAGGGGGGTACAGCGATTTTCCAGGACAAAATCAACCCAGACCACGCACCCAGTCCCACTTTTATAAGAATCAAATCCCAGGCGAAAAAAAAACTCCGGGAGGGGGAAAATCCCCTCTCTATGTGTCTGGGAGGCTATATCTCCTTACAAACTCACTCTTGTAGCTCCATACAGACCCCCCTCCTGGAGAGGATACCCCGGGGGTAGGTCTAAAAGGTGGGACTAAATCAAGGGAGACCACGCACCCAGTCCCACTCAAACGAAATCTATTTTTGGGGGTCAAAACCGACAAGACCGGATATCCTCCAGACCCGGCACTATTGCCAAAGACCGGGAGGGAGGGGAGTCCCCAGGGGAGACCTCCTCCAGTCCGTCTCTCCCTCCTCCTTTGCCAAACGGAGAGGGGAGGGGGTAACTTAATACCCACTTTATCCCAAAGTGGAGGAGACTTGCCAAAGGGAGAGCCTCTACAAGTAGATACGATCCAGGGGAGGAGACCCCTCCGGAGCTGTACAAGAGGGATAGATATTTTTATTAAAATATCTTGTAATATCGGAAATAAATACCTATATTTGTCCCAGGTAAACAAATCAGTATCTATTATGAGACAGACTCAATCAAGCACAGCGAAAAGGGGGACTCTCCGGGTCTCCGGACAGACTATCTCCGTCCCCTCCGTCCGTCCCCAGGACTCCTCCTTGCAGACGGAGACCTCCGGGATAACAGACTGGAGGGTATTGGTCGGTATGTTTATAGCCTCCCAAGATGTAAAGGAGTCCTCCAGGAATCTCTATACCCGGACTCTCTCCCAGTTTTTCCTCTGGATTGAAAGCTCCGGGAGGGTACTTAACTCCCTTACCCGGGAGGATATCCT
>JAEEGL016068746.1_pt1 | contig 10205 bp, 14 predicted proteins | sample 9134231 | NCBI WGS metagenome assembly JAEEGL01 (sample SAMN16246548, study PRJNA631951) | gut metagenome | biome: gut microbiome; feature: rumen; material: fiber-attached | host: Bos | place: Iran: Karaj | collected 2018-10 | reverse complement strand
CCGTGGGAGATGAGCTGCGTCGAGGCGCCGACCGTCGTGGAGCATAAGGGAATATGGTATATGTTTTATGCCGGGGCCTACAATCACGAACACCAGCAGATCGGTCTTGCCGTTTCCCGTGACGGGCGGCAGTTTACCCGCATCCCTCCGGACGGGCTTTGCTTCCCTTCCGGACCTGAGGGTTCGTGGAACGCGGCCGAGAGCGGGCACCCCGGGGTTTTCCGGGACGATGACGGGCAGGTCTATCTTTTCTTCCAAGGAAAGGCGGCCCTTGACGCGACCTATAACCTCTCCGTCTGCAAGGTCCTTTTCGAATAGAATATCTTTTCAGCGGCCGAAGCCGACGGAATCGGTCCCTTGGGATTTGCAATGATGAAAAAGAAGGTTGTTTTCTTCGTGGCGCTGGCTGCGTGCATGGTTTTCGCGAAGGAGGCTTCGGGCAAGGACGCCAGGCTTTTCGCCACGAGGACCGAGGTGCAGAGGTTTATCAAGGATGGACCTTCCGCTCCCGCTTATGAGATTTTCGCAGCCATCCGCTCGAGGGTGCAGCAAAGGACCCTTTCCCCTTCCCTGACGGACGCTTCGGCGACCACCGGGTGGTGGCATCACGCTTCGGAATACATGACGGATGCGGCCCTTGTGCATGCCCTTGAGCCGACTAACCCGGTGGATACATGGCTCAGGGCTAACGTGCTCGACCTCGTCCGCAAGCCCGTGAGTGACTGGGCGGGACCTCCGTTCAGGCGTCACCGCGGTGGTGTCATGACGGGAAATCTTGAGACGGCCCATATCAGCTGGGACAGCACGCTCTACGCCCCCGGTGGCAAAAGGCTGATGTGCGCCTCGATCGGCGATGTCAGGGTGGTCTCCTCCGATGTCTCGGATTACTACGGTCCTCCCCTGAAAGAATTCATCCGCACTACGGTCCTTTGCGGCTCGAACGTGATCTTCGTGGTTGACCGGATCAGCTCGGAAGTGCCGGTAAAGGCAAATTGGAACTGGCTTCTCGACAACAGGGACGGGGATCTTGGATATAACTGGGACCAGCCCGGGTTTATCTCGGCATCACGCCCCGGAGCCTCTATGCGCATTACCCGTTTCGGTTCCGAAGGGCGGCTCGTCGGGCCGACCTGGGCAATGCTCCACGATGCCTACCACACCCTGCCCGGACGCTTTTGCGAAGGCAGGCCCGGCAGCGGCGTTTCTTTCATGATGGCGGAGACCGAGGCCCTCGAAAACCGCACCTGCGTCCATGTGATCATCCTCGACAATCCAGACGCTATCAGTGCCAGGACCTGCAGCCGGGACAAGGATTCTTACACCGCCGGGAACAACAAAGGTAGCTGGACCCTCATGGCCCTCGACAACGGTACCATCCGCGTTAAAGGTCCCTCCGACATCACCGAGATCGGCAATCCCTCTGAGCATAGCCTGTAACGACAGATGAGAGGCAATCAGTTCTGTGCTTCGCGTCCTGCATCGCCCGGCCGATCCGTCACGGCTGCTGATGCCGCCTTCGGCCCATATAGGCCCCTAAAAATGTGTACCAATTTGGTACATTATAAGAAAATGATTATAATTGCAACGTTAAACTTTTTATTATGGTCATAGTTAGCAGCAGAGAATTCAGGGCTAACCAGCGGAAATATTTTGACTTGGCCCGCGTCAATGATGTCGTGATTACTTCAAGGTCTCACGGCAGCTATCGTCTTGTGCCCATTGCGGAAGATGATACGCTGATAGACAGGGCGACTCTTGATGCCAAAATCCGCCAGGGAATCGCCGATTATGAAGCCGGCAAGGTGCACAGAATGAAGGATGGGGAGAGCAGCGAGGAGTTCCTAGGCCGGCTGATTAATGAGGCGTGAGATGTACACTATAGTATTTACCGACGATGCAAAGAAAGACTTGAAGGAACTTCAGAGGAAGGCTCCTCAGGCAATTGCCAAGTTGGCCAAACTTCTGGATGAACTCAAGGAGCATCCCAGAACCGGGACAGGACAAGTAGAGCCGCTAAAGGGCTATGATGGGACCGTGTATTCTAGACGTATCACAAAAGAGCATCGTCTTGTCTATAAGATCTACGATGAAGTGGTAGAGGTCTTGGTCCTATCCGCTTTCGGACATTATAGATAACTGTAGGCCAAATAGATACACGGCACTAAAATCCTCAAAATTAGTTCGATAATTGTTAACGTCCACGCACTTGGCGAGGCGTTCCTAATGGTCTTGTTTTTGGGGCCATTAGGCGCGCATTGGGCTTTGTGGTGGAGGAATCGGGGAATTTCATTATCTTCGCAGTATCATGAACAAAGTCCAAATCACAGTAATCAGAAAAGCCTCATACCCCGACTTGATGGCCAGGTACGAAAATCCCATCGAGCATACTTGTGATGTAGTGGAAGGTCAGCAATGGATTTCGGTAGATGGTAAGTGTCCGGAGGGTATGTGTCCTGAAGCTTGGAAGTCTATGAGGGAATTTGTCGAAGCCCTGGCACGTGGAGAGGGTAATTTCTTCGATGGCTGGATGAAGAACCCCATGAGCGCCATGATCAGCTGCAATGACGGATTCAGACCAGTGAGTTTCTATCTGGAAGTTATGGAGTAAAATGTATTAGATATATCGGAATTACAAAGAATACGGAAGAAATGAAAGTACTGATGATAAACGGGAGCCCACGTCTTAATGGGAACACCTCCATCGCGCTTGCAGAAATTGCAAAGACGCTCGGAGAAGAGGGTATCGACAGCGAAACTGTATGGATTGGCAATAAACCGATAAGGGGCTGCATAGCTTGCAACCAGTGTGGCAAGAAACCAGGAGCATGCATCTTCAATGACGATATCTGCAATGAAATAAGTGCAGAATTCGCCTCTGCTGATGCCCTCATCGTAGGCTCTCCTGTCTATTACGGACAGCCTAATGGCGCACTTTTATCCATCATCCAACGTTCTTTCTATTCCAACGGCGGGAATATCGCCGGAAAACCGGCCGCAGCGGTAGCTGTATGCCGAAGAGGAGGAGCGACGGCAGCCTTTGAGACGCTCAACCTCCCGTTCCAGATGATGAACATGCCCGTTCTCGGTTCTCAGTATTGGAACATTGTCTATGGACGTGAGCCCGGTCAGGCCGCCCTTGACCAAGAGGGCCTTCAGACTATGCGGGCTTTGGCTCACAACATGGCCTGGTTGCTGAAGGCAACTGGAGGCAGGCCAGCTCCGGGACGTGGTGACGAACCGTGGACTCCAATGCATTTTATCAGGTAGTTGCAGTCTGACAAATAATCCCTGTATTTCTTTTAGATGACCCTTCCCGAAGCCATAGTCTATCTCCTAGCCTCATCCAACCACGGTATGAGGACTGAAGTGATTGCACAGCTGATCAACGAGAAAGGTCTGTATCTGCGTCGGGACAAGCAGCCGGTGACGGGGAAACAGGTCTATGCTGTCGTTATGGCTCATCCGGATACCTTCGTCAAGAGTGAAGGGTTGATAAGGCTGATGATATAATTGAGAAGAATATATGGAAGATTATTTAATCAGAGAAATAGACCGTCTGGGCGAAATGCTGATGCTGATTGCCAAGAGATTAGGACTCATAGAACTGGACACGCCTGATTATTCATTGTCGGACGTGAAGGAGGAATTCGAAAAGAATTACGTACCTCTTGACCTGGATGCCATCCTGCAGCAGGAGAATCCCGTCTGGTATCTTGTCGAGAAAGAAAAGATGACGGAACAGGCCCTGGAGACATTTATCGACATTCTTTTCCATTCAGACCTGGAGGATCCCGTCAAGACATCCCTTCTTGCCGATGCCCTTGCATATCTGGACAACAATGGGTATTTCTCGTTCAAACTCCATTCTCTGGAGTCATGAAACAGTCGCAATACATATCGGTCCGTTGCTTTGATTGTTAAAATATTTATATATATTTAACAATTAATTCTTTCTAATAGAAATGAAGTTACATGCAATCCTCGCGGCCATAAAAGATTCAGGAATGGTTCGATAATCACTAACTTTGCAATAGTACCGTGTCTGACGACCTGTTATATTATCCATTGGATCCCGGAGTCGAGGCTTTTACCACACGACGGGACTCCCCCCTGCCCTATCCTGTCATTCAGGGACATCAGGTACACGGTTCGGAAGTCGCAGTCATAGAAAGGCCTTGGATGACAAGGGATGAACTTGAGGGATATGATGCCCTGGTGACTGACCTTCCCGGTGTTGCGATCGGGGTAAGGACGGCTGATTGTGTCCCCATCCTCCTCCATGACCCCCAGAACCATGTTATCGCCGCCATCCATTCCGGCTGGAAAGGGACCGTACGGAAGATCGCCATGAAAACGGTCAGGGTCATGGCGGCAAGATTCAACAGCCGCCCTGAAGATATCATCGCCGCAATAGGCCCTGCAATCGGCCCGGGGAGTTTTCAGGTGGGAGAGGAAGTCGTAGCAAAGTTCAAGGATGCGGGCTTCCCGCTGGACGCCGTGTGGTCTTTTCAAGGCCCCGGTGACGGCAGTCCCATGTCCGGCGGTCATCATATCGACCTTCCCCTTGCAAACAAATGGATCCTGCAGGAGAGCGGTGTCAGGGAGGGGCGTATCCTGGTTTCAGGGATCGACACATATCTTGACAAGTCCTTCTTCTCCGCACGTCGTGAGGGAATCGGGTGCGGACGGAACATAAACTCAATCAGGATGTGTCCGATCGATTGAACAGGAGTATCATTTTGATTATATTTGCACAAAAAGCCATAAATCATCAAGGTATGCCAAAAGTGTTCAGGGATTTCAGGACCGTTTTCACCAGGAACAAAGTATTCATGTAGTCTATTTCATTTAAAAAACCATGGCCAGACTGTCAGAAAAGATCGGATATGGGATGGGCGATTTTGCCTCCTCCATGTTCTGGAAAATATTCTCCTACTATCTTCCCATTTTTTATTCGGACGTCTTTGGGCTCAAGCCCGTCCATGCGGCTACGCTGCTGCTGGTGACCAAACTCTATGACGCGGTCTCCGATCCCGTGATGGGCCTGATAGCAGACCGCACTGAAACCCGATGGGGAAAATACCGGCCCTACCTGCTCTGGTTGGCCTTGCCTTTTGCCGCAATCGGCATTCTGTCATTCTATGTGCCGGACAGCACGTATGCCGTCAAGCATGTATATGCCTACGTGATGTACATTCTGATGATGACCGCATACACGGCCGTGAACGTGCCTTACGGAGCCATGCTTGGGGTAATGACGGACGATTCCAGGGAGAAAAGCGTTTTTTCCAGTTTCCGGATGTTCTTTGCCTACATCGGAAGTTTCATCGCAATGGGTATATTCGGTCTGTTCGAGAAGAGCATTATCGGCAAGACCAACGCCGCGGGCAAGGTCATGAAAGGTGTCGGCGATGCCGATCCGATGTCATGGACCATGGTGGTCTCGGTAGTGGCCGTCCTCTGTGCCGTATTGTTTGTGCTGTGCTTCCTTATGACACGCGAACGGGTGAAGACGGAGAAGAAGGCGGAAGGTCCCGGTTCTTCCATCCGCAATGACCTGAAGTCACTGGCGGCAAACGGTCCATGGTGGCTGCTTCTGGGGGCGGCCATCGGACAGCTGCTATGTTCCTCCATCCGTGGTGGCGCAGCAGCATATTACTTTGCCAATATTCTGGATACCAGCGTATTCGTCACATGTGCGACATATCTCCTCATCGGCGAAATAGCCCAGATGGCAGGGGTAACCCTCACCGTACCCTTGTCAGAGAGATTCGGGAAACGGAATACCTTCATCGTCACCCTTGCCGGTGTGATCGTGTTCAGCTGCGCCATCTGGTTTATTCCACTGGGGTCAGCCGCCACCATCTGGTGGCTGCTTGTGCTGCACATACTCGTTTCTCTCTGCTTCGGGATCACAGCCCCTCTGACCTGGAGCATGTTTGCCGATGTGGCCGACTACTCGGAACTCAAGAACGGCAGTGCATCCACCGGCCTTATCTTCTCATCTTCGTCCATGGCCCAGAAATTCGGCGGAGCCATCGGCGGATTCCTGCTCCTGGCCCTCCTGGGGGCATTCGGCTATGACAAGGACCTGGCGGTACAGGCTCCCGGGACCCTTTCCGCAATCCGCGCCATGATGAGCTTCATCCCGGCCATCGGGGCAGGTCTCGGAATAGTTTTCCTCTGCTTCTATCCGCTCACTACGGCCCGCATGAAGGATATCCAGGACAAACTCCAGACCCGCCGCAACCAATAGATGACAAACAGCGCCTGTCATAAGGACCAGGCAGAAAGGTCCGGATAAGATTTGACTTCTTATGATTATTTGCGTAATTTTACGGAAAGGATTGCATACCATGGGATTACCATTGCTTTTTGCCGCAATTCTCCTTCCCGCAGCCGTCATCCATGCCCAGGACAACCAATTCAGCGTAGGAGCCGACCTCCTGCAGCGGGGAGAGATCAGGCTGGGAGGGACAGCCGAAGGCAGCACGGCCGATGGCGACTTGGCAGCCTTCCTCCTTGGCCGCTCGCGCCTCAACCTGTCCTATCAATGGAAAAACATGATAGAGACCAGCGTAACGGCACAGTATAGCGGAACATGGGGCAGCACCGGAGCCCTCTCACTGTATGAAGGCTGGTTAAAGTTCAACCCCGGAAAAGGCTTTTTCATCAAAGCAGGACGGCAGGACCTCTCGTACGACGACCTGCGTATCTTCGGATCGGACGACTGGAGCATGACGGGGCTCTCTCACGACGCACTGAAAATCGGATATGAGGGGCACGGTCATAAGGTGCATCTTTTCGGGGCCTTCAACCAGAACGCCTCGAATATCAGCGGAGGCACTTACTATACCGGCGGCCTTCAGCCATACAAGGGGATGGCAGCACTATGGTATCATTATGATTTTCAAAAGTTTCCGCTTGGCGCTTCCCTATTGTTCCTGAACGTTTCGATGCAGGGCGGCGACAAAGATGTGAACGAGAAAACCTGGCACCAGCAGATAGTGGGCACCTACCTCAGGTTCCATCCGGCCAAATGGAACCTGGAAGCCGCCTATTACCACCAGATGGGTCATGCCGAGGACGGCCTCCCTATCCGGGCCTGGATGGCGAGCGGAAAGCTGTCGTTCGCCCCGTCACCGTCGGTGAGCCTGCAACTGGGATACGATTATCTAAGCGGGGACAGCAAGTTTGCGACTCCGGCCCAAGGACAGATCGGACTGACCAGGCATGAGGTAATCCGTGGATTCAACTCGATTTACGGATCCCACCACAAATTCTACGGGGCGATGGACTTCTTCTATGTCAGCACCTATGTGGGCGGTTTCACTCCCGGACTGCAGAATGCCTACGCAGGCATAATGTGGAATCCCGTCCGGAATCTCAAACTCAATGCAGCCTATCATTTCCTGGCCACTGCCGCCAAGCTGGAAAGTGCCGACAGGCCCCTTGGGCACGAACTGGAACTGTCGGCCGGGTATAACTTCCTCCCCAACCTCGGGCTGAGCATGGGATATTCATTCATGCACGGGACACAGACCATGGTGGTGCTCAAACGCACCTCGGAGAAACGCAACCTGAACTGGGTGTGGGTGATGCTCCGCTATGCCCCGCGCTTCTTCCAGACCAGATGGTAAGGTTGAGCGCAGTCTCAGATAATGAGCATGTCCACCTGCAGCTTGGGTACATAGTGAACCCCTTCTTTCCTATAGTATGAAAGACTCTGGCCGGGGGTGGATACCGGCATGAGATACACGCTCTCGGCAGGCTTGCCAATGGCTATGACCGCAAGTGGAAGTGACGGCAGCTGAAGGGCGTCGCGGAGAGCCTCCCTGTTGAAATTGAGGATAAAAATGCCCCCCAGGCCGCTTTCAACCGCCTTCAGGAGGATACTTTGGGCTGCAATTCCAAGGTCGATGTCCACTACTTTGTCTTCAGGGACGGCACTGCATACCACGATAAATGCACCGGGTTCCATGCCGGGTTTTGGCAGATGTTCCTCCGGGAGAGCCGCGCCCAACTTAATGTGGGGCAGCACCAGACCGGCCTTTTCCGACGTAACCAGGCGGAAACGCAGGGGTTGCCGGTTCATGCCAGAAGCTGTCAGGGGAACCACCGACAACAGGGATCGAAGTTCCGATTCCGTAACTACACGGGAAGGGTCATAGCCGCGGTAGCTGCGGTTGCGATGGAGCAGCGTATCCAGGGAGGGACCGCCGCGCCGTACTGTCTTTTTTCGGGCTCCGGCAAGTTCTTCCTGCCGTTTTTCCAGATAATTGTCTGCCATACCAAGTGCGAATATAATCAAATTCCGGTTATTTCACTATTTTCGCAGACTGATATGAATACTATCTGGATTGTACTGCCGATATTGACGCTCCTGATGTTCGACCTGGGGCTGTCGCTGAGGTTTGAGGATTTCGGGAGGGTTTTCCGCAACCCCTGGCCGATTGTGGTCGCCCTCTCCGGTCAATTGATCCTGCTGCCGGTACTTCTTGGAATCGGCCTGCATTATGCCTGGCCCCGCTTTGCCGAAAAAACCGACAAAGTGCTCACTAAGATGGCCTTCCCGCTTCTTCTGTTGCTGATCACCATATTCTATATCCAGCATCACCGGACCATCCTGGAAAACATCGGCATACTGGGGCTGTGCGTCACGGCTCTTATCCTGCTTGCCATCGGCTGCTCTTCCCTGCTGTCAAGACTGGTGAAAAACAGCCCCCGGCAGCGGCGTACGGTGGTAATCGAGGTGGGGATGCAGAATGCCGCGCAGGCGATAGCCATCGCCTCCAGTCCGCTTATCTTCGCAAACGAAGAAATGGCCATTCCGGCCATTCTCTATTCGCTCATGATGAACATCGTCCTGCTCATCTATGTGGCGGCGGTGCGCCGGAAGTAACAGCCCTACTTGGCGGGACGCTTGTAACCGTCCGTCACACAGCGCTCAGTGATGTGCTTGATACGCGAGCCTGTATCCGGATGCGAGGAGAACAGGTTGGTCACCGGGCTGCTTTTGCCGCCGCTGGAAAGATTCTGCAGCTTCTCGAACGACATCACCATGGACCAGGGATTCTTCCCGGCCTTGCAAAGATAGTTGTAGCCGTAGTCATCGGCCTCGGTTTCCTGGTCACGGGAATACTTTGCGTTCATTATCATCTCGCCAAGGGCTCCCAGCTGTGAATCAGTAAGGGACGCAATGGTGCCGCCGGTGGAAGCCAGGGCGCCGAGGGCGGAGGATGTAATCATCGAACGCTGCATCTGCTTGCGGGTATGATGAAGGGCCACATGCCCCATCTCATGGCCGATCACTCCCAGCAGCTCGTTATCAGTCATAATGTCCATGATCCCGGTGTAAACCCTCACGCTGCCGTCGGCGCAGGCGAATGCGTTGACCTCGTCCTCCTTGTATACCTTGAAGTTGAGCGGCCGCTCGTTAACGCCGTCGAGGTTCTGGGTAAGCCGGCGGAGCCGCTTTGTATAGGCGTTGGATTCCGGAAGCACCACGCTCTGGGCATCAAGCTGCGTGATATACTGATGCACATACTCATCCACCTGTTCATCAGTAAGCGTCAGGGCCTGGAGGGCTCCAAGTCCGCTCTCCATGAGGCGGCCAGAATCAAGGTTTGACAACATGCCGCATGAAGACATCATGATTGCGGCGGACACAAGGATAACTATCTTTTTCATTGCTCAAGGTTTGAATTATCCAAAAATACTACAAAAAGCAAGAAAATGAAAAATAATTTGTAACTTTGTGTTAATATTCATTATTCACTAGAATATGGTAACCAATAAAAAATCTTATGAGTGTCCGCATACCAGGTACGCGGCGCTTAGGCTTGAGGAATCCTTCCTCAAGAGCAACAAGGCGATGATCGATCCGCTGGAAGAGATCGACGACACCTGGTATTGATGGAGGGAAGAATCATGAAGAAGTATTTCATCTTTGCAGCGGCAGCTGCCATGTTGTCCGTCCTTGGCGGATGCAACACCAATGAGCCGGAAGTACCCGGCGGCAAAGTAACCGTACTTAAGGCCAACATAGCGGCCACCAAGACCGACCTCCAGTCCGACCAGAGCGTCAACTGGAGCGCCGCGGACAAGATCGTTGTCAACGGAGTGGAATCAGCCGAACTTACCGACGGCGGCGCAACCGCGAACTTCACCTTCGATGGCGAGCTTACAGCCCCCTTCAAGGCCGT
>JAEEGL015167467.1_pt1 | contig 10205 bp, 10 predicted proteins | sample 9134231 | NCBI WGS metagenome assembly JAEEGL01 (sample SAMN16246548, study PRJNA631951) | gut metagenome | biome: gut microbiome; feature: rumen; material: fiber-attached | host: Bos | place: Iran: Karaj | collected 2018-10 | reverse complement strand
CCAATCCCCAATCCCCAATCCCCAATCCCCAATCCCCAAATAAAAAATAATAATATTATTATTTAAAATCAAATTTAAAAAAAAAAAAAAAATATAAAATATTTAAATAAAATAATTTAAAATTAATTTATCTAATATAAAATTCTTATTTAATTTTATTTTTATTTAATTAATAATATTTTGAAAAAATTCTAATTTAATAAAATTATTATTATATACTTTATATATAAAATATATTTAGTTTTTTATAAATTTTCTTTAAAATGGAAGAAGAAGAATTTGAAATAATTGAAAAAGAATCAAATAATTCATTAAATAATAATAAAAAAGAAAATAACGATGATGAATTCATCGAATTCGAATCAATTTTTACATTAAACAATAAAAATATAAACAATGGAAATTCAAATTTATACAATTTTGAATCTTTAAGCATGAATGATTTTAATTCAATGTCAAATTATTTTAATAATTCAATAACAAGAAATTTAAGTGTTTGGGAAAATATAAAAAAATATTCCAAAGATTTTAAAGATATTTTTATATTTAATTACTTACCAAGTGAAAATAAATTAAAAATAAAAACAAAATCGAATAATATTCAAATTTTTAATAAAAAAAATCTTTCAGATCATCAAATTTTAGATATTTTAAGTAATATTGTTTGGTATTCATATCGTAAAGATTTTACTGAATTAATATTTGATAATAAACAATATACTAGTGATGCTGGATGGGGATGCATGATAAGAACAGTTCAAATGATTTTAAGTCGAGCAATTTATAAATTATTTGGAATTGCAAAATTAGAAGATTTTTTAAATAATTTTATTTATTTGTTTTTAGATTGTAAAATTCCAATTCATTATTTAAATTTAGGAATGAGTGAATCAAATAAAGAAGATTTAATAAAAACTTATTTTTATACAGATTTACAAATAAACATTCATGGATTTGAAGAATTAATAAAATTAAAACGCGGAAATGCAAATTATGAATCAGTTAATAAATTTTTTCCTCCTTTTTCATTAATTTATATTTCTCAAAGAAACCAACATTTAAATAAAGGACCTGGACATTGGTTTAGTAATTATGAAGTTTTAGAAATAATAGAAAAAGCAATGAATGATTATCATCCATTAGATTATTTCGGAAGTGATTTAAAAATAGAATTTTTAAATTTTCCTGAAGGAACAATTTATTTAGAAGAAATTATTAATAAATGTTTTATTGAAGTTAAATGCACTTGTAAAGATTCATATAATATTATTGAAGATGATAATAATAATAATAATAATAATAATAATAAAATAACTGAAAAAGAAATTGATGAAGGTTTTATTTTAATGGAAGAAAAAAAAAATAATAATAATAAAATTAATTCTTCGAATATTAAAAACAAAAAGAAAATTTGCAATTGTTTTAAAGATTGTATTAATTTTGGATTTAATATTAAAGAAGAATTTTCTGATGATGAAAATGTAAAAAATAATTATAATATAAAACAATATTTAAATATTCCAAAAAAATATTATAAATTCAATAAAAAATTTATTTTATTTGTTTCTTGTCGACAAGGTTTATATTATTTAGATCAAACTAAATATGAACAAATTTTAGAAATTTTTGATTGTCCTTCAAATATAGGAATAATTGGTGGAAAAAAATCAAGAGCATTTTATTTTATAGGAAAGTCAAAAAATAATTTAATTTTTTTAGATCCACATCATGTTCAAAATAATATTAATTTTGAAGATTTTATTATGAAAGGAAAAGATAAAGAAACTTTCAGACCTATTGATACTTATTATATGAAAATTAATGATATGAGTCCCTCTTTTTCTTTGGGATATGTATTTAATTCCAATAAAGAATTTGTTGATTTTATAAAAAGATATGGAAAAAATACATATAATGAAGATAATAATAAAGTTACTATTAATTTAAGTATGAATTTTGATAATATTTTTACAATTAAATTACTTTCTAAAACAATTGATTTCAAAATTATTCAAAAAATTGAACCATTTATTACATATATTAAAAAATAATTTATAATAATCATTTAATATATTTATATTATAAATATAATATATATATAATAACATATATAAATATATAAAGAATATAAATTCTAGTAAATAAATTTTTTTAATGAAAAATATTATTTTAATTTTTAATTTTCTTGTTTTGTATTTGTGTAAACATTTATAAAATTAAATGAATTATAATTATTTAATATTAAATTTTGTTTATTATAATTTTCATCTTTTATAATAATATTATTATTATTATTTATTTTGTTTTTAAAATTACTTTTTAATTGTTTTGAATTTTGATTTGTTTTGTTATAATTAATTGAATTATTTTTTAATAAATTAAATTTTCTTTTTATATTTGACATACTATTACTTTGAATTAATGTTTTATTTTTATCATTACTATTATTGTAATTTATATTTTTTAAAAAATTAATATCAATTATATTTAAATTACTATTATTATTAAATTTATTATTTTTTATTTGTTCTAAATTATATTTTCTATTAACAAATAAAAAAGTTTCATTTGATTTTTCGAAAATATTGTTTGAATTATTAAATTTTTTATTTAAATTTTCTTTTTTATTTTTATTACTTTTATGTTCTTTTCTTGTTATTAATTTTTTTTGGTTATTTAAATATTGATGAACAACATTAATTGAATTAAATTTTTTAATTGAATTTTTATATGAATTATTTATAGAAATTTTTTTTATAATTTTTTTATTATTTAAATTAACATTTTTATCTTCTTTTTTTATATTATTATTATTTTCTTTATTATTATTATTTTGAAATAAAATATTTTTTTTATTTTTTACTTTTAAATTTATATTTATTAAATTATTATTATCATCATTTTCTTTTTTATTATTTTCAATATCTTTAATATTATAATCGTTTCCATATAATTTTCTTTTTAATAAATCAATTTCACTTTCATATTCTTCAATTTTAATTTTTAATTGTTGTTCTATTTTTACATGTTCTCTAATTTCTTTTTCAGTTTTTATTAAAATATTTTCATATAATTTTAGACCATTTTTATCATTTTCATTTGTATAATTTTTATTAATAAATTGAATATTTTCTTCATCTTTTTTTATTTTTTCTTGATATTTTTCTTCTGCTTTTAAATTTATTAAAATATCAATTGAATTAAAAATATAATTAATTATGTCGTTTATTGTTAATTTATTTAATTTTTTTATTTCTTCATCATAATTATCTTTATTTAAATTATCAAACTATTAAATAAATATTTTTTTATAAAAATTATTTTTACTTCATCTTCTTTACGAATTTTAACATTAATAAATAAATTTATTAATTTTGATTTTATTTCTTGAATAGACATAAATTAATTTTATAATTATAATAATAATATTTATTTTAATAATATTTATTATTAAGAATTTTTTTGTTAAATATTTTCGTTAAATATTATTTAAAAAATTAATTATTTATTATTTAATTGTAACATTATCATTGTCATATTATCTGAATTATCAATAATATTATTATTTACTATTTCTAATCTAACATTATCAACAATATTTGGAATATTTTTTAAATATAAATTATTATTATTATTATCATTTTTATCTCTTGAAAGATAATCATTTATAAGTCCAAAAACTTGTTGAGTAGAATTATTTTGAAATATTCCATCACTAGCTAAAATTACATAATAATCTTCTTTTGGTTTAAATTCATATAATCTAAATTCTGCTTTATTTGTAATTAAATATTCATCAAATGTATTTTCTTTTCCTAATAAATATTGTTTATTTTTATCTTTAAATTTCCAATCCCCAAAAGCTCTACTAACATTTATTATTCCTAATAATCTTCCATCATTTGAAACATAACCTTTTCTATATTCAATTCTTTTTTTTTCAAGTTCTCTATTTGGTTTTAAATCTCTGCTTAAATATAACAAATGATTATTAAATTTATTCAAAATTGAAAGCGAATCGCCTAAATTACAACAAAGAATTAAATTCCCAATGAATAATAAAAAAACACTTGTTGAACCTTGATGAATACTTAAATTTTCAGATTCATAATAATCAAAATCAGAATAAATAATAACATCTTGAATAGCGCAACATAAATCTTCTAAAAAATTCTTACTATTATTTAAATCTTTACATTTTAAATAATCATGTAAATGTTTGTGAAAATTTTTAGATAAATATTCACTACATGAATTTCCTCCATGTCCATCATAAATAGCATAAAAAGGAACAATAACATCATCAAATATTCTTAAATCATCTATTATACAATATTTATCTTCTTGAGTTAAACGATCTCCAATGTCTGTAAACACTCCCCAATTATGTGATAATATTCTAAATGTTGAGTTACCTATCATAATGTAATCACCTGCTCTTACAAAAACTGGTTCGTTTATTTTAAAATACATTCCATAATCAATCATTTCTGGTGATTCGCATGTTACGAATATTTTTCCTTTGGTTCTTATAAAATTAAATAATAAATTTTCACATGATTCGGGCAATTCTAAATCAATATTTGTATTTTTTTTTCCAATTAAAATTGAATCATCGTTTTTTAACATTAATTTCTTTCCTTTTTTTTCTCCTTCAAGAACTTCTAAATAAATTTTATTATTTTCTGTAAAATTTATTAAAAATAAATTATTTATTAATTTAAAATATGTATTGCTTTTTATTTCATAACCTTCTTCTAAATTACTAATTTTAAGCCATGTTCCATTTTTGCTATTTAAATCAGTTAATTTATAATAATAAGTTTGATCTAAAAATTCTAATTTACAATGATTTTTTGATAAATTTTCATCTTCTATAAAAAAATTTGAAGTTTCTTTGTCATTTCCTATAATAATATTTCTTCCAATTTTTCTTAATTCACATTGTTTTCCTATGAAATCTCCATCAATACATCTTAATATATATTCACATTCATAATATGTTATGTCATTCTTTGTTTTTCCTTTATAATCTGAAACATTAAATAATTTCGCATAAACTTTTTTTTCAGTTGATGTATCATTTAATTCATCTGAAATATAATTTTCCATTTATTAATTAATTAAATTATATATTTAAATTTAATAATAATAAAAAATAAATTTTATAAAAAATAAAAGCATGAAAATTAAAGAAAAGATTATTAAAAATAAATTTTTAAATTAGATTTAAAAAATATTAAATAAATTTTCCTTTATATAAATAATATTTTTTAAGGGAAAGATTTTTTAGTCATTATTTCATAAAATTCATCAAAAGTTAATTCAGTTCCATTTGCACTAGCTCTTTCAAGCATATCTTTCAATTCTTCAGCAGTCATATTTTCTCCTAATTCTTGAGCAATTTTTTTAAGTGAACTTAAAGTAATTGTATCAGCATTAGGATCATCAATGAATAAATCAAAAATTCTTCTAATACCTTCTTTACTTTCTTTATCACCTAATTTATCATTAATAGCTCCAACAAAATCATCAAAAGAAATTCCTCCATTTCTAGCAGCTTCTGGTGTATCTAAATCAGCAATTAATTGATAAATAGTTGGATTTTTACTATCGAATCCTAAAGATTGCATTGCGGCTTTCAATTCTTTGGGATCAATTTTTCCAGTTCCATTTGTATCGAATAAATCGAAAGCTTGTCTAATTTCATCAACTTCTTCATTTGAAAGACCTGGTTTTTCAACTTTAGCTGCTGCAGTTTTTTTTCCTCTTGACATTTTTAATATAAAATAAAAATAAAATAAAGATTTATAAAAAAATAAAATTATATTATTTAAAATATAATTATTATTTTATTTTTTCAATTTAAAAATCTAAATTTAATAAATGTTATAAAATAAAATTATAAAAATGCAGAGCACCTATGAAATGGGAAAAAATTGCTATGATCCTTGTGCGAGCATAAATAATACAAATTGTTCAGAAAAAGAACTTTTAATTTCTCATTTAAAAAGTCGTTTATTTCAATTAGATGAAAATGAAAAAAATTATTGCGAATTGTTAAATAAATTTCGAAACTTACAAAATGAATATCAATTAATGAACGAAGCAAAAATTCGACTTGAATATGAATTACGTCAAAAAAATGAGTCAAATAATAAAGTTTTATGTGAATTAAAATGTCAAAATGATAATTTATTAAATGAATTAGATGAAAAAAATTGTATGAATAAAAAATTAGTAACAGATAATAATAATTTATTTAATAATCTTCAAAATCAAAAAAACCAAAATGAAACTTTTTCAAATAAAGTAAATGAAAATGATAATTTAATTAATAATTTAAGTCAAGACAAAGATAGATTCGAACAAGAAATTAATTTATTAAATACAACAGCAGAACAAAATCAAAATAATATTGATAATTTATCTAAGCAATTAGATAATTTAGATTTACAAACTAAAAAACAATGCGAAGATCTTAATTTAAAATCTTCTGAATTAAATAATAATCAAAGAATGTTAGATAATGCAAAATATGATGGTGATGCTTTAGCTCAAAAATTAAATAATAAAGAAAACGCTTTAAATTTAGTTAATAAACAACTTGAAATTGCAAATAAATCTTTGGCTGAATTAGAAAATGATTTTAATACTTTAAATAACACTAATAATAAAGGAAAAAATGATATTATTTTATTACAAAATAATTTCGATAAAGAAAGAGCAATTCGAACTGAAGCAGAAAAAAATAATTTAAAATTAAAAGCAATTTTAAAAGAAAAAGATGATAATTTACAAAAATTATGTTTAATAAACGATTCATTAAAAATGAATTTAGATCAAGTAGGAAACACTCGTCAAAATTTATTAAATAACATAGAAAGATATAAAAATCATATAATAACATTAACAGAGCAAACTCAAAAATTAAGTGATGAATTAGAAAGAATAGTTCAAGAAGATGAAAAAATGTATAATATAGTTGATAGAGCTCCAAGATTATGTGCGTTTGTTGAAGAAAATAAAAAGATATTGAATGATGAAATGGAAGCAATGACTGATTATAGAACAAATCAAAATAATTTTAGATCAACTTCTCCTAATAGAGGATATTATCAAACATATGAAAGATATGGATGCTAATAATATTTTTTATTATAGTTAAAATATTTTTTTTTAAAAAATGAATTTTATTTAATTTAAATATTATAAAATTATAATATAAATAAAAAAAATTTATTTTTTCTTTTTTTTTAAAGTTTAAAAAAAATATAAATTTATTTTAATAAATGTCTTTAAAATCAGGTAAAATTAAAAAAAATGAAAAATTAAAAATAAAAAAAAATAATTTTTTTAATGATGAAAATAATTATAATAATGATTTTTTATGTGAATGTAAAGATATTAATATTTCTTTAAAACCAACTGAATTAAAAAAATCACCGAAAAAATTTAATCTTAATAGTATGACTTCAACTAAAGATGAAGAACCTAAAAAAATAATAGTTAAAAATGAAGAAAATGACAGTGATTTACATTCAAATTTGTCTAATTTATCTAAAATTATGAATAAAAATATCGAAAAAATTTATAAACAAAATAAATTTATGTCTGTTGATGAAGATAATTTTATTTATTATAATGTAAATTGGAAAAAAATTAAAAGTATTTCAAAAAAATTAATTGATATTGAAAATAGATTAAATTCTAATGATAATAATAAATATATTTTAGAAGATAGTAATAATAGTAATAATAATTTAAATAATAATACAATTAGTAATGTTAATAATGATAATAGTAGTAAAAGTTGTAATAATATAAATTTTTTATCATTGAAAAATATTAAAAAAAACAATAAAAAAAGTAGAAATAAAAAAAATCATTTTGATAGTAGTGATGATGACGAAAAAAGTGGCAAATATACATGCTGCTTTTTTACATGTAGAAAATAATATTTTTATATTATTATTTTTATTAAAATTATTATTATTTTAATTTTTTCAACTTGTTTTATAAAATTTAAATATGTTGTAAATAAAAACATATAAATAACATTTCATAAAAATAATTTTATGTTAAATATAGAAGTAAAATTAATTATTTTAATTATATTTATGATTTAATTTTTTAAATTTAATAATAGAAATTTATAATAATATATAATATTTAAATAAATAAATAAATAATTAATTTAATTTATTTTTCCTTTTTTTTTATAAAAACATATTTCTAAAATAAGAAATTTAAATTTTTAATAATTCATTTTTATATATTTAAATTTCTAAAAAATAATAAATTTACATTAACAATAAAATACAATATTTTAAAATATTGAAATAATAGAAAAATAATATACATAGAATTATATACAATCCAAAAACAATAAAAACAATTATTAACCCTTACCCAAAAAAATAATAAAAAATAAGATAATATTATCTTATAAATAATAAATATCAGAAATTAAAGATCCTTTTTTATCTTTAACTAAACATTTAATAATAAATATTTTCTAATTTTAATATCAATATTATTTCTATCAATTCAATTAAAAGAGAAAGAAAATTTATTTTATAAAATTTTTTTAACACATCATCTTCATTAATAATTTGAAAAGATATAATGTCAAATAATAAAAAAAGATATAATTCCAATTGACCATGTATTATTATTTCTATAATATAAAAATTTTAGAATATAAGTGAATCTAATAATAAAGATAGTGAAATTTTCTTTAATTTTGATAATCCTAAAAATTTAAAATCTATTTTAAATAAAAACAATAGAAAATTTTCTGCCAGAAAATTCATTGAAAACACACAAAAATATAAAAGATAATAATAATAACAATAAAAATAATATTAAAATGTCTCATAAATTTGATAATAATAAATTCAAATTAGAAAATAATGGATTTATTTTCAAAGCATAGGAAAAAAAATATTACATTCAATTCAATTATTGATTCTATAAACAATAAACAAATTTCAACTAATAATTTACGAAATATAATTCATATTGAAAATAATAATCCTAATAAGAATAGTATTTATAATAATATATTAATGTCATTTAGAACAGAATCAAAAAAATAAAATAAATTTTTTGGAATGGAATTGCAAAGAGAAAAAATTATTAACTATAAAAAGTAAAAATATAATAATATAATTAAAATTTTTTCAGTATATCTTTTTAATTAAATATTATATTAATATTACTGAATATTTTTTATTTTTAATATTATTTTGGAGATTGGGCAATCCCCATTATTTTTTAAAATATATATTCATTTAATAAATAATTAAGTTTTAAATTTTTTTCACTTTTAAAAAATTTATATAAATATTATAAATATAAATAAATAAAATAAGCAAAATATATAATAAAAGATTTGAACTTAATTTAATTAAAATTAATTTTATAAGAGATTATATACATTTTTATAATTTATTTTAATTTCACTTACTATTATTATAAAAAAATTTTTTTATAGTTATTACAGCAACTACATATATCATAATTAAAAAATATTATTTTTCAATTTTTTATTATCAATTAAAATAAAAATTGATCCAATAAGCATTAATATTAATCCACTAATAGAAATTCCTAAAAAAGAATTATAGCTAGAAGTTTCAACTTTATATGATTCTTTGTCATTTTTATTTATTTTTTCATATTTTTTTGTTTTTGCTAAATTAACAATTGTTAAAACAATTATAACAAATTCTAACAATAAAAATATTGTATTAAGTATAAACAATGTTACATATAAACATTTTTCACATTTGTAACCATAACAATCGCAGCATTTTAAAATGCTAAAAAGAAAATAATATATAACAAAAAAAAATATCTCAAAAATAAATGCAATATATAAAAAATTATTTGAACTTTCATTCCCTTTATATTCAATTATTACAAAAACATTACCTATAATGCAAAAAATAATACAAACTATTCTCCAAAATACTTCATTACATTTTTTATTCTCACAGCAACAATCACATATTTCATCCATTTAAATTTTATATATATTATTTTTTATATTATAAAAAAAAGTAAAAAAATTTCTCAATTTATTAGAAATAAAAAAAATAATTTAATTTAAATTAAATAAATTTTTTTTATTATTATTTATTATATTAAATAATTTATTAATATAAAAAATTATTTTTTAAATAACTGATTTGAATATT
>JAEEGL013696672.1_pt1 | contig 10205 bp, 10 predicted proteins | sample 9134231 | NCBI WGS metagenome assembly JAEEGL01 (sample SAMN16246548, study PRJNA631951) | gut metagenome | biome: gut microbiome; feature: rumen; material: fiber-attached | host: Bos | place: Iran: Karaj | collected 2018-10 | reverse complement strand
TTTGCCTCGGGATTATTTTTAATTAATGCATCAAGGCCTTTACCTAATCCTTTTTTAGCCACGACGGATTACCTCCTCCGCCAATTTTTCATAACTTTTTGCGCCCATACATTCAGGGTCATATTTGCAGATAGGAAGTCCGTGCGATGGAGCCTCTGAAAGTCTGACATTGCGTGGAATAATAGTATTGAATACTACATCCTTAAAATATGATTTAACCTGAAGCACAACATCCTGAGCAAGACGTGTGCGCGAATCGTACATTGTAAAAAAGATTCCGCCGATTGTAAGATTTGGATTGATTTCTTTCTGAACCTTCTGAACAGTTTGAAGAAGAAGTGTAATTCCTTCCAAAGCAAAATATTCACACTGCATAGGAACTAAAACAGAATCAGCAGCAGCAAGACCATTAAGAGTCAAGATTCCAAGTGAAGGAGGACAATCTATAAGTATGTAATCGTATTTATCGGTAAGAGGAGCAAGGGCGTTTTTAAGGTAATATTCCCAGTTTTCCTGATCAACAAGCTCTATTGCAGCACCAGACAAATCAATTGAGGCACTGATAGCATCAAGATTTTCTATAGAAGATTTTTTTACAGCAGCCTGTGCGGTACATGTTCCGGCAAGCAGCTCATAAATTGTTGGTTTATCCTTAGAAACTCCAACTCCACTAGACATATTACCCTGAGAGTCAAAGTCAACAAGAAGAACTTTTTTTCCTGCAAGTGCAATGTATGCACCAATATTTATAGCGGAGGTTGTTTTTCCTACACCGCCCTTTTGATTTACGAAAACGATTGTTTTTGCCATAGGCTCACAGTATAACAATTTTTTGAAAAAAGGTATACTAGAAGTATAATCATATTGGAACTAATAGGAAAAAATCTTACACTCCCGTGGAAAATGTCTTCGGCCAACAGAGAAAGTTGTCCTCAGCCCTTTTCCACTCCGTTTCAGATTTTTTTCAAATTGGATCTAATAATGATACTTCACTGAAAAAACGTCTTTGCGAGCGGAGCGTGGCAATCTAGAGGGGAAAGAGGCCTATATGTTATTGAGTGCTACATTTTCTAAACCTGATTCTTCTGTTTTAGAAGTACTTGGTCGTGATTATAAGAAAATAAAAATTAGAATAGAAAATTCCGAAGGAAAAACTGGTTATTATGCCGAAATGTTTACAGAAAAACAGGTTTTTCATAAGCATTTTTCAGAGAAAGAACTTGAGGATTTTACAAAGCAGCATGCGGGAACCACTTTCAAGAACTGCATTAAACGGACTGATAGTGAAGAAATCACGATTCTGGCAAATAAAAAAGGGAAAATTACAAGACTTGTAAAGAAAATTGAGACTCCATCTGGTGTGCAGGCTGCATCGGAAAAAAATTACATTATAAAAGAAGGAGTCCCTGTTCCGTTTCTTGTTGTGCTTGGGGTTATGACGGCAGAAGGAAAGGTTGTTTCTTCTCGTTACAGCAAGTTCCGCCAGATAAACAGATTCCTGGAATTTGTAGATGATGTTTTACCTTCTGTTGTTACCGAGGGGGAACCTGTTCGCATTGCCGATTTTGGATGCGGAAAGTCTTACCTGACCTTTGCAGTACATTATTTTTTGACAGAAATTAAAAAGCTTCCCTGCCAGATTGAAGGACTGGACCTTAAAAAAGAAGTAATTGATTTTTGTAATCAGACAGCGCAAAAGCTTGGACTTAAAAATCTGAACTTCCGTGTTGGAAATATTTCTGATTATTCCGGTACTGCAGACCCTGATATTGTAATGACACTTCACGCCTGCGACACCGCTACTGATTTTGCCCTGCAGTATGCCGTGAGCCGAAATGCAAAGGCAATTTTGAGTGTACCGTGCTGTCAGCATCAGATAAATACACAGCTTACAAATAACCGTAAAGGAAAAATAAAGCAGGATGATTCGCCGCTTGAACCAATTTTAAAGCACGGACTCTTGCGCGAAAAATTTTCGTCACTTTTGACAGATGCGCTTCGTGCTCAGTGGCTTGAGCAGCAGGGCTACAAGGTTCAGTTGCTTGAGTTTATTGATGAAGAGCATACGCCAAAGAATATTTTGATCAGGGCGGTGAAAAAGTCCGTGGGCGTTGGAATGTCCGGGGTTGCTGGAATATCCGGGGTTGCTGAGCCTGTCGAAGCACGCAAACCGATAATTATTGATGAGTTAAAGATTAATCCTGAAATATGGATTGCTTCGTCACTGCGCTCCTCGCAATGACGTTATTTTTGCTACTCCATATTCTTCCAGGCGTCTATAAATTCAAACATGAACTGCTGAATGTCGCCGAACCATTTTTTCTGGAACTTACAGGCTTCTATTCCTATGTAGCGGAAGTGCCAGCATTCCCAGCGGTAACCGGTGACATCTTCGTAGCCCTGAGGGAAGCTAAGACTCCAGCCGTATTCCTGTGAATGTACATTGAGCCATTTACAACCATCGGTCAAAGCATATGAATCGTCAATATTTCCAAAGTCTACTGCGGCACCAAGCTGATGCTGACTTGTTCCAGGCCTTGCAGATTCGCGCTCTGCTTCTTCAAGACCATCTACGCTAACCCAGTAATTAAAGGTTCGTTCCTGTGTTGAATAAGAACGGTAAGTTGAGCTTACATCCAGAGTGATTCCATCTTTTTTAGCGGCACGGCCCATTTCTGCAAGAGCATCAGCAGCATCTTCGCGTAAAGAAAGTGTTGTCTTATTTATAACGTAATCATCATTTTGAACAAGCTTTCGTAAGTGAGTTGGTTCGTACTCGGCACTAACCTTGTGAGTTTTATCTATTAAATAATAAAGGCTTAAATCATCCTTTGGGAATGCTTTTTCAATTTCTAAAACCTTGTGAAGATCTGCTAAAAATTCGTTTGGATCTCCGTTTGGAATTGCATCTTTACAACGATCGCTCATGCTCATAAGAACACGGTTGAGCTTTTCGATTTCCGGGTCAAGTGGTGCTGGTTCTGGAACTGCTTCAGGAATTGCCTTTTCTTCAACAGAAACTTTACTCTGCTTTGGTTTTGCGCAGGCAGTAAAAAGTGAGATGATAAAAATCAATGATACTATAAATGTTCTTTTCATATAAATATTCCTTTACTTGTTTATGGATTGCCACAGCCTTCGGCTTCGCAATGACGGTCATTGCGAGGAGCGTAGCGACGTGGCAATCCACGCTTTTAAATTATCTGTCCTCTAACTAAAATCTGCTTCTTCGAACCATCGCCGTATTCTAGTGTGATTGTCGGGTCGCGCACTACCCCGTCAAGGTGAATAAGGCTTGGAGCATCGTTATCATAATTTTCACCAATTGCAAAATGACAGGTGTGGAATGCTTTTTCATCTTCGAGCATATTACCTGTAATTTGTGCAGCAGGATTCAAACCAATTCCAAGCTCGCCTATATTGCGGGCATTCTTTTTGTAAACTGCGCCCTGCCCCTGTGGAAGCTTTTTTTCTTTTTCGTAAGTCACTGCACGCTGTTCTGCTTCGGTGATTGTTTTTAAAAGACGCTTTGCTTCGGCGCCACCTTCTACGCTTTTTACAAAGCCGTTTTCTACAGTACATGTAATTGGAGTTTCAAGAATTGAGTCTCCATCGGCAAAGGTCATTGAACCGTCATAAACGATCACGCCTTCACTGCCACCTACAACAGGGCTTATGAATACTTCACCGGCAGGAATATTTCCACCTGTTCCAGGCTTTGTAAAATCTCCGTCATCGGCCATGAGCTTACGACCTTTTACAGGAATCTTAATATCTGTTCCGCCAGGCGCTGTTACAAAAACATTTACGGCACCTTCAAAAAGCTTGTCTAAATTTTTACAGCGTTCACCAAGCTCCTTGTAATTAATGGCAGCAGTGCGGTTCATCATGTCTACAGTAATTCCTGGTGTCCATGCTCCACGCATTGTTTTTTTGCCGTCTAAAAGATAATCAAAAATATGAGTAAACTCCTGACCATCCTCTGTTTTATATGGATTTGCAGTTGCACCAGGATCTTTTCCAAGCTTGATATTTGATATTGAAAAACAAACCTCAGGCTCTGTTGCAATTGCAGCAAGAACTTCTGGATTCGCATTATCAAAGCTTGTTTTATCCGGCTGGAAAATAAGAGTAGGAAGTGCACCTGCTTCGCTGCTTGCAGTAAACAAATCCTGTGCAATTTCACTTGTCTGAGGATTTGCAATAATTAAAACTCGTTCGCCTTTTTTAACTGCTACAACATCCTGTACAACTACCTGAGCAGGTGTGCGGTCTTTGGCAGAGATTTCTTTTTTATTCTTTAATTTATCTATTAACATAAGTATACTCCTTCAGGTGGCCCCTTCGACAGGCTCAGGGACCCCGGCGAATTATCACTATATTTCTTTCGGAATCTTCAAGGCCCGGAACATTTAGAGGACATACCTCGTATTCCGGAACAAGCTTTTTGATTCCTTCCATTTCTTCTTTTATATTTGAAAGCTTTGCTTTGTAGGCACAAAGAACTCCACTTTTTTTTACCATGCGCAAAAGTGTCTTTGTCATTTTTTCATCAAGCGGACGGAATGCTCTGAAGGTTATTAAATCAAAGCTTTCGGCAGGAACCTGTTCGGCCTGCAAATTCAAAACCTCTGTATTTTTAAGTCCAAGCAAGGCGCAGCAGTTTTCCAAAAAAGAACATCTCTTTTCCATACGCTCAACCAGTTTGAACTGTACTGAATTTCCCGCATCCTCTGCGCATAAAAAAGCAGCGGCTAAAGGAATACCAGGAAGTCCGCCACCAGAACCGATGTCACCTATTACAACAGATGCACCGTCAGCAGCAAAACCTTCAGTAGATTTTTTAATAACATCATACCCTGCAAGTGAATCAAGAATGTGTCGAATAACAAGCTCGTCATGTTCTGAAGTATTTGTAAGATTATAAGCAGAATTAAATAAGATGATTTCTTTTATGTATTGTTCCATTTTTGAGACAAGGGAAGCACGGGCATTTTCGCTGAGGCCCGGCACTGTTGAAATAATTCCCTGTTCCAAAATATTTGACATCTAATCACCTTGCCCTTCGACAGGCTCAGGGACCCCGCGGTCCCGCTCCTATTTATCAATATCAAGTAAAAGATCGGCTGCAACTCCGTTATCGTTGTAATGAACAACAACAAGGTTTCCAGTTTTTTCGGCAGTAATATCTTTTAGCTGACACATCTTATAAATATATGAATTTTTGTTTTCGGTTCCCTGAGCAATAGAAGGTGTTACCGAAAAAGTTGTACTGCTTCCGTTGCTCTTAACAGCCTTGAATAATAAATAAAATGTTTCTGTGCAGGCACGATTATTCAAAAAATATTTTCTATCGGCAGTAAGCAAGAAAGAACCATCAGGCTCTGGCTCACTGAAAAATTCCTGTGTGATAGAATCCTTTACGCTGTAATTGTTAACCTTAAAACGAAGAATAGAAGGCTTACGTTTTTTAAAGGTTTCTGAATCCTGCTGCTTTGCGGCATAAACTTCCTGCTCGGCGGCACTCGCAGAATTCTGCTCAATCTTAAGGTCATTTAATTTATCAAGAATTTCACGAAGCAAAAGAGATGTAGATAAATCTGAAGAAGAGGTTGTACTGTTTGTTTTTCCAGTCAGGCTTGTAAGCGAAGAAAGTGTATTGAAAGAACCTGAATTATATAATCCCGAAATATCACCCGCAGAAAGAAGATTTGAATTTGTAAGAAGCGACTGAAGGATATCTTCGGGTTTTGTTGCATCACTCAAAACTGCTTCGTTTGTTTTTTTAGGCTCTGCAGCTTTTGTATTTGAATTGCTTCCCTTTGACTGTCTTTGCTGAGGAACAGATGGCTTATAAAATTTACCATCCATTGTTGGAGATGAAATTGTTGGCATATCGGGCATGGAAATAGAAGGCATTTCCGGCATTTCCATTGCCTGCGCAAAAACAACTGCACTTACAAAAAAAGCAGCGGCAATTGCACAAAAAGATTTTCTACATATTTGCAAGACTTTCCTCCACATATTCAAGCCTCTGGGTAAGCTGAGCAATTGTTTTTTCAAGGCGGTTCTTTTCACGTTCAAGACGAGTTTTTGGATCAACGCCTTTTTGCTGGGCTGTCTTTTGCTTCATCATTTCACGAACACTTGCAGGAGATTTTCCTCCGTTCATAAATTCCTGTTCAACTGCGGCGCGGTCATCCTTCTTTTTTACAGAAGCAACAACCTTCATATTATCAAAGCCAATTGCAGGATTTACTTCGGCAGCAGAAACTCTACGAAGATCCTTTGCAGTATTTCGCGGAAGGCACAAAACTCTGTCGATATAATCTTCATAACGGATATTTGCAGCCTTACACAGCTCCATTGCTTTTGCAAGCTTTTTACCAAACTCCTGCATGAGCTCACCGTTCTTAGCAAGGTAGTTTGTTTTAATATCTTCTGTAAGCTCCTTGAGCTCCTGATTGCTTTCCCAGCCAATAGAATAATAACCTTTTTTTTCAGCAATCTCAATCAAATCGCCGAACTTTGCCCAAAATTCCTGAGTATGAACCTTGCAGGCTGTACCATAGCTTGGGTCACTTTCCTGCTTTTTGATTGTCATGAGATGATGTGTAAACTCATGAACAGCAGTATAAACAAGTTCGTTTTCTGATTTAAAATTGAGGTTATGAAGATATATTTCGTGAGTATCAGGCTTGTAAAAACCATTTACACGTTTACTTTCTTTTCCAGTCTGAATTACAGTAAAATCTATTTCGCACGCCTGAATATCAAGCAGCATTTCTTTTATTTTTTCGTTTGTCATTTAATTCAACACTCCCATAGAATTAAGTATAATTGCGCCTGCAACAGTTGCAGCAGTTTCTGTTCTCATAATACGAGAGCCCATGCCACAACGGATAAAGCCTGCGTCTTCTAAAAGCTTACGTTCCTTGTCGGTCCAGCCACGTTCACTTCCAATTGCAGCAACAACAGGCACGTCTTTTGAAAACTGCACTTCGCCAAGCGCGCAGGCAGGATTGATGTTATCAAGGCAGATAAGTTTTTCGCCCTTCGACAAGCTCAGGGCCCCCGATTGGTTCAGGGACCCCGGTTGGTTCAGTGCCCCTGGTTGGTTCAGGGCCTCCAGACACTCACTCAAGGTTTTATGTACAAAAACTTCCGGCACGTGGGTGCTTCCGGCCTGCACAGTTCCTTCGCGCAAAAGCTCACGCGCATTTTGTGGCTGCGCTAAATCACTTTGCATATATGACTTTTCGCCAAGCTCTGTTCCTGTTAGATGAAGCTCACTAATTCCAAGAGCCGCAACATCCCGCATAAGACGACGCAGCTGAATTGGACGCGGAAACCCAACAATCATTTTAAGTGAGTTCAGGGGCTTGCCGTCTCCACTTGCAGTAAACTCAAAAAAAATCTGACGCGCAGCTTCATCAATTTTTGTTATATGCGCTACCCCGCTGCTGCCACCAATTATTCCTGCAGTAAAATCATCACCCTGATTTTTTTTAAGAACTTTTAAAATATGCTCGCCACGAGAATCATCAAAGCTTAGCGGTAACTCAATTTCATTTTGTTCAAAAAGGCAGATATTCATTTTGAGCCTGCCAGACTAATTGAGCATGTTGATTTTCTTAAGTGCGGCACAAAGCGCATCTTTTTCAATTAAATCAATCGGGCGGCCTTCGGTGTACTGGTGTGCACTTTCAGAGAAAGAACCCATTGTTACGCAGTAGCCGTTATCGCAGCGGGCATCACGCATTTTGGCATGGAACTCGCGCACATAAATATCACCAATAGTATTCTGATTTCTATAAAAGCGGAAAAGATTTTTTGCTTCCCACTTGTTGCTTTCAACATCACAAATAATTTCAATACTTTCAGAAGCAACAGAAACATCTTCAATTTTTACAAAGGCATTCTTAAAGAAAACAGTAATGAACTTTCGGCACAAAGCAACAAAATCACTTGTACCAGACATAAGATAAACCTGAAGGTTCTGGTTCTGATTCAATTCCTGATAGCGTGAAACAAGACTATCTACATCCTTGTAACCCGGATGACCTGCCTGAATCTGCTTAAGAAGAACGAGTCCTTTTGGAATATTATTTGCAGCAATATAAGCATTTGCACATCTGTATTTAATCTGAAGCGCAATCTGTTCTGGAACCTTATCAAGCTTTGCGGCAATTTCATAATCAGTAATTGCAGCCTGAAAATCTTTTGAACGCTCATGCATTTTTCCAGCTTCAAGACAAGACTGTGCACCAAAAACAGGATCAGGTCTCAAGTGAACAAAGATCTTAAGAGCCTTGTCGCCCATTCCGGCTTCGGTCATAGCAACAGCCATATCATACAAAAGCTCTTTATTTTCTGGTTCAACATCAAGAGCCTTTTTCAAATAAGGAAGACTGTCGCGATATTTCTGACTTTTGAAAAGACAAAGTCCAAGATGTTTATTTACATCGTTATTTTCAGGCGCAATAAGCTTACACTTTTTAAAGCAGTATGCAGCTTTATCGTAAACCTGTTTTTCCATAAGAGAAGCGCCAAGGAAGAAATTTGTTTCGTAAGCATTAGGATCTTTTTTTACAGAAAACATCAGGGCGTTGATAGCTTCATCATATTTTTTAAGATTGTAGCCGGCAACACCCCATTTGCGTGTAACCTCAGCAACATCAATTTCGGTATGTGCAGAAGAAAGATCAAACAAGGTTTTGTAAATACCCCAGACCTTTTCCCAGTTACCATCGTCATAATAAACTGCACCCAATTCACTCAAGGCTTCAACATTATGAGGATCATGTGCAAGCTTTTTTTCATATTCCTTTACAACAGCACTAACGCCTTTTTTCTGTACAGAGGTCGCAACCTTTTCGGCGCGTGATCCCTTAACATTGCGTTTAGCACTGCTTACAACAAGAATAATTGTTATGAGAATTACTGCAACTGTTACTGCAATTAAAACCGGAATTAACATTCTGCACTCACTCCTATTTTCCTGTTTTTTCCTTTACAAGCTGTCCAATTCTTTCCATGGCAATTTTTATTTTATTGATATCTGTAGCATAGCAGCAGCGGATAAAGCCTTCACCCGCATCACCAAAACAATTTCCCGGAACTACGGCAACGCTATATTTTTGAATAAGCTCTGTTGCAAACTCTTCACTTGTCATTCCTGTTGGGCGGATATCCGGGAACATGTAGAATGCACCCTCCGGCTCAAAGCAAGGTAAACCCATGTCTGTAAAAGCCTTATGCATTAAGTTGCGTCTCTGCTGGTAGCTTACGCGCATTTTTTCTACTTCGGTCCAGGCATTACGCAAACCTTCTGCAGCAGCATACTGACTAAAGATTGGAGGGCAGATTGTATTGTATCCGTGAAGCTTACAGCACTGAACAAGAAGATCGTGTGGTGCTGCAATATAACCAATACGCCAGCCAGTCATAGCAAAGGACTTTGAAAAACCGTTGAAGATAATTGCATAATCTTTCATTCCAGGGAAAGATCCGATTGAAACGTGCTTGCGTCCATCGTACAAAAGTTCGCAGTAGATTTCATCACTCAAACACCAGATCTGATGCTTCTTTACAACCTCAGCAATTTTCTCAAGCTCTTCGGCTGGAATTACACGACCAGTAGGATTACTTGGCGAACAGAACATAACAGCCTTTGTTTTTGGAGTACATGCGGCTTCTATAGCTTCGGCGGTTGGATAAAGATCTGTCTTACTTGTATCAAGGTGAATTACAGTTGCATCACACAAGGTAGAAAGCGGCTGATAATTTACATAACAAGGCTCGCAGACAATAATTTCGTCTCCCGGATTCAAGATGGAACGGAGCACAAGGTCAAGACCTTCGGAAGCACCAACAGTTGGAAGCACTTCTGTTTTTGGATCATAGTACAAGTTGAAGCGTTCAAGATATTTACAAACCTCTTCGCGCAGTTCAATAAGACCCCAGTTTGATGTATAAGAAGTGTGTCCTTTTTCAAGATGATAAAATGCTTCTTCGCGGATTACCCACGGAGTTGGAAAATCAGGCTCACCAACACCAAGAGAAATAATGTCGTCATGCCCGATACAGAGTTCAAAAAATTTTCTGATTCCAGACGGAGGAATAGATTCCATTACGCTGGAAAATTTATCTGTTCTTGTATTCATTGTTTATGCCTGCACTCCTTCTCGTCTGTCTCTTTCATC
>JAEEGL012844107.1_pt1 | contig 10205 bp, 7 predicted proteins | sample 9134231 | NCBI WGS metagenome assembly JAEEGL01 (sample SAMN16246548, study PRJNA631951) | gut metagenome | biome: gut microbiome; feature: rumen; material: fiber-attached | host: Bos | place: Iran: Karaj | collected 2018-10 | reverse complement strand
GAGCCTTCCATCAGAGTCCATGTGATATTCCTCACCTTGCCGCCGCTGAGTTTCTCGCGGGCTGCCGAGACTTCCGGCATGTGATTGAATTGTACAAGGACTTCCTTTTCGTAGCTGTTGAAGTCTCCGTCTACAGGCTTTATGCCGGCAGCTTTGCGCAAAGTGAGCAGATGGTCTTCTCCCTTGCAGAATATGACTTCAAGCATCTGTCCTTTTGCAGCCCGGTAAACGGTCCGGTCTGCTTCCGGGACCTCAGGAAGAGCAATAGTAAACCCTGCCGCTTCTTCAGCCTCAGCAAGGCTTGCAAAGTCTGTAAAGGGATTCGCGACAGAGACATTTTCTTCATTCTCAGGCATATCGCCTGATGTGTTTTCTTTCCGGCTGTTGCAGGCTGCGGCGGCAAACAGCAGTACAGCGGCCATCGTTATCAGTATAAGATTCTTTGTTGCTTTTTTCATTGTTGTTCTCCATCGGCAAAACCATGCGTCGCTGCATGTTCGCGGGTCTATTATACCATTACGGACGGGAAAAAGTCCTGAAGGTTACACAAAAATAGTGCGAACATTTGTGCGCGCCTGATTGATATTATAAAGTATAAATGATATAATATATGCATTATGAGAGTAGACAAATATCTTAAAGTTTCGCGCCTTATCAAAAGGCGCAGCGTGGCTCACGACGCATGCGAGGACGCGCGCATATTCGTCAACGGCAAGGAGGCCAAGCCCGGCAAGGACATCAAGCCGGGGGACGAGATAACCATCGCGTTCGGCCGCTCCGAGATGAAGGTCCGCGTGCTGTCCACCCCGGACCATGTAGGCAAGGACGACGCGTCCAGCCTCTACGAGGTGCTGTCGTGAACGCATGGGGAGGCGCGCCCGGGGACGGGCAGTTCAAGCTGGTTGCCCCGTTCGGGCTCACAGGAGACCAGCCGCAGGCCGTTGAAAAGCTTGTGGCAGGTATTAAAGCGGGCAAAAAGCACCAGACGCTTTTGGGCGTCACGGGCTCGGGCAAGACTTTCACCATGGCTAACGTCATAGCGCTGGTGCAAAAGCCCACGCTCATCATATCGCACAACAAGACTCTCGCGGCGCAGCTGTGCGGGGAATTCAAGGAATTCTTCCCGGAAAACGCCGTGGAGTATTTTATTTCCTACTACGATTACTATCAGCCTGAGGCCTACGTGCCCTCCACGGACACCTACATAGAAAAGGATTCGGATATCAACGAGGAGATAGACCGCCTCCGCTATTCGGCTACCTCGGCTCTTGCGGAAAGGCGCGACGTCATAATCGTGGCTTCGGTGTCGTGCATCTACGGTCTGGGCAGCCCGGACGAGTACAAGAGCCAGATGATATCGCTGCGGCCCGGCATGCAGAAAAGCCGCATGGACATACTGCGCGAGCTCGTGGACATCCAGTACACCAGAAACGATCTGGGCTTCGAGCGCGGCACCTTCCGCGTCCGAGGCGATATAATAGACATCATCCCGGCAGGTTCCGAGAACGCCGTGCGCGTGGAGCTTTTCGGTGACGAGATAGAATCCATCAAGGAGCTCAACCAGCTAACCGGGGAGATCATCGCCACACGCAGCCACGTGGCCATATTCCCGGCAAGCCACTACGTCACCAGCCGCGAAAAGATGGAGCGCGCCCTCGTAAGCATAGAAGAAGAGCTCGAGGACCGCCTTACGTGGTTCAAGGACCGCGGCCGCCTTCTGGAGGCACAGCGCCTGGAGCAGCGCACCAGATACGACCTGGAGATGCTGCGCGAGATAGGAAGCTGCAAGGGTATAGAAAACTATTCCAGGCATCTGGTAGGCAATCCTCCCGGGGCAATGCCATACACTCTTATGGATTTCTTCCCCAAGGATTTCCTGATAATAATAGACGAATCCCACGCCATGCTGCCGCAGCTGCGTGCCATGGCCAACGGCGACAGGGCCCGCAAGGAGAGCCTCGTGGAGTACGGCTTCCGCCTGCCCAGCGCCATAGACAACAGACCGCTTCGCTTCGACGAGTTCGAGGGCAAAGTAAACCAGATAATCTACGTCAGCGCCACGCCGGCAGCCTACGAGAGAGAAAAGTCCGGCGGCATCAGCGCGGAGCAGGTAATAAGGCCTACGGGCCTTCTGGACCCGCCCATCACCATAGTGCCCACGGAAGGCCAGATAGACCACCTGATAGGGGAGATCCACAAAGAGGTCGAAAAGCAGCACCGCGTGCTGGTCGCCACGCTCACCAAGAAGATGGCCGAGAGCCTCACGGATTACCTCAAGAACGCGGGTCTTAAGGTGCGCTACATGCATTCGGACGTGGATACGTTGGAGCGCAACGAGATCCTGCGGGATCTGCGCCTTGGCGTGTTCGACGTGCTGGTGGGCATCAACCTCCTGCGCGAAGGCCTGGATCTTCCTGAGGTCGCACTGGTAGCCATACTGGACGCGGACAAGGAAGGCTTCCTGCGCACAGAAACATCGCTGATACAGACGGTCGGAAGGGCTTCCAGGAACGCCGAAGGGCGCGTCATAATGTACGCTGACCACATCAGCCCGGCCATGCAGGCCACCATAGACGAGACCGCGCGCCGCCGCAAGATACAGGAAGCTTACAACAAAGAACACGGCATAACACCGGAAACCATAAAAAAGGCCGTCCGCAGCATAATAGAGGTCACCACCAGGGTGGAGGCCGACGTGGACGAGTACGAAGGAAAGAGCCTGCTGGAGCTCACCAGAAAAGAACTTGCGGACTACGCCGCCAAGCTGGAAAAGGAGATGCGCGACGCCGCAAAGGACCTGCTGTTCGAAAGGGCTGCGGTGCTCCGCGACAGGCTGCTGGAAGTGAGGTCAAAGCTTTAGATGGTAATATACGACGATATGAAACTGAAGGACGGCAGGGATCTTACCGAAGCGCGGATCTCCTCCGAGAATCTGTACGACGGCGTTATTCTGCACGCTTTCAAGGACAAGGTCAGCCTTCCGAACGGCAACACCGCAACAAGGGAGTACTTAAAGCACCTTGGCGCTGCCTGCGTGGTGCCGGTGACCGATGACGGAAAGGTCGTGGTGGAGCGCCAGTACCGCTACGCCGTTGGGCGCACCATGATAGAGATACCCGCCGGCAAGCTGGACTATAAAGGCGAGGACCGCCTTCAGGCCGCCAAGAGGGAACTTCGGGAGGAGACCGGCTACACCGCTGACCGCTGGACAGACCTTGGCACATATCTTACCGCTCCGGCCTTCAGCGACGAGAACATAAGCATGTACATGGCCGAAGGACTCCACAAGGGCGACCAGGACCTGGACGAGGACGAGTTCCTGGATGTTATCGAAGTGCCCCTGGAAGACCTGGTCGAAGCCGTAATGGCCGGCCGGATAACCGACGCCAAGACCCAGACCGGCATCCTCAAAGCCGCAGAAATATTAAGGCGGCGCAATCATTAAGGTAGCAGACGTAATGCAGAAAGACTTAGTCATCAAGGGCGCCAGAGCCCATAACCTCAAAAACATAGACCTTACGATACCAAGGGACAAGATGGTCGTCATCACCGGGCTTTCCGGCTCTGGCAAGAGCTCCCTGGCTTTCGATACCATCTACGCCGAAGGCCAGCGCCGCTACGTGGAGAGCCTTTCCGCTTACGCCAGGCAGTTTCTGGGCCAGGTGGACAAGCCCGACGTGGACTCCATAGACGGCCTCTCCCCGGCTATCTCCATAGACCAGAAGACGACATCCAAAAACCCGCGCTCAACAGTAGGCACCGTAACGGAGATCTACGATTATCTGCGCCTTCTTTACGCGCGCATAGGAGTGCCGCACTGCCCGGTCTGCGGCCGCGAGATAAGCAGCCAGAGCGTGGACCAGATAGCAGGCCTGATCATGGATAAAGGGGAGGGCGCGAGGATCACCCTGCTGGCCCCGGTTGTGCGCCAGAAGAAGGGCATGCACGAGAAGGTCCTTGAGCGAATACAGCGCGAGGGCTTCGTGCGCGTGCGCGTGGACGGCGAGATAAAGACCCTCGGTGAGGACGAGATCAGCCTCTCCAAGACATTCAAGCACAGCATAGACATAGTCGTGGACCGCATAGTCGTAAAGCCCGGCGCTGAAGGGCGCATCTCCGAGAGCGTGGAGCTGGCCCTAAAGCACAGCGAAGGCGGCCTTGTAGGCGCCATAGTGCAGCGCGGCGAGGCCTCAGAAGAGCTGCTGTTTTCAACCAACCTGGCCTGCCCGGAGCACGGCGTCAGCATTGGCGAGCTTGAGCCGAGGAGCTTTTCGTTCAACTCGCCGTTCGGGGCCTGCCCCATATGCAACGGTCTGGGCTTTATTGAACGCATGGATCCGGAGCTCATAATAGACGACCAGAACCTTTCGCTCAACCAGGGAGCGCTGACCAAGGCCTTCGCGAGCATGGAGTACTCGGGCTTTTATAAGCAGCTGATCGAGGCCCTCGTGGCCTACCACGGGCAGAGCATGGACATGCCGTATAAGGATCTTTCGCCCAAGCTGAAGCACGAGCTTTTGTATGGCACCGACGGCCGCCGCCTGGAGTATGGCTACGTGCGCAGGGACGGCAGCATCAGCCACCGCCGCGACAGCTTCGAAGGCGTCATACCCAACTTGATGCGCCGCCACGCCTACACGAATTCCGAACTCATTAGGGACAAGCTCGAGGCCTACATGACCATCGACACCTGCGAAAAGTGCCACGGAAAGCGCCTTCGTGACGAGATCCTGGCCGTAACTGTAGGCGGAAAGAACATCATAGAATACACGGAGCTTGCTGTGCGCGACGCGCTTGCGTTCACGGAGCATCTGGAAAAGACTCTCTCGGAAAAAGACATGTCCATAGCCAGGCTGATCCTAAAAGAGATCAAGGCCCGCCTGGGCTTCCTCAGCGAGGTCGGTCTGGACTACCTCACCATGGCACGCGCCTCGGCAACGCTTTCCGGCGGCGAGAGCCAGCGCATAAGGCTCGCCACGCAGATCGGTTCCAGCCTCGTAGGGGTAATGTACATACTGGACGAGCCCTCCATAGGCCTGCACCAGAAGGACAACGCCAAGCTCCTTTCGGCGCTGCGCAGCCTCGCGGACATTGGCAACACTGTGCTCGTAGTGGAGCACGACCAGGAGACCATGGAAGCCGCGGACCAGATCATAGACATAGGCCCCGGCGCTGGGATACAGGGAGGATACCTGGTGGCCCAGGGCAGCCTGGAGGATATTAAGGCCTGCCCGCAGTCCATCACCGGCCAGTACCTGTCCGGCAAAAAAAAGATAGCCCTTCCGGAGATACGCCGCAGCGGCAACGGGCTCTTCCTTACCGTAAAAGGCGCTCAGGAGAACAACCTCAAAGACATAGACGTAAAGATCCCCCTCGGGGAATTCGTATGCATCACCGGCGTTTCAGGCTCGGGCAAGAGCAGCCTCGTAAACGACATACTCTACAAAGCCCTTGCCCAGCAGATGTACCGCGCCAAGGAACGTCCCGGAAAGCACCGCGGCATAGAAGGCATACAGAACATAGACAAGGTCATAAACATAGACCAGAGCCCCATAGGGCGCACTCCGCGCAGCAATCCGGCCACCTACACCGGGGTCTTCACCAACATACGCCAGCTCTTCGCACAGACCAACGACGCTAGGATGCGCGGCTTCGACCAGGGAAGATTCAGCTTCAATGTCAAAGGCGGACGTTGCGAAGCCTGCTCCGGAGATGGTATAATAAAAATAGAGATGAACTTCCTCCCGGACGTCTACATCCCCTGCGAAGTGTGCCACGGGCGCCGCTACAACAGGGAGACTCTGGAGGTAAAGTACAAGGGCAAAAACATCTACGACGTGCTGGACATGAGCGTGGACGAGGCGCTGGATTTCTTCAGCAACATCCCGCAGATAGACCGCTACATACGCACCCTGCACCAGGTAGGCCTGGGCTACATAAAGCTCGGGCAGCCCAGCACCCAGCTGTCGGGCGGCGAGGCTCAGCGCATCAAGCTGGCCACAGAGCTTTCAAAGCGCAGCACCGGAAAGACGCTGTACATACTGGACGAGCCCACCACAGGCCTGCACTTCGCGGACGTGGATAAGCTCGTGGACGTGCTGCAAAAGCTGGTGGACGCCGGCAATTCAGTGCTTGTCATAGAGCACAACCTGGACGTAATAAAGTGCGCCGACCACATAATAGACCTCGGTCCGGAGGGCGGCGAGCGCGGCGGAACCATTATAGCGCAGGGGACGCCCGAAGAGGTAGCGGCCATAGAACAGTCATATACAGGGCAATACCTGAAAAAGATATTAAAGATCAAGTAGGATAAACGGACAGGAGGTCCCAGAGCCATGACTGAAAAAACATTCCTTAGCAAGGACGGAAAAAGCAACATCCATTATTATGTCTGGGAGCCGGAAGGGGAACCAAAGGCCATCCTTCAGATAGTGCACGGCATGGCGGAACACATGGAGCGCTATGCGGCATTTGCCGAGTACCTCAACGGTTTCGGCGTCCTGGTCTGCGGAGAGGACCACATAGGCCACGGCAAGAGCGCCGCGCCTAAAGACTGGGGTTACATGGGCGAGGACAACGGCTGGAAGAACATGGTCCACGACGTGGAGCAGCTGCACCAGATCATAACAGTCAAGTACATGGATACCCCGTACTTCATACTCGGCCACTCCATGGGCTCCTTTATCACAAGGGCCTGGCTGGCCATGTACGGCACCGGAGTGGACGGAGCCATAATCATGGGCACCGCAGGCACGAATTCTGCGCTCGGCGTGGCTAAGTTCCTTGTAAAACTCGTCAGGAGATTCAAGGGCAGCAGGCACATAAGCAAGCTCGTGACAGGCGCCGCCTTCGGATCCTACAACAAGCATATCGCTCCGCAGCGCACCGAGTACGACTGGCTCACCAGAGACGATGCTATCGTTGATAAGTACATAGACGACCCGGCCTGCGGCTTCACATTTACTATCGCAGGTTACGGAGATCTGTTCAACATCATAGACTACGTGAGCTCCGACAACTGGTATGGGCTTGTTCCCAAGGCTCTGCCGATGCTGATTGTTTCCGGCGCTGAAGACCCTGTAGGCGCTTACGGACAGGGTCCTGCCGAGGTCGCTGAAAGGCTCCAGGAGGCCGGCTGCGAGGATGTTTCCCTCCTGCTCTACGAGGACATGCGCCACGAGATCCTGAATGAGTACGGAAAAGAGACCGTAATGGAAGACATAAAGCGCTTCATCTTCGGCGAGGAAGCCCCAGGAGCTGAGGAAGAAGAAGAGAACGAAGCGCCTGAGGCAGCACCCGCGGAAGCCCCTGCCGCGGAACCTGAGAAGGTCTTCTACGATACTAACAAGGCCGACGACAGGCCCGCATCCGAGCAGGCACTTGCGGACGCTGCGGAGCAGGCCGTCGAGAAGATCGACATGACGGCAGAAGATGCCGAAGCGGTTGCCCACAAAGGCATCAGGAACATCCAGAACGAGTTCGAGCAGGCGGAAGCGGCCGTGCAGCAGGCAGCCGACGAGGTTTCGGAAGTCGCTGAGAAAGCGGCGGACAAGATGGAGGACTACGTTCAGGCATTCTCCGACGCCGTAGAAGACAACGTCAACGAAAAGGTGCTCGAGGACGTCCAGTCGCACAGCGACGCGGCAAAAAGCGTAGTTGAAGGCGTTCCCGATGTGGGCGAAGTGCTCCACAAGGGCATCAGGAACATAGAACAGACCCTCTGGGAAGACAAATAGCTTCCGGCGGTCAGGAAAAAAAGCATGGTAAAACTGGGAAACTCCTGGGACGCGCTTCTTGCGGACGAGTTCAAAAAGGACTACTATCTGCAGCTTCGGCAGTTCCTTAAGGCAGAGTACTCCTCGCGGGTCATCTATCCGGGCATGTACGACATATTCAACGCCCTGAAGTACACCGCCTACGAGGACGTAAAAGCAGTAATAATAGGGCAGGACCCATACCACGAGCCCGGGCAGGCGCACGGGCTCTGCTTTTCCGTACAGGACGGTACCCCGTTGCCGCCGTCGCTAAAAAACATATATAAAGAGCTCTGGGACGACCTCGGCGTCTCCCGCACCAGCGGCTGCCTTACCGACTGGGCTCAGCAGGGCGTGATGCTCCTCAACGCGGTCCTCACCGTGCGGCAGGGCCAGGCAGGTTCGCACGCCGGCAAGGGCTGGGAGATCTTTACGGATCACGTCATAGAACTGCTGAACGAAAGGGAAGACCCTGTGGTGTTCCTGCTCTGGGGAGGCTACGCCAGAAAGAAGAAGGCGCTCATTACAAACCCGCAGCACCGCATCCTGGAAGCCGCGCATCCGAGCCCGCTTTCCGCATACAGCGGATGGTTCGGCTGCAGGCATTTTTCGAAGACCAACGCCATCCTTACGTCCATGGGCAAGAGCCCGATAATGTGGTAGCATTTTATTCGGAACGTTCGGCTATTCCCGAACGTTCTTTGCTTTCTAGCCCATATAATAGCATAATCAGCATGTTTACGGCTTTATCTCGGGGGATGTGAGTTATATAATGGTCATGTATTTTCGGAGGAACTATGAAGCTTCTTGAGGACAGGATACTTAAAGACGGAAGGTGCCTTGGCAAGGATATCCTTAAGGTGGACTCGTTCTTAAACCATCAGATAGATGTGGCCCTTGTAGACGCCATGGGACAGGAATTCGCCAGGCTCTTCGAAGGTCTTGGGGTCAACAAGATACTCACAATAGAAACCTCCGGCATACCCATCGCCTACGCGGCGGCGCGCGCCATGGGGAACCTTCCTCTGGTGTTCGCCAAAAAGACCACGCCCAGCACCATGGTGGACGGCATGTACAGCGCCCCGGTAAAGTCCTTTACGAAGGGCACCGTAAGCAACGTAATAGTTTCCACCCGCTACCTGGGTCCGGACGATGTGGTGCTCCTTATAGACGATTTCCTGGCTCACGGGGAGGCTGCTTCAGGCCTTGCCGAGATCTGCCGCCAGGCAGGCGCAAAGTGCGTCGGGCTTGGAGCCGTCATAGAAAAGAAGTATCAGGGCGGAGCCGAAAAGCTCAGGAAACTGGGGCTCCGCGTAGAATCGCTAGCGGTAATTGCGTCCCTTGAGGGCGGCAAGATAGAATTCGATAAAACACTTTAGCAAAAGGAGAAAGCAAGTTATGAAGAAAGCTCTGGCAATCATCCTCGTGCTCGTTATGGTATTTGGCCTTGCGGCATGCGGAAGCACCCCGGCCAACAACACGCCGGCTAACAACACTACCCCGGCTAACAACACCACACCGGCCAACAACACCACTCCCGAACCTACCACCTACAATGTAGGTATGGTCTGCATCGGAGATGAGAACGCAGCTTACGACAGGAACTTCTACATGGCAGCCGACGCCGCTAAGGCACAGCTAGCCAAGGAAGGCATCAACATCAACTGGATCTACACCTATCATCATCCCGAAGGCGATCCGGTCAAGGACGACTGCGAAGAGCTAGCCGGCGACAAGAAGTGCATAGCAGTGTTCCTCAACTCCTACGGACAGGAACCCGCGATGCTCCAGATCGCAAAGGATTATCCCAACACCGTATTCGCAGGGCTCACCAACGAGGGCTCCTGGAAGGACGATCTTCCCAACACCATCAACGCCTTCCCCAGCATCTATGAAGGCCGTTACCTGGCAGGCGTAGCCGCAGGCTGCAAGCTCAACGAGATGATAGCGGAAGGCAAGATCACCAAGGATAAGGCTGTCATCGGCTACGTAGGCGCCTACACCTTCGCAGAGGTAGTTTCCGGCTATACTGCGTTCTTCCTCGGCGCTCGCAGCGTATGCCCTGACGCTACAATGATAGTCAAGTTCATCGGCTCCTGGGGCGACCCGACAATGGAAGCCGCTACCGCCAAGGACCTTATCGATAACGGCGCCGTACTGATCTCCCAGCACTCCGACTCCACCACTCCGGCTACCACAGCTCAGGAGAACAAGGTCTTCCACGTGGGCTACAACATCAGCATGTCCGACGTAGCGGCTGACGCTTCCATCATCTCCTCCAGAATAGACTGGACCAACTTCTTCGTGAAGGTCATCAAGGCTCAGATCAAGGGCGAGAAGCAGGATCAGGACTATGTTAAGCACGGCATCAAGGACAGCGACGCAGCGCCCACCGAGCTCAACACCAAGGTAGCTGCAAAGGATACCGCCGAGGCCATCAAGAAGGCTGAG
>JAEEGL012832595.1_pt1 | contig 10205 bp, 11 predicted proteins | sample 9134231 | NCBI WGS metagenome assembly JAEEGL01 (sample SAMN16246548, study PRJNA631951) | gut metagenome | biome: gut microbiome; feature: rumen; material: fiber-attached | host: Bos | place: Iran: Karaj | collected 2018-10 | reverse complement strand
ATGATAAATGTTATGGGAAAACCAATTGATAATAAGGGAGAACTTGAAAATATATCTTCTTGGAGAAGTATTCATAACAAACCAATTCCTCTTATGGAAAGAAATGTAAAATCTGAAATTTTTCAAACAGGAATTAAGGCCATTGATTTATTAACTCCTTTAGAACGAGGTGGAAAAACTGGACTTTTTGGTGGAGCTGGTTGTGGTAAAACTGTCCTTATCACAGAAATGATAAATAATATGTTTGGAAAATATGACGGTGTATCCCTTTTTTGCGGTGTTGGTGAACGAAGCAGAGAAGGTGAAGAACTTTATACCGAAATGAAAGAAGCTGGCGTACTGGATAAAACAACTATGATTTTCGGTCAAATGAATGAGCCATCAGGTGTTCGTTTTCGTGTAGCACAAGCAGCCCTTACCATCGCAGAATATTTTCGTGATGATTTAAAACAAGATGTTCTTTTGATGATAGATAATATTTTCCGTTTTGTTCAAGCAGGATCCGAAGTAGCTGGACTTATGGGGCGTATTCCATCAAGAGTTGGATATCAATCATCCCTTGGTCAAGATTTAGCTGCATTACAGGAAAGGATTGCATCAACAAAATCAGCATCAATTACTTCTATACAAGCAGTTTATGTTCCGGCAGATGATTTTACAGATCCATCTGCAGCAGAAACTTTTGCCCATTTATCAGCGACAGTTGTACTTTCACGAAAAATGGCATCTCAAGGTCTTTATCCTGCCGTTGATCCATTAACTTCATCTTCTAAAATGTTATCAATAGAAACCGTTGGCGAAAGACATTATAATGTCGCAAAAGCGGTTAAAATGACTATGGCTCAATATGAAGATTTAAAAGATATTATTGCTATGCTTGGATATGATGAACTTTCTGATGAAGATCAGGCAACTGTTATAAAAGCAAGACAGTTAGAAAGATTTTTAACCCAACCATTTGCCACAACAAGACACTTTACAGGAATGGAAGGAAAACTTGTAGATTTAGAACAAACTTTATATGGATGTGAAGAAATACTATCTGGAAAATATTTGGATGTAAGTCCAAATGACTGTTATAGGATTGTATATATTTCCGAATCAAAAATAAATAAAAAGGATAATTAATATATGTTGATGAAACTTAAAATTATAACTCCTTTAAATATCTTTGTTATTGAAGATGTTTCAAAGATAAATGCAGAAGGTTTGGAAGGACATTTTACTATACTTCCAAATCATGCTGATTATGTTTCATCCATTGCAACATCTATATTTTCTTTTGAAACCAAAAATAAAACTGAATTTTTTGCTGTTGATGGTGGTGTTTTTATAAAATATGGAAACAATGCTGAGCTTTCCGTAAGACATGCGATAAAAGGAAATAATCTTGATGACCTTAAAAAACAAATGGATATAAGTTTTAAAGAAATGGAAGAAGAAGATAAGCAAACAAGAACTGCTCTTGCTTCTCTTGAAGGAAATATTGCAAAACTTATTCAAGATTTGGGAAATAATTAAAAGGATACTAATATGAAAAAAGCTGAAATTAAATCAAAGGAAAATTTAAAAGTCGATAGAAAGATGATTGAAATTGTTTCAAAAAAAATAGATAAACATTTTTGGGCAAAAGGAAAAAAATCATTCGCATTTCGGACAATATATCTTTTTGGATTTGTTGGATGGGAAATTTGTGTACCGGTTGTTTCATTAGCATACATTGGTTTATGGTTAGATAAAAATTATCCTAAACAATATATTTCCTGGGCCCTTAATGGAATAATACTTGGTTTTTTAATTGGTGGATATAATACATATAGATGGATTAAAAAAGAAAAGGAAAAACTTGATAAGGAGGATATGAAATAATGTCAACAATTCTTCATTACCTTATTCTTATTTTTGCAACTGCTATTTTTGCGTTTATATATTTTAAGTTTTTAAAATATAGTTTAGATAAGGTTCTATCAAAGGAAAAAAATTTTAATTTTATATACTATTCTTTTATAATAAGAATCTGTTTAACAATTTTATTTTTCTATGTGCTTTTAAAATACTATAATGACATACAAGAAATATTTATTGTAATAGTAATATTTTTATGTTGCAGATTTCTTATATTAAGAAAAGAAAAAAATATTCAAAAGGAAAAAACTAAATGAATTTAAGTCCTGATGAAATAGTATTATTTAAAATTCCAACCACTATATTTGGTCGTCATTTTAGTATTGATATAAATATGACGATAGTTGGAACATGGATGATTATGCTATTTTTATGGATTATGTTTCGTTATATTACAAAGGATTTTAACTGCAGTTTCAAAATGACTCGACTTCAAAATTTGGTTGAAGTTTTAGTAAAATTTTTACGCGATCAAGTTGAAATGATGATGAAAAGAAAAGCCGATGATTTTATTCCTCTTATAGGAAGTCTTTTTATATTTATTTTAGTTGCAAATTGGTCTGCAATTCTTCCAATACCATTTTATGTAAATAAAAAATTGGAATGGTATTTACCACCAACATCTTCTATTTCTACAACTGCAGGTCTTTCTATTGTAGTAATGAGTTCAGTTATAGTTTATGGAATGGCAACACAAGGAATATTCGTCTATTTCAAAAGATTTTTTGAACCAATTTTTATTTTATTTCCTCTTAATATTTTAAGTGAAATTTCAAGTTTTATATCTCTTGCTGTAAGACTTTATGGAAATATTATGAGCAGTGGTCTTCTTGCAAGTATTTTGTTTGTATTAGCTCCGTTTATTCTTCCTGGGCTTATAAATATTTATGGGCTTTTGGCAGGAACAATACAACCATATATTTTTTCTGTGCTTGCTATGGTTTATATATCAGCAGGTATGGGAAATCCATCAGAATCGGAAATGGAGGAGTTGATGACTCTGGAACTTGAACGAATCTGATAACAATTTATTAACAAAAAGAAAGGTAGGTATATTATGGATATGGGTTTAGTTTGGATAGCAGTTGCATCAGTAATAGGTGCGGCATTAGCTGTTGGTTTGGGTGGTATTGGTCCATCATTTGCAGAAGGTTTTGCTGTGAAACAAACTATTGCGGCAATGGCACAACAACCTGATGAATCAAGCAACCTTAGAAGCACTTTGTTTGTATCTATGGCTATGCTTGAATCATGCGCTATTTACGCATTACTTGTTGCGATGATTTTAATATTCAGCAATCCTTTTTGGAACTATGGTGTTTCAGTAGTTGCAGGAAAATAAAATAAAACCTAAAGGATTTTGTTATGAACATAAATTGGTCTACTGTATTTTTTCAAATAATAAACTTTTGGATTATTGTTTGGATTTTGAAAAAATATCTTTTTAAACCTGTTTTATCATCAATGGATAAAAGGGAAAAAATAATACAGGCAAAATTAAAAGAAGCAGAAGTTTCCAAAAAAAATGCGGAAAAGGAAAAACAAAATCTTTTGAATAAAATTGCATCACTTGAACAATCAAAAGCAAGTATCTTGGCCGAAGCATATAAAAAAGCTGATATGGAATATGCGGTTCTTCTTAAATCATTTAATGCTGAAATGAATGGAAAAAGAAAAGCATTTGAAGAACAAGTTATTTTAGAACGTGAATTTTTACGCAATTCCATAAAGGATTTGGCTGGGCAAACAATACTTTTGACTTTGTCTGATGCACTTCAAAACCTTGCGAATACTGATATTGAAAAATCTGTGCTTGAAAACTTTATTTTAAAACTTAAATCAAAAAATGTTGAAAAACTTAGCGAACTTAAAAAGTATTATCAAAAAAATAAAAAGTTAAGTATTTATACTTCGTTTGATTTGGATGTAAAAACAAAACAATTGATTTCTCACAATATTGCCGAATCAATTGGAATAAAAAGTATTAAAATAGATTTTGAAAAGCATCAGGATATTATATGTGGAATTGAAGTTGTATGTCCGCCACTTCTTATCAGTTATGGTGTAAATACATATATTTCTGAATTTAAAAAGAATCTTGATAATGGTTTAGCTGAACTTACAAAAACAACAAAATTTGTTGATGAAAAAAAGTAAGGGGTGATTTTATGTTAAATGAAACAATAAAAGATACTATACACAAAGTTGAAAAAATTGCACATAAAACAAAGGCTTCTGTTGTATCAGAAGAAGTTGGACAAGTAGTGGAAATAATAGGAAATATTGTCACTTGCTCGGGCCTTTCAAGTGTAAAAATGGATGAAATGGTCGAAATAAATGATTCAAAAGGTATAGTCATAAACCTTGATGAAAATATTGTTGGTATAGTTCTTCTTGATAACCCAAGAAATATTAAATCTGGGGATAAGGTCAAAAGAACCGGACATATTGCTGATGTTGCTGTGGGATCTGAACTTTTGGGAAGAGTGGTCGATCCTATTGGAAATCCACTTGATGATGGACCAAAAATCATTACAAAAACCAGATATAATATTGAAAGAGAGGCTCATCCAATTATTGAAAGACAGGCCGTGTCTGTTCCTCTTCAAACTGGAATAAAGGCGATTGATGCAATCATTCCAATAGGTAGAGGCCAAAGGGAGCTTATCCTTGGGGACAGACAAACCGGAAAAACCGCATTGGCTATTGATACAATAATTTCACAAAAAGATACTGGCGTTATTTGTATTTATTGTGCAATAGGACAACGGGCTGATAGTGTCGCAAAAGTTATTGATATTTTAAAACAAAAAGATTGTATGAAAAATACGATTGTTATGGTCGCAAGTGGAGAATCTTCTCCTGGACTTTTGTATATTGCTCCTTATGCGGCAACATCTATGGCTGAATATTTTATGGAACAAGAAGGTAAAGATGTTTTAATAATTTATGATAACCTTAGCACTCATGCACAGGCATACAGGCAACTTTCTCTTTATCTAAGACGACCACCTGGACGTGAGGCATATCCTGGAGATATATTTTATATTCATTCAAAACTTTTGGAACGTTCAACTCATTTGAAATCTGAATATGGTGGTGGTTCTATTACAGCACTTCCTATATGCGAAACATTAGCTGAAAATATCGCTGCATATATTCCAACAAATCTTATATCCATAACTGATGGTCAAATATTTTTAACAAATACTTTGTTCCAAAAAGGGATTATACCAGCAATAAATATCGGCATTTCCGTTTCACGTGTTGGGTCAAAGGCACAACTTCCTGCATATAAGGCTGTGGCTGGAGATATGAAAATTTCTTATTCACAATTCGAAGAGTTAGAAGCCTTTTCCAAATTTGGGACTCAACTTGACGAAGCAACACAAAAAATATTAACCAGGGGTAAGATAATAAGGGAAACTTTAAAGCAACCTCAATATGCTCCGTTAAAGGCAAGTGAACAAATAGTTATAATTTATGCAACAAATATTGGGGCGTTTGATGATGTTTCTATAACAGATATTCCTAAAATACAAAATGAATTGGTAAAACAAGCAAGGGTTTATATCAAACATGTACTTGATGAAATTGATAATGGGGCAAAACTTAATGAAAAATTTAAAGAAGAGATTGAAAAACTTGCAAATGATATTGTTAATAATTTCAAACAATTGAATAAGGAATAAATAAATGCAAACTTTGGAAGGGTTAAAAAAAAGAATCAAAACTACTGCTTCATTAAAGGATATTGTAAGTAGTATGAAAACCCTTTCTGCGGTTAGCGTAGGACAATATGAAAAGTCAACAAAGGCATTAAAAAAATATTCTGAAAGTATTGAAATGGCCTTGCTTGCCCTTATCCATGGGCGAAGTATTCCACACACAATTCCTCAAAAGTTAAAGGAAAAAATTGTGGTGGTTGTGCTTGGTTCTAATCAAGGATTGGTTGGAAAATTTAATAAATCTATCACAAATTTTACAATGGAATCGTTAAAACAAAACGGTATTGATATAAAAGATGTAGACTTTATTGTTGGGGGAAAAAGTTTATCATCAAAAATTCTTTCTATGGGATATGATATAAATACTTTGTTTACTATGCCAAGTTCGGTAAAAACAATGATTACTGTGGCAAAAAGAATTGTTTTAAAACTTTGGGAAATACAATCAAAGCAACAACATGGCGATAGGGACTTTTCCTTTTCCAACAGACAACTTAAGGTTTATATTTTTTACAACAGTAAAAATGAAAAGTCGGCAATCAATCAAAATATGGTAAAATTGTTACCTATTGATTCTGATTTTTTAAAAAAACTTAGCGAACGAAAATGGCCAACAAAAAATATTCCTATCTATGCACCAAAAAGCAGACGAACATTATTTTCTCGCTTTATGCAACAACTTTTGTTTGCAAATATATATAAGGCCGTGGCGCAAAGTTTGGCCGCAGAACATTTTACAAGAATGATTTCCATGCAAAATGCTGAAAAAAACATTGATGAGCATTTGGAATTGATGAACCTTGAATATCAACAACGAAGACAAACTGAAATTACTAATGAATTGTTGGATGTTGTTGCTGGTGCCGAAGTTTTAAAATCAAAGAATAAATAATAAATTTCATTGAATCTATTTTTTGTTTATGATATAATTTTTTCGTAGTATAACTGAAATGTAAGAGGTGAATTATGGTGGCAAAAAATACTAAAAAAAGAGTTGAAAAAAATACAAAAAAATCAACTGTAAAAGAAGCAAAAATTGTTGCTAAGAAAAATACTGTAAAAAATTTATCTAAAAAATCAAAGGTAATTTTCAGTCTTATAATTATTGCATTATTATTTTCTTTAATTTTTGGAATTATATCTTTTTTCCCATGTTATAAACGCGAAAAATTTGCAATAGTTTCAAAAAAGGGACATGAGAAAGTCGTACTTAAACTTGAAATTGCCAATACTGACGAAGAAAGATTAAAAGGACTTATGAATCGCGAGGTTTTAAATAAAAATACTGGTATGTTATTTGATTTTGGAACTCCGGATTATTATTCTATGTGGATGAAAAATACACTTATTCCTCTTGATATGATATTCTTTAACGAAAAAGGCAGAGTTATAAAAACTGCGCATAACCGCAAACCTATGTCCGAAGATTTAATAAATCCTTGTTCAATAGAATTTGAAAACTCTTTACGTTCATCAAAGGCACATGTTATTGATGTGGATAAATTTTTTGAAAAATGCGAAAGTAAATATCTTAAACCAAGAAATTTGGTTAAGTATGTAGTAGAAGTTCCTGCTGGAACAGTTAGAGAAGCAAAAATCCGTGTTGGCGATTTGTTAATTAAAAAATAATTGTATTAAAATATAACTGCTATTGTTTTATAGCAGTTTTTTATTCAAGGGAATTATTATGAAAAAAATATCAAAAAGACAATATCAGGTTGGTGAAGTTTTAAAAAGAACACTTTCGAATATGTTTCGCGAAGGGTTGTTCGAAGATAAAATTTCTGATTTGTTTTCTATTACCGAAGTAAGCCCAAGCCCAGGATATCAAAGTGCGTGGGTTTTTGTTTCTGCAATGGATGCAACAAAGCAAGAAGCTATTGTAAAAAAACTTAATGAAATTGCTGGGGAAATAAGATTTTTGCTTGCAAAAAAGGTGGATATGAGGTCAACACCTGCTCTTATTTTTAAAACTGATAACTCTCTTGATTATGCCAACAGAATCCAAGAAATCCTTAATTCTGATGAGGTAAAACAGGATTTAAACACACCATCAGAAGATTAATTTTTAATATCTATTACTGCTGATGCTTTTAATTTTTCAAAGTATTTATTTGAAAAGGCATCAAGTTTGTTTTGAAACACATTGAACTTTATTCCTTCTTTTTCCTTATCCGAAATAGTTGGGGTAAAGGCCTGTTTATCACAAATAAAAAATATTGTATTGTTGCCATTTATTTCAATTGGTTGTGTTGCCTTTTTTATTTTGGAGGAGACGAGTAATTTATGAAGTTTTTTATCCATTTGTTTATCGGAAATGGTTATTTTTATACCGCTACCATTTTTACCATTTGATTTTGCAAATTTAATAAATTCGTCACAATCAGAAATATCTTTTAACCTTTCAGATATTTGTTTTACATCTGATTTATCAATAATTAACGATGAAATTTCGTAATTATATTGTTTTTCATTGGCCATATTTTCAATCAAAAGATTAACTTCACTATCCGTCACCTTTACATAAGAACGAAGGACGGAATAAACAAATTTCATCCAAACGACATCTGCCTCTATTTGCTTGTTTATAACATTTTCATCAATACCAATATCGTGTGCTATTTTTTTATAGCCACCTTCTGGAAGATTTAAGTATTTTTCCATACGTTTTGTAGCATCAATAAATTCTTCGGTTGAAATACGAATACCATATTTTGATGCTTCGGCCATTTTAATTTTATCATCAATTATTTCAGAAAGAACACGTTTTTCAATTTCTGATTTTGGAAAATTGTATTTATTTATTTTTAAAAGCTCAGTTGAAAGTTTTACTCTTTCATTAACATCATACGAAGTTATAATATCGTTATTTACTGTTGCCAAAATTTTTACCTCTGATGCAAAAGATGTAAAAGGTAAAACAAAAAATAAAATCATTAAGAATATTTTTTTTAACATTTTTTCTCCTTAATTATTTTCCGAACTAAGTCCAAAACCACTTGAAATAGCGCCCAAAGTTTTAAATACAAGTGTAAAGTAAATGGATTTATCTCCGACATAATCTTTATCTCTGGTATAATCATTTGCAAAATTTATATTAAATTTGAAACAATCATTTTCGTATTCAAGACCGGATAAGAAGTTTATACTTCTTCCCTTGTCTATATCATATCTGTTTGCAAGAAATAGTCGCCATGATTTTGTAAGTTGTGATGAAAGATAACCATAAATTTCATCAAACTTCACAGAGTCGCCCCCCTCTATAAACATATTTCTTTGATAAACATAACTTAAATTAACATTAAATGCCTTTGGTCCGATATGCAAGTTGATATCATTCCTGTTTGTTCGAAAATCTTTTTGTGATATACGAGTTTTATATTGTAATTGGAAAAAACTGGATGGTGTATAAGAAATACTTGAAACTATATCAGAAAAACCCTTTGTATTTTCAAGACCACTGTTGGTAATATATAAATCATCTGGAACATTAACATTATAATTTTGCCCAATAAAAAATGAAATTTTTTGATTATCAGCAGAATTTTGAATAAAGTTTAAACCATAATTGACTCTTACACCGCTTTCAAATAAATCATATCCCGAAAATCTATCCGTGCTAAATAAATTTTCGACTTGAAGTTCCAAATAATTACTGTCCATATTTGGAATAGAATCATTCAGTTTTTGCTTAGGCGAGGCTATAATTTGCAACTTTGGTTCCAAAATTTCTGTTTTTCCAGCATATGAGCGATATAATGGATACCTTAATGTCAAATCTGTACTTACATTACTTCTGCCTGTGGAACCAGAGTAATATTTTTTTGAATCATCTGGATTTTCCATATCGGCATGAATAGAATCAAGAACAAAAATATCACCTCTGCCCTCTATTCCCAAATCAAGTAAATAACCACCAGATGTTGTAAAAGGTTGGTTATAACGAACAACAGAAGATGTTCTGAAGTTATGTTCGTTTCTGACTGATTTGTCTGTGTAATCCAAAATAATATATGATGTATTTAAATTAAAATCCCAATATGCGCCATAGGAATTTGGTTCAGAAACCCTGTGATAATCAATAATAGGAAGAACCTTTGGTGTATAAATATTATCACTTTTTAATGACTGGTAAAAATAGGTATTGGCTGTTAAATAGCTTCGGTTTAAAGACCCCTCTAATTCAATATTGGATGAAAGCCATGGATCAGTATTAAAATCATAGGTCCTTAAATATGAATAATCAGAAACCCTTTCAATATCAATTTTTCCATGCCAAATGTCATCAATTTCAAAATAGTTTTTTGTGTTGATGAACCATCTTTTATCTTCACCAGAAACACCATTTTTAAAATTACCACTGGTATTGCTGGTAAAATAATCTTGTTGGGTTCTGTATTCGCCAAACCAAATTGTTCCACTTTTACTTGTGAACATTGGACTTAAAGTCATATCATTATAATCATTTATTTTTATAAAGACAGGAAGTTGAAAAACATTGCCAAGCTTTGATGATGTACCAAATTTTGGAACCAAAATACCGGTTTTGTTTTTCACATTAGGTGTATAGTT
>JAEEGL012166762.1_pt1 | contig 10205 bp, 4 predicted proteins | sample 9134231 | NCBI WGS metagenome assembly JAEEGL01 (sample SAMN16246548, study PRJNA631951) | gut metagenome | biome: gut microbiome; feature: rumen; material: fiber-attached | host: Bos | place: Iran: Karaj | collected 2018-10 | reverse complement strand
CCCTGGCGCAGGCGGTGGGCGATAACGAGACCTATACACGAAGAGCGGCTGCGGAGATGCTGAAGCATGAGCTTGAGAGAGATACATCGATCCTCGAAGAAGGAGCTAGAGCGAAAGAGGGATGCCTTCCGAAGGCCTGCTATACGATCCTGGAAGACCTTCTCAGATTGAAGAAAGCCGATGTGCGTGCGGAGGCGATCACCCTTCTGATGACGATGGAAGAAAGCGAGAAGATCGGACTTGTTTCACGCCTTCTTTCGGATTCGTCCGAGGAGAAGAGAAGTGCGGGTCTGGATATCCTTCTTCAGATGAAGAAAGATGACTCCGAATTCCTGGGAGAAGGGCTGGAGCTGGCGAAGGAACTGAAGGATCCGTCAACGAAGGAGAAGATCATCCTTGACCAGATCCTGGAAAGTTCAGATACCTCTCATGCCGGTGCCGAAGAGGGGTTCGGCCTCTACGATCCGGATGCTTCTTATGAGCCACAATTCGATCCGAAATATACGGAAGAAGCCCTTGCGGAATTTGCAAGGGTCTTCCCGAATTCTTCCTTCCATAAGAAGAAACTCTCGCTGTTTAAGAAGAACAAAGACCAGAAGGAGAACTGGGACGAGATGAAGATCTTCCAGAAACTGGAGGATCTGATCGAGAAGAATAAGGACCTGGAATATACCTATATGGGCGAGAAGTATCTCCTCGGAAACGACAGGATCCGCTACGATGTCCGTGAAATGGAGGCCTCTTTCCCGTTCTCGGATATGTGGGAGGCATTCTACGAGAAAGAGATCCACGATGAGGATCAGCTTCTGCGCTGCCATATGCTGATCTCGAACGGTTCCTGGAGTGCCTACCTGGATCCGGATACGGATTATTCGAAATTCTGCGAGAAGGTTTCCTCTGAGTTCTTCGGAAAAGAAATGAGTGCGTACAACACCCTGCGGAAATATACGCATGGTATCTCGATCGATACGATCATCTCCTTCCTGGGAAGGCGCCATACCAACAGGAAGAGGAACACCCAGCTCGCCACTGCGCTCTACTACCATATCGCGAACTATAACGGGCAGCTGGTATACCGCTATGCGCCGCGTCCGGATTCCCGGGATGCAAGAGTCTTCGGGAAGAAGGAATGCGAGAAGACCGTGATGCGCTACAGGCTGTTCCAGTTCTTCCAGAACTACCTGCGCGGAAGTGCGGAGGGGTTCCCGTATCACTACGCGGTGGGAAAGAAATTCGGGTTCGATTATCTCCGTGACGACCGGTATGTCTATACGGCGAAAGACAGGATCAAGAAAGAGGACGGACCGAGTGTGGGCGACTATTTCGTGGCTTACGGGGCGGGCATCATCAGCAAGGATTTCCTCTATAAGACCATTCTCAGTTATGACCATATGGACAAAGCACTGGAAACCATTTCCTCTGTCGTGATGTTCTCCAGAAAACGATCTGAGAATAGCGATGAATCCAGGCGTGTGGGAAGCAGGTACTGGGTCACGAACGATCTGGCGGATCTTCTCGGAAGACCGTATAATACCCCGATTGCACCGGAGAGTATCACCGAAGAAGAGCAGAGAGTTCTGGATCTGGCATCTGCGGCCTACGATGAAATCGTGCCGAAGATCCTGAGCGTGGAACTGACGCGCGGCGATTCACCTACGGTCTTTACGCCGAATGTTAATAAGCTCCGCAGGATCTACGGTCTTTCGAACTTCGTGGCGATCCTGTCCGCGATGGGTAAATCGACATTTAACCGATCGCTGTATATGGGCTACCGTTCCGAGCTCTCTACGAAGCCGGATGTGCTGTCCTATCTTCTGGCAGTCTGCGTGCCGGACAGAAACGACGGCGATATTACGACGCAGGCGAAGCTTCTCCGGGAGAAGATCGCGGGGACGGATATCACCGAGAAACGCCTCATCGAGGCAGCGCTATTCTCACCGGCGTGGCTGGAGATCGTGAATGCCTATCTTGGCTGGGACGGTTTCGTTTCGGGATGCTATTACTTCATGGCGCACATGAACGAGCGATTCGACGAAAGAAGAAAAGCGACGATCGCCAAGTACTCGCCGATCTCCGAAGAGGAATTCCAGCAGGGCGCCTTCGACAAGACATGGTTCGATGAGGTCTACAAGGTCCTCGGCAAGAAGCGTTTCGAAGAGATCTATGCCTGTGCGAAGTATATCTCCGACGGGGCGAAGCATTCGCGTGCGAGAAAGTATGCCGATGCCGCGACGGGAAAACTGGAGGCGGAGAGTGTCAAAGAGGAGATCGTGAAGAAGAGAAATAAGGATCTGCTCATGGCTTACGGCATCATCCCCGGGAAGAAGGAAGAACTGCGGTCGCGCTACACATATATCCGACAGTTCATGAAGGAAGCCCGTGGCTTCGGCGCGCAACGACGCGCCAGTGAGACCGCCTGCGGAGAGATGGCCATCAAGAATATGGCCATGGCAGAAGGATACGCCGATGAGACGCGTTTCATCCTGAAGATGGAGAACGAAATCGCGGGCGAGATGAAGGGATTCTGGGAGCCGGTGAAGATCGATGACGTGGAGGTCTGCCTTGTGGCGTCGGACGGGAAGATCGAGATCCTGACCACAAAAGATGGTAAAACATTGAAGTCTCTTCCGGCCCGTCTTAAGAAGGATCCCTATATCGAGGATCTGCAGGAGGCGAAGAAGGCCTTTACGGAACAGTTCCGGAGAACGAAACTCATGCTCGAAGAAGCCATGGAAGGAAGAAGTGCTTTTGAAGCGGAAGAATTAAACGGCATGGACGGAAATCCGGCCCTGTCGCCCCTGATCCGGAACCTCGTCTTCGAAGGAGAAGACGGCACCTTCGGCCTGTGGGACGAGCTCTCCCTGAAGAAGGGATCGAAGTGGTTCGTTGCCCACCCGTTCGACATGTATACGGCGGGGGCGTGGAGAGATCTGCAGAAGAAGATCTATGACAGAAGGATCGTGCAGCCCTTCAAGCAGGTCTTCCGCGAACTGTATCTCAAGACCGACGAGGAGAAAGAAACGTATCATTCGCCGCGCTACGCCGGAAACCAGATCCAGGTCAAGAAGACGATAGCGGTCTTAAAGACCAGAAAGTGGCTGCCGGATGAGGAGACGGGACTTCAGAAGGTGTACTACAAGGAGAACGTCATCGCGACGATGTGGGCGCTGGCGGACTGGTTCTCGCCGTCGGATATCGAAGCGCCGACGCTGGAATACGTGGTGTTCCTCGACAGAAAGACCTTCAAGGAGATCAAGATCTCGGATGTACCGGATATCCTGTTCTCGGAAGTCATGCGGGATGTGGACCTGGCGGTGAGTGTGGCCCACGCCGGACAGGTCGATCCGGAGATGTCCCACAGCACCATCGAGATGCGGCATGCCATCGCGGAGTTTACGTGCCAGAGCTTCGGCCTGAAGAATGTGATCTTCACCGAATCCCATGCGATTGTCGAAGGGACGAGAGCGTCTTATACCGTGCATCTCGGAAGCGGCGTGATCCATCAGAGAGGCGGCGCCATGATCAACGTGCTGCCGGTGCATTCGCAGCAGAGAGGGCGCATCTTCCTGCCGTTTGTGGACGACGATCCGAAGACGTCTGAAGTGATCTCGAAGATCCTTCTGTTCGCCGAGGATAAGAAGATCAAAGATCCGTTTATCCTGGAGCAGATCATGTGAGGGAAGGATTTTTCTTCTTCCTCCTTGTTTCTCATCGTAGCATGAAGGGGAGGGTATATCGTGAATAATCTGTGACTTTTTTCGAAATTGGATTTCGATGCGAAAAATGACAGAAACTGTATTGTGCGATTCATTTCGAAGTGCTACAATAACCTGCAAAATGAAACAGCGGGGAGCTTGTGTGACAGGCTGAGAGGAAGGATAGAAACCTTCGACCCATAACCTGATTTGGATAATGCCAACGTAGGGATGCCTGAATATATAGGTTTGAACGAAAAGCTGTCCGGTCAGGGGCAGCTTTTTTTCTGCTCCTGATGCGCGAAATTCCCTGTTTCGGTTTCGAATAACACATAGCCGGGAGACGGCGGAAAAGAGGTCAAAGATGAGTTTGTTTGGAAAAGAGAAGGAAAATGCGATGACGGTATCCACGGAGCGGAAATCTCTGGGGGCCTGCCTTCAGGCGGTGCATGAGAAGACACCTCTTATCCATAATATTACGAACTATGTGACGGTCAACGATGTGGCGAATGCCCTTCTGGCCTGTGGCGGAAGCCCGATCATGTCGGATGAGCCGATGGATGTGTACGACATTACATCGATCTGCGGAGGATTAAACATCAATATCGGCACGTTAAATGAGCGCTCCATCGAGGCCATGACGGTGGCCGGCAGCCGTGCCCGTTCCCTGAATCATGTGATCCTTCTGGATCCGGTGGGGGCCGGTGCCAGCCAGCTTCGCACCACGACGGCGCAGACCATCGTGAATACGGTCCGTCCGGACATCATACGCGGCAATATCTCGGAGATCAAGACGCTTGCGAAGGGGACCGGTACGACGAAGGGCGTCGATGCCGATGCCGCCGATACCGTCACGGAAGAAAACCTCGATGAGATGGTCGCTTTTGTAAAAGCATTTGCGAAGAAGGTGGGTGCCGTGATCGCCATCACCGGTGCCATCGATCTGGTCGGCGATGCGAATATCTGCTACGTGATCCGTAACGGCCGTCCGGAGATGAGCCGCATCACGGGAACGGGCTGCCAGCTCTCTGCCGTGGCGACGGCGTATGCGGTGGCCAATCCCGAGAATAAGGTCGATGCGGTTGCGGCAGCGGTATGCCTCATGGGCCTGGCCGGGGAGATCGGCTGGAGCCGCATGAAGGAGGGCGACGGAAACTCGACATACAGAAACCGCATCATCGATGCGATCTTCAACATGGACAGCAAGACACTGGAAGAAGGTGCGAAGTATGAGATCCGATAAGAGTCTTCGGGAAAGCCTCCTTCTCTATGCCGTGACCGACCGCCGCTGGACGGGGGAGAAGACCCTTCTTCAGCAGGTGGAAGAAGCGATCCTCGGGGGCGCGACATTCGTACAGTTACGTGAGAAAGACCTGGGCGAAAGTGCTTTCGAAAAGGAGGCGGTGGAGATCCAGGCGCTGTGCAGGAAGTACGATGTGCCGTTCGTCGTGAACGATAACGTGGAGATCGCCAAGAGAATGGGTGCGGACGGTGTGCATGTCGGACAGAGCGATATGGAAGCGGGTGACGTGCGTGCCCTTCTCGGACCGGATGCGATCCTGGGCGTCTCGGCCCAGACGGTCGAGCAGGCAGTCCTGGCAGAAAAGCGGGGCGCGGACTATCTTGGCGTGGGTGCAGTGTTCCCGACGGGATCGAAGGACGATGCAGTGGAAGTTCCGCACGAGACTCTTAAGGCAATCTGTGAGGCAGTCAGTATCCCGGTCATTGCCATCGGCGGGATCAGTGCGGAGAATGTGCAGGAACTCTCCGGATCGGGGATCTGCGGGATCGCCGTGATCTCGGCGATCTTCGGACAGAAGGATATACAGTCGGCAACTTTAGAACTTAAGAAAAAGACCGAAGAAATGGTAGGAAAATGAACATGAAAACAGCGTTAACGATCGCAGGAAGTGACTGTTCCGGCGGCGCCGGGATCCAGGCGGATATCAAGACCATGACCATGAACGGTATCTACGCCATGAGCTGTATTACGGCACTTACGGCGCAGAATACGACCGGGGTCACGGGAATCATGGAAGTCAGCCCTGAGTTCCTCAAGCAGCAGATCGATGCCGTGTTTACGGACATTTTCCCGGATGCGGTGAAGATCGGGATGGTGTCGTCTCCGGAACTGATCGAGGTGATCGCGGAGAGACTTCGGTTCTATCAGGCAAGAAACATCGTCGTGGACCCGGTCATGGTGGCCACATCCGGAGCGAAGCTGATCGCGGACGAGGCGATCGAAGTCCTGATCGAAAAGCTCATGCCGCTCGCGACACTGGTCACACCGAATATTCCGGAAGCGGAGATATTGTCCGGCATGAAGATCACTTCGGAAGAAGAGATGGAGAAAGCCGCGAAGGCTATCTCGGAACGGATCAGCGGAAACGGTTCGGAGAAACGTGTGTCGGTTCTGGTCAAGGGCGGGCACAGTATCTGCGATGCCAACGATGTTCTGTATGACGGTGCCGACGGGTCCATCACATGCTATAAAGGGGAGAAGATCGATAATCCGAATACCCATGGAACGGGATGTACCCTTTCTTCTGCGATCGCAAGCATGCTGGCCATCGATGTCCCGCTTTTCGACGCGGTATATGAGGCGAAGACCTACCTCACCGATGCCATTCGGGCCGGACTGGATCTGGGGAAGGGAAGCGGGCCGCTGATGCATAACTACGCATTGTATGAAAAGCCATAAGTGCTTTTGGAAAAGAAAAACATAACGAAGAAATAAAAATACAGAAACGAGGAAGAAAAGATGAGTGAGTACACGACACAGATGGATGCGGCAAGAAAGGGGATCATCACCCCGGAGATGAAGAAGGTGGCGGAGAAGGAATACCGGACCGAAGAAGAGATCCGTCAATGGGTCGCAGAGGGTAAAGTCGCGATCTGCTGCAATAAGAATCACAAGTGTATCGAGCCGAATGGTGTGGGGTCGATGCTGAGAACGAAGATCAACGTGAACCTGGGCGTATCGAAGGACTGCAAAGACTACGATATCGAGATGCAGAAGGTGATGGCGGCCGTTGATATGGGTGCCGAGGCGATCATGGACCTGTCGTCCCATGGAAATACGCAGCCCTTCCGAAGAAAACTTACCTCAGAGTGTCCGGCCATGATCGGTACGGTGCCGGTCTATGACTCGGTCATCCACTATCAGCGAGATCTGGCCACACTGACGGCCAAGGACTTTATTGACGTGGTCCGCCTTCACGCGGAGGATGGTGTGGACTTCGTGACGCTTCACTGCGGCATCACAAGAAAGACCATCGACCAGATCAAGAAGCACGGCAGAAAGATGAATATCGTTTCCCGTGGCGGTTCTCTGGTCTTCGCCTGGATGTGCATGACCGGGGAGGAGAATCCTTTCTACGAGTATTACGATGAGATCCTGGAGATCTGCCGGGAATACGATGTGACCATCTCTCTTGGCGATGCCTGCCGTCCGGGGTGCCTCGCGGATTCTTCGGATGTGTGCCAGATCGAAGAACTGGTGCGCCTCGGGGAACTGACGAAACGCGCCTGGGAGAAAGATGTGCAGGTCATGGTAGAAGGCCCGGGCCACATGGCGATGGATGAGATCGAAGCCAACATGAAGATCCAGCAGCGGATCTGCCAGGGCGCGCCTTTCTATGTTCTGGGGCCGCTGGTGACGGATATCGCGCCGGGCTATGACCACATCACGTCTGCCATCGGCGGTGCCATCGCGGCGAAAGCCGGTGCGGCGTTCCTCTGCTATGTGACGCCTGCCGAGCATCTGGCTCTTCCGAACGTAGATGACGTGAAGCAGGGCATCATCGCTTCGAAGATCGCGGCCCATGCGGCGGATATTGCCAAGAAGATCCCCCATGCCCGAGATATCGATGACCGGATGGCGGATGCCCGAAGAAAGTTCGACTGGGAGGAGCAGTGGAACTGTGCCATCGATCCGGAAACCGCCAAGGCGATCCGTGATGACCGGTCTCCGGAGATCGAGGAGAGCTGCTCCATGTGCGGGAAGTTCTGCGCCGTCCGTTCCATGAATAAGGCCCTGGCCGGAGAGTATATCGATATTCTCTGATGCGGGAATGAATTCTCAAGTAAAATTATGGTATAATGTGATTTCCGAGCGGTTCTGGCCGGGGAAGAGATTCCCGTGAGCCGGACCGTCCGAAATCAGAAATACCAGCCGGAGAATCCTATGCCGTCTACGGAAAAAAACAAGAAAAACAAGAAGACCAGTCAGAGTCAGGATACCGTTCTTTCCATCGTTTGTAAGAACGTGTTCACCTACTTTAACCTGGTCTTCGCTATTATTGCCATACTTCTGGTCATCGCCAGATCATACAGAAGCCTTACGTTCCTGCCGATCATTATCGCCAACACCGGAATCGGTATTTTCCAGCAGCTTCGTTCGAAGAAAGTCCTCGACCAGCTGAGCGTGCTGGCGCAGGCGTCCTACGAGGTCGAGAGAAACGGGGAGACGGTGACGGTGCCGATGGACGATCTGGAAGTGGGCGATATCATCCACCTCGAGGGCGGCCAGCAGATCCCGGCGGACGGCACTCTCTGTGAAGGTCTTCTGAATGTAAATGAATCCCTGCTTACCGGTGAAGCGGACGAGATCGAGAAGGTCGAGGACTCGACCCTTATGTCCGGATCTTTCGTCGTATCCGGTCACGCCAAGGCGAGACTTACGGCGGTCGGCGAGGACTGCTATGCGGCGCAGCTGACCACGAAGGCCAGAGAGATCAAGGAAAAGAAGTCCCAGATGGTACAGAATATCGAGCTGATCATCAAGATCGCCGGTATCGCCATCATCCCGATAGGCGTGGCGCTCTATGTGGAGGGCGTGACCCTTAACCATCTGTCGGTCAGTGAATCGATCGTCGCGATGGTCGGTGCGATCATCGGATTGATCCCGGAAGGTCTGTATCTCCTTCTGACTGTGGCACTAGCGCTCGGTGCGATGCACCTGGCCCAGAAGAAAGTGCTGCTCCATGACATGAGAAGTATCGAGACGCTGGCCCGTGTCGACGTGCTGTGCGTGGATAAGACCGGTACTATCACCTCCAACGATATGAGCGTGACAGAGATTTTCGCGCCGTCTCATGGTGAAGAGCCTGTTCCCGAAGAGAAAAAGACCTCGAAAGAAGCGGTCAAAGTGGAACAGAAATCAGAATCCGGAAAGAAGAAGCGTTCGAAAAAGAAGAAACATAGTGCCGCGATAGAGGAACCGCCGCTCGAGCACGCCCCGGATTATCTGGAAGTAAAGCCGAAACCTGCAGGACTTGAGAAGGAATGCGCACTGGTCGTCCGCTATATCACCACTGTCGATGACGGCAATATCACGATGAATGCGCTGAAGGAATACTTCGGAACGGGTGAGGCTTTTAAAGACTGTGAGTTTACGCAGTTCACATCGAAACTCAAGTATTCCGAAGTCATCCTGAAGGACGCGACGTACCGCCTCGGTGCGCCGGATATCCTCCTTACCGAAGAATCTTTCGAGAAGAACAGAAAGGCAATCGAAGCCCGCGCCGAACACGGACTTCGTGTGCTGGTGCTCGCGAAGAAAAATGGCGAAGGATTCGAACCGGTGCTGTTCATCGTTCTGAAGAACGGGATCCGTAAGAATGCGCCGGAGACGTTCTCCTACTTTAAGAATCAGGGCGTGGAGGTCAAGGTCATCTCCGGCGATAACCCGCTTACCGTATCGAAGATCGCCGCGCAGGTGGGAATCAGAAACGCCGACCGCTATGTGGATGCGACTACACTGACGACGGAAGAAGAAATCGAAGAAGCGGTGCTGAAGTATACAATCTTCGGCCGTGTGAAACCGGAACAGAAGAAGAGTATCGTGCTGGCGCTGAAGCGTCAGGGACTGAAGGTCGCTATGACCGGTGATGGTGTCAACGATATCCTCGCCATGAAGGAAGCGGACTGCTCGATCGCGATGGGCTCCGGATCCGACGCGGCCAGACAGGCGGCACAGGTCGTCCTCCTCGATTCCGACTTCTCCCGCATGATGGATATCGTTTCCCGGGGAAGACAGATCATCAACAACATCACAAGATCCGCGACGGTATTCCTCTTCAAGAATATCTTCTCCGCGTTCCTTGCGATCTGTGCGATCATCGCGTCGTTTAAATATCCGCTGGTACCGGCACAGATCTCGCTGGTCACGCTCTTTAATACCGGTGTGCCGGCCTTCCTTCTGTCCCTCGAACCGAATACGAGAAAGCAGAAGCAGGAATTCTTCAGGAAGATTCTTACCAACGCCGGGCCTGCTGCGTTTACCGCATTCTTTACGATCGCCATATTGGCGATATACGGAGAACGCAACCACATTTCGCCGGTCAGTATCGGAGTCATCAGCACGTATCTTCTGGCGATCGCGGCATTTATGCTCCTCGTGCATATCTCGCGTCCGCTGAATACATACCGCTCGATCGTCGTACAGGCGATGTTCTTCGGATTCATCCTCTTTATCTGCGTACCATTCACACGAGATCTCTACATGAT
>JAEEGL011570665.1_pt1 | contig 10205 bp, 8 predicted proteins | sample 9134231 | NCBI WGS metagenome assembly JAEEGL01 (sample SAMN16246548, study PRJNA631951) | gut metagenome | biome: gut microbiome; feature: rumen; material: fiber-attached | host: Bos | place: Iran: Karaj | collected 2018-10 | reverse complement strand
TTCGGCATCGCCGCCGTCTTCCTGTTCCCCGGCGCGCTGCTCCTGGCAGCCGCGTTCCTACTCTGGGCCGTGAGCCGGCGGTGCGACTGAGGGAAAAGGCTTTTGTGATGAGATAGAAATGCAGTTACGATATCTGGAAATAAAAAACGGGCGGCAAGCTCCGACCGGGGCCGCCGCTCGCGGAAGGGAACGACATGAGCCAACAACTCATCCCGGCGGAGGCCGTCCTCCGCCCCGGCGTCACCGTCAAGGTGCAGGCGGCGGGCAGCGAGACTGCCTATGAGGGCGTGCTGGAGGAAACGGGAAAGCTTTTCCTCGCCATCGCCCTCGACGATATGCCGTTGGAGGACTACGTCAACGCCCCGGCGCCAGAGACCCGGATCGGTCTGCGCATCGTCGCGGACGCCGCCCTGTACCTGGCGGCGGGCGGCTACCGCGGCAACGCCCCGTTGCCCCGGCAGATGTGGTTCGTCGACCGGCCGGAGTTCGTCGTGCGCCAGCAGCAGCGGGAGTACGTCCGGGTGCCGGCGCTGCTCCCCATCCGGGTCAGGACGAAGAACATCTACGGCACCTTCAACGACGCCCAGGAAACCACTTCCCTTGACATCAGCGGTAGCGGTCTCTGCTTCGCCAACGAGGAGCCGCTGACCGTGCCCATGACCATCGGCCTCATCATCGAGGATCTGCCGGGGCTGGAAACCTTTCCCATCACCGCCGACGCCGTCCGTTGCCAGACGGTCGTCAACGACTTCGGCAACACCGTCTATCACGTCGGCGTCACCTTCGAGCCCTATCTCTCCCGCCCCCTCCGCACCCGCCTGCTCCACACCATCACCGCCCTGCAGCGGGCCGCCCTGTCCCGGGGCATGGGCATTAAATGATAATAATACCTTTTTGCGGCCCTGATTAACGATTTTATGTTCGTATATTTTCCTGATCAATATGTTTTCGTAATATAGAATTAAAAATCGGTAATAATTGACGTTGCGTTCCGTTGGCACATATACTCGAAGCGCGTTATCCAAGATCGGACTTCCGCATAACAAAAGGGGCTGGACGAAATCCAGCCCCTTTTGTTATGCGGAAACGCTGTTAAATCAATGATTTTCCCGATTTCTACCGCCAGAACAAGTCCGTTCCATTATCACCGTGACGAAAAACAGGATACGCCAGAAACACCGAAAAAATGAATTGATACACGAAAAATATTGTATTGAGATAACGACCATAATAGGATTACAGGTTACAGGAAAAGGCGAAAGATTTCCAGCACAGCGCAGAGCCCCAGGCCGATGATGGCGCCGACGATAGAGCCGTTCATGCGGATCCAGATCAGATCGGGCTCGATCTTGTCCCGCACGATAAAGTTCAGATGTTCGTCGGTCATGCGGCTCATGACTTCCCGGGCAATCAGCCCGATCATGGCCTGGGCCTGCAGCGCCGAGCGGGCCGCGATGTCGTAGGCCAGCTCGTCTATCCGTTGCTGCAGGGCTTCATCTTCATCGAAGAGGGCGAGGACGCGGGCCAGTTCGTTCCCGATCAGCTTGTCCGCCGCCTGGGCGAGACCATCCGCCGCCCCGGTGTCTTCCGTCAGGTTCTCCCGGAGCGAACATAAGGCCGCTTCTATTGTCTCCGTTAGCGGCAGGTCCTGCAGAAGCTGCTCCCGGACCGTGGCATAAGCCTCTACCACTGCCGGGTCACGGCCGCAGAGTGCCAGTTGCTGATAAAAGAGGGTGCGCAGCTGTTCCTGGAGCTCGGAGTCCGGCGCGGCGACTTCGTCCAGCACGGCCAATGCCTCCTGCTGGATCAGTCCGGCCAGCGCCTCCGTATCGACGATGCCGGCCGCCTGGGCCATGGAGGCCAGAAAGCGCGCCATGGGGCCCATTTCCTCAAGCTTCTTTTCCTGTACTTCCTCCAAAATGGCCGCGATGCCGGCGCGGGCCGCCGGCGTTTCCGCCCGCCGGCGCAGGTACGCCGCCGCCTGGGCCAGCAGGCGCCGGTCGTTGTCCTTCGCCCGGAGCCAGGCAGCCAGCCGCTCCAGGATTTCCGGCAGGGGGACGAGCAGCGCTTCGTGGCGCAGGCTCGCCGCGATCCGCTCCGCCGCCTGGTGGCAATCCACCGCCAGCGCGTACTGGCGCATCCGGCGCCACAGCGCGTTCCGCAGGCGCTCCCGTACCAGATCGCCCTGGAGCCAGCCGATCAGCGTTCCCCGCCAGTCGTAGCTTTCCAGCAGGGAAAAGAGACGGCGGCGGGAGAAGAAATCCTGCTGGATGAGGCGCGTCGCCGCCACCATGAATTCCGGCCGGCGCTGCGGCAGGATGGCCGTGTGCCAGGGAAATCCCAGCGGCTTCTCGAAGAGCGCCGTCACCGCGAACCAGTCGGCCACGCCTCCCACCAGCGCCGCTTCGGCGCAGAAGAGGAAGACCCGCGCCCCCAACTCCGCCGGGTACCGGAACCGGATCCAGAGGGCCAGGCAGAAAAGCGCCGCCGCCAGCAGCAGCGTCTTGTCGGCGTTGTTGAGCCCCCGCCGTTCGCCGTCTGGGCCCGCGCTTTTGCCGGGGAGCGAATCATTCCCGGGTGCGGGCAGGACCGTCGGCTTTTTCCCGTCCATCAGCCCCACATCCTTTCCAGCGCGGAGACCAGCAGGTAAAGCGCCATGCCGACGAAGGCCCCCACCACCGAGCCGTTGATGCGGATCATCTGGAGGTCGTCGGCCACCCGCGTTTCCGCCAGCTCGATGAGCTCGTCGTCGCTGAGGTGGGAGAGATAGGCCTCCACTGTTTCGGGAATGATCCGGTAATGGGCCAGAAGCTGCTGCTCCAGGAAGTCCCGGAGCCAGGCGTTGACGTTTGCCTGCCAGTCCGCGCGCGTCTGGAATTCGTCGATGATGGCGTCGAACCAGTTCCGGAGCGCCGCCCGCCAATCCGTGAGGTCCTGCTGCCGTATCCCGTCCAGCCGTTCCCGGACCGGTGCCGCGAAGTCAAAAGCGGCCAGCTGCCGAGCCTTCCGGTCTTCCAGCCAGGAGAAAAGCGCCGGGTCTTCGGCCGCCGCCGCGAGTTTTTCCGACAGCCAGCGGTTGAGGCCGTCCCAGGCCTCCCCCTCGCCCTGTTCCAACTCGTCCAGCCAGCCAGCCAGCCGATTGTCTGCCATCTGCAGGATTTTCTCATCGGTGAGGGCCAGGGCGCTGAACATGGCTGTCCGGCCCACGGATTTGCCTTCGTAGGCCTCCCGCATGGCCGTGATGTGTTTCAGGAGCAGCGCCTGGACCTCGTCCCCCAGCAGGACCGGCCGCAGGAGCGGCGCCAGGGCTTTCAGGCTCCGCGCCCGGCAGAGGGGCGCGTCCAGTGCCCGGAGCGCCTGACGCAGGAGCGGCGCCGTATCGGCCGCGGCCATGGCATCCCGGACCGGACCGGCCAGCGCTGTCGCCGCCCGCTCCGTGTCGAATCCCCGGACCGCCTGGACGATCAACGTATCCAGCACCGCAAAGAGGCGGTCCCGGCCGCCCCGCTCCGTCAGATAGCGGACCAGCATCGCCGCGTAGTCCTGCTTTTTTAAGTCGTTGACGATATTCTCCGGGTTCAGGAGGTCGCCGGTCACGAAGTCCAGCAGCGCCCCCATGATGCGGGGGCGGTTCTTCCGCAGGATGTCGGTGCGCCAGCCGATGCCCAGGGGCTTGTGGAAAATGGCGGTGACGGCGTACCAGTCGGCCAGACCGCCGACGGTGGCCGCCAGAAAGCCGTGCTGGAAAAGCCCGGTCCAGAAGCCGCCGCCGGCGTAATCGGCCAGCGTCATGCCCGCCGCCCCCGCCGCGCAGCCCGCCAGCACCCAGGTCGCCCGCCGGCTGTTCGTCGTGGCCTCCTCCATGCCGTGCCGCGTATCGTCGATGGTAATCAAAGCCAGGCCTCCTTTCCGCGTCGCAGTGTCCGGTTCGCCGGAGGAACACCCGGCCCTGTGAAGCACTTGCTGAATGACGCTTCCAGTGTATCCATTGAGCAATTGAAGTTCTCCTCGATTATATAGCAAACAAGAATGAATCGCAAATATAAATGCGCTATGCGCGGGGATTATCCATAAAAACGCGGTTGCCGTTCATATTCGGCAACCGCGTTTCCTAATTCTTTGGGAACAGTCAAATTAATATATACGTAACGGACTATTTGCCGGAGATTAGAAAAATACGCATAAAAGTTAAATTCTGATTATATTCGGGAAGATCGGTTGGAATGTCCGGGGGGGGGGAGTATAATATACGTGTGTAATGGACATATGGAATAAATATGGACATGAATATAATATATTACTTCTCAATGAAAACCGTTTCGAAAGCGTAAATGTTAATGAACTGCGGCGAGGGGGAATGGTTATGACAGAGGCCAGAGGGGTGCGGCATAAGTATTTCAGCGTGCAGGGGCGCGTCAACCGGGTAGATTTTTCAAGCGGATTCTCCTGCTGGTGATTCTCGGCGGGGTTCTCAGCACGATTTGTATCGCCGGCACGTACTTCGCTTTTGGGGCCACTTTCATGGCTATGGGAGACCCGTCGCCGGCGGCGAAAAGTCTCTTCCTCGGCCGGCTGGCGGGGAATCTTGTGGCGCTGGTTCTGGGGTTGATAGCGGGCTTGCTCGACCAGGCGGCGATGATTTCCGCCGTGACGCTCATCACCCGCCGGATACAGGATATGGGCTATCCGGGCTGGCTGGCTGTCCTGTTCCCGTTTTTCCCCGGCATCAATCTGGTCGGCGTCATCTTCCTCTGCCTGGTTGAGGGGACAGACGGCCCGAACCAATACGGGGAGCCGGTATAGCGGGAGATAGAAAGCATTGGCTGGGTACATTCGTCAACGACGGCTGGCGGAAAGCGGGCCGATAAGAATAAGGAGGAATCGGAAATGAAGATGGGGAGACACACCGGAAAGATTTGCGCGGCAATGGCGGCGGCAATGTTGCTGACGACGGCGCCAACGGCGGAAGCGGGGGTTAACTGGGGTGAGATTGCCGGAGGGATTCTGGGCGGTATCCTCGCCGGACAGGGTGGAAGCGGCGGAGGAAGCAGCGGCGGCAGCAACGACGGCGCGGTTTTAGGCGGGCTGTCGAATCAGGCCCACGCCCGGAAGGATATGACGAATAACGAAAAACTGTTTGTCCTGGCGGTAAAGAATAATGATTATCCTACCGCCCAGGCCATGTTGAATCAGGGAGTAGATATCAACGGGGTATATTCAAATCTTGGTGGGATATATGGCGGAACTGTATTGGACTGGGCCATTGGTAATTCACCGCAAGAAATGATACAGTTCCTGCTGGAAAACGGGGCCGATCCTAGTGGCTATTATGAGTATAACAACAAGTTCAATTCGTATCTTCTTAGGGCGGCAAGTAGCAAATTTGATATCTTTTTAGTTAAATACTTTCACGAATGGGGTGCGCCCATCAATGATCGCCGATATCCGTATATATTGCACCAAGTAATAAGTTATAATTATGCATCAACAGATACCAGATACGAAATACTACAATATTTATTAGATAATAACGCAATTATAGATTATCAGGGGAGTGAATGGGAAGGCCGTACACCCTATTTAGTAGCGGTAGCGACTGGCAGAATTGCATTAGCGAATCTATTGGCCGAATATGGCGCCAATATCTCCGCTCGTGATAAAAATGGGCACGACGCGAACCGTATCGCGTTGGACAGCAGAAATCTTGACCTCTACAAAGCCGTGCAGGAAATCAACGCCCGGGGCCAGCAGCCTTCGCATTATCAGCCGGAGAGCCGCCCGGATACGTCAAGGACGCGGACGCCCGTCCGTGACAGTGGCGAGGCATATACGGCCCGGCCGGCGGATGACGATGAAATGGTGGTATTCCAGTAGCGGACAGCGCAAAGAGTCCCCCTGTGTTTCCTGCTTGCGAAAACCGGAGGCCGTCTGTTGCGTCCTCTTAAGGAGATAATAGACGGCCTTGGCTTCAAACAGACGATTCCCTGATTCGTTCAAATGGATTCATTGAAATGGAGGGTGCTTGATGAAAAAGAAAATCCTGGGGGCGTTGCTGGGGGCCTTGCTGGTCAGCGGCAACTGCTTCGCGATGACGTTCTCGACGCCGGAGAAAATCGGGACGGTGGCCAACTACGGGCGCCCTGACGAGGTACGCGTTGCCGGGGCAGCGGCGAGCGACGGGGAGGAAGTGAGCGGCGGGAAAGGCGAACCGGTCTATCGCAAAGTCACGGCCCGCTTCGGCGAAGGCGATGACGCTTTGTATTATCACTATGACGCCGGGATCGAGCAGGGAGAGACGGGCAAACGCCAGGTGACTTCTCTCTTTGGCGGACAGACGAAAAAGAACGCGTTTTTTGTTTCGCCTTACCATTGCTGGGTGTACCGGTTGCTGGCGGATGGAAAGAAGCCGTTCTATGTCCTGCAAGACGCCCGCCGCAACTATCTGATTGTCGGCCGGAAAGAGGACAGATTCGTGAAGTACATTGATACGCGCGCCTTGACAAAGAAATATTTCCCGCGCCGTCATGTCATCTACAAGAACCTCCGCGCCCAAGGGGATACCGTGATTCTGGAATATCATATCGAGCGAGGCATCCAGGGGTATGATGACAAGGTCGGCGAACTCCGCTTCCAGTGGGACGACGAGGCCGAACGGTTCGATGTCAAACGCGTCAATAGTGACGCGAGAAAGGGGAAATGAGACAAGCCGCACTCAATGAGTTGTTTCCACGCAGCGCGTTGTTTTGTTCCGGTCGCACGGTTCGTTGCTTGTGGTAGGAAGATTGAATAACAAATAATCTTGTTCGTGATAGAAAGGCGGCAGTTTTGTATGGATAATAACGAAAACGCAGCAACCGTGCGGCGGTTTTGCTCGAAGTGCGGGGCGGAGTTGGAGGAGGACGCGCTCTTTTGCTCGGAGTGCGGGGCACCGTGGAAAGCAAAGACAGCAGTTCCGGCGGAGGAAACGGCGCCGGCGGAAGTCCCGGCGCAAGCGCCCCAGGCTGAATCTCCGGTGGCTACACCAACGATGCCAGTTGAAGACGTATCGGCGGCAGCGGCGCCCGGGGAGGAAAGCCAGCCGGCGGCGACAGAGCCGGAACCGGTGGCGGAAACGGCCAAAGAGGCAGTGGCCGAAGAGCTGCCGAAGCCGTCGGAACCTGTCATGTCGTTGGCGGCGCCCGCCGTTTCCGACGAAACCAAGCTGTCAGCCCCGCCTGCTCCCGCGGCGGCAACAGCGGCTCCGGCAGCAACAGTGGCTCCGGCACTCGCACCTAAACCCGAATCCACTGACGCGTCCTCCGGCGAATCAAAGTTCTGCATCCGCTGTGGCGCATCGCTGCCAGCAGACGCGGCTTTCTGTCAGAAATGCGGGGCGCCGCAGGGAGCGGCGGCCAGCGCCCCGGCCTCCCCGGCAGGGACGACGGTGAGCGTTCATTTGCCTCCGGTTGATACGGCGGCATTCATGGCCGGAGTCAATCAGGGCGGGATGCATCATGTGCTCCTGGCCGCTGCGGTGGTGGCGGCGCTTTCCATCTTCCTGCCCATCGTGAATGTCGTTGGCATGGCGAATCTGAAACTCATGGACATCAGCCAGCCTGTCGCATTGCTCATTTTCGTACTGGGGGCTGGCACCGCTTACGCTTCGATGATTGGGAAGTATGAGATTCCCGTGGTGACCGGGCATGGTTTCCTTTTCACTTTCCTGTATGGCGCGTATAAGTATCAAAGCAAGATCAGTGAACTGGAAAAGGGCTTCTGGGGGGCTCTGGCAAAGAATTCGTTCCGGGCGGAGTGGGGCGTCTATGTCCTGGTGCTCGCGATTTTGGCGCTGATTGTGGGCGGTTTGGTCGCCAGCGTGCAAAAAGAGGGCAAAGCGCCCGGTACGGAATCCCTGTTGGGACGCTGGAAGCAATATATGCTCCAGCCAGTGAAAATCCATACATTGAATTTCCCCGGCCTTGCTTGGGCGGTGGGAATTGCCATCGTATTGATTTTCATTGCGATGCAGTCGCAAGGCGCGAAGCAACTCGGTCTTTAGGAGGCATACGATGAGAAAAAGGATTCGGGCCGTTTTTTGGGGAATTATGTGCGTCTTCTGCCTTACTCTGAGCGGGTGCGTGAGAGTAAGTCAGACTATGGTTATTAATGAAGACGGTTCGGTAGATACGGTTTATACAATCCTGGGACAAAACGGCGTTGGTATGGACGATATTAAAAACGTTTTCCAAAAAGCCGGGTTGACCAATCTCCGAATTGCGCAGAAGGCGGCGCCAGGGTGGCAAGGTTATGACGCCGGCGTTCATGATGAGAATATTGAGGGCTTCTTGCGGCGGCTGCCGTCGCTGCAAGAGTTCGAGTTAAAAGATTACTATGTCAAACGTCGGACGGGCTGGTTGTATGATGCCTACGCTTTCAACCTGAGTTTGCCATCGGAAAATCGGGAGAAAATCAAAAATAAAGCGAATGAAAGCAAAGCCGCTGACCAATCCGGGTATGAGTTCACGTTGAAGCTGCCTTATGCCAGCGAGTCGCATAACGCCGATAAAGTCACAGGGGATGGGAAAACGCTGACCTGGGATTTGGCAGCGGCTGTCACGCGTGATAAGGATTATCCGGGGGCGCATGTTTCTTTTCGGATATGGCATCAGTTATCCATCGCAACTTTCGCCGCCGTTCTGGTAGTTCTCGCTTTCCTGGCGTACCGTGCCTGGCGGCGGGGCCAGACGGGCGGCAAGGAAAGTGCTAAGGAGAAGAACCTCGCTTTTGTCTTTGGGGCGCTTCTCGTTGTCGGCCTTGGCTGGGGTGGATACACGGTGATTCAGTTTCCCGTGCTGACTGAGGCGGATGTAATTGGGAGAACGTCTATGGTAGCGGCAACGGGGGGAAAGACACAAGAAACAAAAAGCACGAAGCCAGAGTCAGAGAAATCCGAAGCAACGAAAGCGACGATTAATTCCAGCGAAGTTACCACGGAAACAATTGAATTACCGAAAGCCAAGCTGGAATATCCTGTCATTCATCTTAAAAACAAAGCAGCTGAGATGGCAATCAATCAAGATATCAAGGCTATCGTTGACCATTTCGTCAGCCATTCGGTGACCGGGAAGAATTATCTGAAAAAAGCAAGTGTGTTTTATGATGTTTGTGGCAACCAAACGGATTTCATTTCCATCGTCCTGACGGAACGGATTGCCAATGAAGGAGCGCCCCATTCCAATGATAAGGTGCATGGACTGGTCTATGATAAACGGACAGGCGAAAGGAGGCCGTTGGACTTTTTCCTGCGTCTGACGAAAGAAGAGATTCTTTCTGAGGCAGAGACGGAATTCTACACCTACCGGAATCGGAACAAAGAGCCGCAACCCTTTAACCGCTCGCAGGCTTCTTTTGAGAAGATACCAAAGGATTGTTTTTTGGACAATCAAGGAAACTTGTTCGTGCTGTTCCAGAAATATCAGATGGCGGCAGGGGTGGCCGGACCAACCTGCGTGCGGTTCACTCCGGCCCGGGTTTTGGCGTTGCGAAAACAATGAATATATCGGGTTTTTGCCGCGCAGGGTTGAGTCCCGTGTCCTTTGAAAGCAATCTTGATGTAGGGAGAGAGATTCCATGGCGAAATTTTGCAAGCATTGCGGCAGTTCGCTGACGCCGGGGAAGAAATTCTGCGCGAAGTGCGGTACGGCGACGGGCGTATGGGACTGCCCCGCCTGCGGGCATACCGGTAATGGAGGAAAATTCTGCTCGAAATGCGGCGTGGCTAAACCAGATACCAACCCAAAAACAAATGCAGTGACTCCTACGGTGGTTGTCGAAGAAAATGAATCATCCGTAACAGGAAAAGAGATCCCGGCGGGGATTTCCGAGGAATCGTTATCATCTGAATCAATGACCGTAGAGACGGTGCCGGACGCTGTTCCGGCGGCGTCAGGCGAGGAAGCGGCGCCAATCTTTTCCCCGTCGTCGGAGCCGGTAACACCTCCGGCGGCGGCAACAGAAGCCGTCACTCCTGAAGTGGCATTGCCCGGGGAGCAAGACAGCGGGATGGACACCGGGAGGCAGGAAACAGCGGCGCCAATGACGCCAGCCGGGAACAAGCGGGGCATACTCATTATAGGATTGGTGGCTGTCCTGGCAATCGCCGGGTATTTTGGCTTCGGGCTGGCGATGGATTATCTTTATGAGGCGAAATGCGGCGAATGCCTTGC